>ENA-OUOG01000214-OUOG01000214.1-marine-metagenome-genome-assembly--contig:-NODE-214-length-75525-cov-5.930880_pt1 | contig 75525 bp, 39 predicted proteins | sample MGYA00248635_ERZ508505 | MGnify/ENA primary metagenome ERZ508505 (study PRJEB26176, sample SAMN06267871) | marine metagenome | isolation source: Saanich Inlet, British Columbia, Canada | place: Pacific... | reverse complement strand
GAAACAAACGCTCATCCGCGGTGAGACGCACCGCGGAGAGGTGCTCCAAAGACACCTCCGGGCTCTTCGGGCTCTTCTTCTTATCGCTCTCGAGTCTCGTCTCGAGTCGAGAATCGAGAAACGGCGTCGTTCCTTTCGCGTTTTCTTCGCGCGCCGGTTCCGGTTCCGGTCGGGTGTCTTCGACGGCGCGCCGCGACGCGTCGTCACCGCCGGCGTCGGCGGTTAAAGAAAACGCGGCGGGGTCCTCCGCGCCGCCGCGCGCCGCCGCGCGCCGCAGGCGCGCGCCGCGCAGGGAGTCGCGCCACGACGCGGTCACTTGGTCGGCACTTTTTGGTCCGGCTTCGGCTCCGGGTCTGGGTCCGTGTCGTGCGCGCATGTCGATCATCGAACTCGACGCGGGTTTCACGTCATCGTCGTCTCCGGAGTACCGCGTAGACGAAAAAGGAGCGAACAACGCGCGGCGTCGCGTCGTCGTCGTCGTCGTCGTCGTCGTCGTCGTCGCGTCTCGTCCCGGCGATCCGAGCTCGTCCCGTCTCGAGGCCGGTCTAACGGCGTTTTGTTCGTTCGGTACGTTCGGTTTGATCGGTTTCGGTTTGATCGCCGAGCCGCGAGCCACCTCGTCCGCCTGCTCCAGCGCGTGACCGTGCGCGTCCCGGGGATCGGCGAAGGCGGTCCGGAGAGAATGTGTTTCTCTCCGCGGCGGCGTTTTCGCGCTCTTCGTCGCGAAACGCGCGGGCCCGCGCGTCGGCGCCGTCGCCGGCCGCGCCGGTCCCCGCTCCTGCGCCGGCGCGGTGGCCGGCCTCGCCACGGGCATGGGCCTCTGTCCCGTGGACGCCGCCGTGGCGTACTCGGCGTAGCGCGCACGATCCGTGACGAGCTCGCGCTTAGCGGCGAGCTCGGTCAAGAAGTCGCGCTCATCCTGCGACAAGCCCAGCCCACTCGCGCCGGAACGCCACTCCGCGCTTCGGCGAATCACCGAGGCGGTCGGGTCGGCGCGGGGGCGGGGAGGGTCCGTCGTCGCCTGCTCGCGGGTCGGGGGGTGGTGCCAGGGAGAAGGGAGTGCGCGACAGTCAGAGCGAAGGACGAGACCTGCGGGGCGTGTGCCGCCACCTCGCGTGCGCCGAGCGGACGCCTCGCTTCGACGGGTGCCACGATCTCGCGAAACGCGGAGGGGTAACAATGTTGGCGTCGAGCGAGCGCGCGCGAGACGCACCCGGAAGTCGCCCTTCACGGGGACGTTATCGTTCCCGTTCCCGAGCATCTCCTCGACGCCGAACGACTCCGGGCGCGGCATGGCGCCGCGCGCGGTCACCCCCTCACGCGCCGGACGATGTGCGCGTCGAGGGAGCCGACGTGCCTAAAAATTCCCGACGAACGAGCGAACATTTCGTCAGCCTGTAAACAATTTTTTCACAAGCGGCGCCGCGGACGCCGAAGCGCGACGAGGACGAGCACGCCCTGGCATCCACCGCGCGTGGGATCATTACCGATGAGACCGCCGCCAGCTCGCGAGACGTCCGTGTAACAGGTACCCACACCTCAATACAAACTCACAGGTCCGGCGCGACGGCGCGTTCCGGGTCGCGGAACTGCAACACGGGCTCGGCGAGCGCTCGGTACTCCGTCTCCCTCTGCGCGGAGGCGGCCACCACGCGCGCGCGCCACGCCTCGTCCAGGGCCTGATCCTCGGTCATCGCCTGGTGGATCCGCAGCAGTAACCACACGTCCAGCGCGGCGTATCGACGCGCGTCCTCGGAGATGGGGCGCAACGCCCACAGCTGCGCGTCCCCGCCTTTGTCCGGCGCGTACAAAGCCTTGACTTTCGACTTGAGGTGCTCGGTCACGCGGGTCACCGCCTCCGCTTCCGAGCCGCCGCCCGCGCGCGTCACCGACGCGTCGTTCGGGTCGGCGTCCAGCGCGGCGAGACTCTGCTTGGTGGCGCCCGAGGCGCCCGCGAGGTGCCGCGCCGCGCACTTGGGCATACCGGAAAGCAGAGGCACGGCCAGATTCTTCCGCCGGCGCGCCGCGACGTCCGCCAACTGCACGTCGAAGACGCCGCGCAAGAACACGCCGTGCTGGTGGAACAAAGAGTCCGAGTCCACGCGGCAGTCGAACATCAGCTTCGTGACGCGCGCGTCTTCCAACACCGACTTCAGCGTCTTCATTTTTGGTTTCTTCGCGGTATCGTCGACGGTATCGTCGGCGGTATCGGCTGAGGATGGAGAACGCGCGGAGTTTTGCTCCTCGACGGACACCGCGCGCTCGAACAGATCTTTCGTGCCGAGCGCCTGCGCGTCGAAGAGGAACACGCTTTTTTTCACCGCCACCTGCAGCAGGGTCACGGCGCCCACGCGTGACAAGGAGACGCCCTCCAGGTCCACCGCCAACATGTCGCTCGAGACGCACGCGCGTAACGCGTTGTCCAGATCCTCACCCGGCGAACTCAAGATGGTCGTCGCGTCGTCGAGCTCGGTTAAAATCTTAACGCACGCCGGATCCGACTCAACCGGACGGCGGCGAAGAGAGCTCTCGACGTCGTTCCTCCGTTTCTTGCTCTTCTTGCGTTTGCGTCGCGATTTGTCGCGCGGTCCGTCGTCGCCGTGTCGTCGCCGCGTGTCGCTGTCGGAGCCGGAGGACCCACCCGAGTACGAGGACGCGTACGCGGCGCCGCCGCCGCCAAACGCCGGAGGCACGTCTCCGTACGCGCTCGCCATCGCCGTCGGAGCGGCCGCCGCGCACGCCACGGAGCAGAACGCGCGGTTCTGCACCGTCTGCGTGCTGGCCTTCTTCTTGAACGACGCCGCGCACGTAGCGCAGGAAAGCAAAGCCTTCTTCCCCATCCCGGGTGGCGCGCGAGTCGACCCCGCCGACGACGACGCGACGACCGCGGGGGACGTGCCGTTTCCCGGGCTTCCGGAGGAATCGGCGGAACCTAACGCCCGAGCGCGGCGGGCGTCTCCGTCGCCACCGACCGCGGACCAGAGGGAAAACCCTCCCGGACGCCTCGACGAGAGCGCGCGTGCGACGCCGCGCTCCGGCCGACCGCTCGAGCCCGCGCTCGCGGCGACGAGAACGGCGGCGGTCGAGCAGGCGGCGGCGACGTGCGCTGCCATTGTGCGTGCCACGAAGTCGGCGATGCACGTTTCGCAACGAATCTGTGACGTGTGTTTTCAAGACAAGTGCGTTTTCGGGGCGTTTCGACAGCTCGGAGGCGCGGGAAAGGGCGCCGATCTCGCGAAGGCCGCGGCACACTTCCGCGCGCGATCCGAACTCGATCGGTCCCGCACGCGACTCACTCAAGGTGCGTTCGCTTTAAGCATCCCACCGCACACGTTCGGGGCGGTTCCGAACGCCCCGCCCGCGCGTCCGCGCCGCACGCCCACGATCGCGCGCGCGCGACGCTCGCGAATCGCGCATTTCTCGGCATCTCGACGTTTCTGTTCGCTTCCCGGATCCGTCGCGCGCGTCGCTCCGTCCACGTGCTCACCTCCGCGCACGTCTTCAACGCGAAACACAGCCTCCTACGACCATGAGCTACGGTCCTTCCCGCGGCTCCCGCGGCGGCGGCGGGCGCTCCTCGCACCCGTACTCGCGCGGCGGCGACCGCCGCGGCGATTACGAGGAGGAGGTGATCGAGATCTCCACCAACCGTCTGTACGTGCACAACCTGTCCTGGCGCGTGTCCTGGCAGGACCTGAAGGACCACTTCCGGCAGGCTGGCGAGGTGATCCACACCAAGATCCTCACGGAAGGGCCAGGCGGCCGCAGCAAGGGCTGCGGCATCGTCGAGATGGACTCCGTGGACAGCGCGGCGAACGCCGTGGAGATGCTCAACGACACCGAACTGCAGGGCCGCAACATCTTGATCCGCGAGGACCGCGAGGACAACGGCGGGCGCGACGGCGGCCGCTACGACGACCGCCGCGGCCCGCCCGCGCGCGGAGGCGATCGCGACACCTGCAACAAGTGCGGCGGCGTCGGCCACTGGGCGCGCGACTGCCCCTCCGTCGTCGGCATCGGCGGCGGCCGCCACGACGACCGACGCGGCCCCCCGCCGCGCCGCGAGCGCCGCGAGCGCGAGCCTCGCGCGCCGCGCGAGAAGCGCGCGCCCGGCGCGGAGGACACCTGCAACCGGTGCGGCGGCACCGGCCACTGGGCGCGCGACTGCACGCAGCCCGACACGCGCGAGAAGCGCGTGCCCGGCGCGGACGACAAGTGCAACAAGTGCGGCGCGATGGGCCACTGGGCGCGCGACTGCCCGTCGGGCGGCGACGCGAAGGCGGGCGGCGCCGCCGCCGCGGACGGCGCCAAGCTGGACACCGACCTCGACACCTACTTCGACGGTGCCAAGGAGGAAGCCGCTCCGGCGGGAGATGAGGTGATGGCGTGAGTCTCCCCTCACGTGTCACGCGCGACGGAATGCGCGCGATCAACCGATCGCGCGCGACTCGCGATTTGAATGTCGGTTCTTCTATGTAGAGTCTAAGACTACCTTGATTTTTTCGACAGAGACCGCTCGCCGCGCTCTCACCCGGTCGCGCATCGCGTCGCCGTGTTCGCGCATCCCGGATACAGCTGCCTCGCGTCCGAGAAGGCGTCGTCCGGGAAGCACGCGCACCGCACGCGCCGCTTCCCCTCCACGAAAGTCACCTCCTTTCGCGGTCGTCCCACGCCGTCTTCGCAGAACACCTCGCCGCCGCGTTTCGAGCTCCAGCGCGACGCGCACGCGGGGAAGGTGGTCTCTCGAGCTTTTTTCTTCGCGCGCGCCGCTCGCGCGCGAGCCGTGGCTTTTTCGAACGCCAGTTTCGCGGGTGTCGGTTTCGGAACGTCGCCAAGACTCGCGGCGTCGTCTTCAGAGAGTCTTTCGCGCTCGTAAAACTCGCCCCCCGCGACGTACCCGACGAACGCGTAGTCGTTTTCGCCGCCGCGGTAGAATCGAGCCCAGTTCTCCAGGCCGAGCATCGCTTCGTCGCTCAGCCCGTTTAAGTTCGCGACCAGCCCTTCTTCCGTGAAGTCCCCGGTGGAAAACGCCCTCGTCGCGTCTCGCCCGGCGAAGAAGTGGTACCCGCCGCCGGGGCCGTAATAAACCGCGCCCGTGGTGACGTCGAACACCTCGCCCAAAAAAGCGAGCCACACGGGCGAGCCCGGGGGGTCGCCGACGTTTGCCGCGAGCTCCTCCGGAGTCACCCAGCGCGGCGGCGCGGCGGCGGTCGCCGCGGTTCGCGCGGGAATCGTCTCCCCGGGTTCCTCCGGGACCCACGCGAGGCGTCGCGCCGCGAGGAGGACGAGCGGCGATGCCGCGAGGAGGAGGAGCGCGAGAACGGGGGTGCCAACTTTCCATCCGCGCGAGCGCTTTCCACTCCGTGGCTCACTCTCCGCGGTGCCATCGGAGGATGACTCCGCGCTCGACCTTGGGGCGACGGCGCGGCGACGCATGCGGGCCCGATGTCGCCGTGTGACGCGCGCGTGTGACGTGTGGCGCGTGGGCCGCGAGGTTTGGTGCTCGTCAGAACCTCGACGCGCGAGGCGCCAAGTTCTCGGCCTGGCGAAGGGGGAAGGGCCACGCGCCAGATTTTCAAAATACGGGAGTCGACGACGCGCTCGTCAGAGCTCACGACGCGCGTCACACGCGCGCGCGACTCGTTCTGAGCAGCCTCGGCTTAGGAGCCCGCCTCGTGTCGCATCGACGCTCGCGGAGACCGAACCTCGCGCGCCTCTTCAGGCTCACGCGCGCGTTCGCGTCGGACCGCCGCGGAACCCTCGTCTGTCGGTTCGCGCATTAATCCTGGGCACACCCGCCCGGCGTTCCCCTCACCCCGACCGCGCCCGGTGACCCGCGATGAGCAACAACCCGAACGCGCCCGTCGGGCTGCGCCTGAAACAGCGCTCGGTGTTGTCCTTCAACACCCCCGGCGGCATGAGCCGCGCGATGAGCCAGATGCGCGTGCTGGGCACCCCGGGCGGCCCCCCCGGGTCGCAGTCGCAGCTTTCGCAGGACCCCGGCGCGCCCAGCCAGCCCGTGGGCTCCGGCGACGGCATGCAGTCGCAGGGCATGGGCATGATGTCGCAGGGCATGGGCATGATGTCGCAGGGCATGCCCATGTACACCCCAGACTTCATCACGCCGGTGGACGCGCAGTTCGCGTGTAACTACGACCCGAACGAGAAGGAGAACAAGGGACCGAGATCGCCCGTGCATCTCTCGCCCATGCGGAGCAAACGCCCCAGGTTCGGGTTCGACCCGTCGCAGCTGTCGCAGGACTCACAGCTCGGATCGCAGCCCGCGGGGATGGGGCTCGGGTCGCAGCCCGCGAACTGGGGGGGGTCATCACAGGGCCTCCCCGAGAACGGCGGCGCCGCCGCCGGCGCGCGCGGCGAAAACAGCGGAGGCGGCGAGGATGCGGTATTCCGCGTCCCGGCGCCTCGTGCGCCCTCCGGCGGGCGCGCGCCCCTGCCCCGCGCCGCGCAGTCCCCTCCGTGCCTGCGCAACCCCTTCCTTGGCGAGCGCGACCAGCCGGAGGAGACGCCGGCGCACGCGCGCGCGAACGGCGCGAGCGCCGCCGCGCTCGCCACGATGTCGCGCCTTCGCGCCGACTTCGTGGACCTGGGCGTGCTCGGTCGCGGCGGCTTCTGCAAGGTGTTCAAGGTGATCTCTCGGCTGGACGGCTCGCAGTACGCGGTGAAGCGCACGGAGCGCAAGCTGCAGTCCGAGCGCGAGCGCCGGGAGGCGCTGCGCGAGGTGCAGGCGATGGCCAGCCTCGGCGGCGGCGCGGACCGCGGCGGCGAACACGTCGTGCGCTACTTCGGGTGCTGGATGGAGTACGACCACCTGTACATCCAGCTCGAGCTGTGCGACACGACGCTCAGCGCGGCGTTCGCGGCGTGCGTCGAGTCGCGCGCGCGCGAGTCCATGGACGCCGAGACGTCCGCCGGCGGCGCGAAACGGTTCGGCCAGAAGGAAATTGAAAAAGTGCTGCGGCACGTCGCGTCGGCGTTAGCGTTTGCGCACGCGCGGAACGTCGCGCACCTGGACGTGAAGCCCGACAACGTGCTCGTGCGCGACGGCGTGTACAAGCTCGCGGACTGGGGCCGCGCCGCGCCCGTGGACGGCGTCGGGTACGTGGGCGATTCCCTCAAGGAGCGGCCGAAAAGTCCCAAGCCCGTCTCCGTGGAGGAGGGCGACTCGCGGTACCTCGCGCCCGAGCTGTTACGCGGCGAGTTCGCGCCGTACGAAGCGCGAAGCGCGGAGGAAAACGAAACCCCCGGACCTCACGCGACCGGCGACGGACAAAAACGCTCGCCGTACTCGTTCGTCGGCCTGGACCGCGCGGACGTGTTTTCGCTGGGCGCGACCGCGTACGAGCTCGCTTCAGGCGCGCCTCTGCCCGCGTCCGGCGAGGCGTACCAGGCGCTTCGAAACGGGCGGGTCTCGTTCTCGTCCTTCGCGGCGAGTCCCGGGAAGACGGAAAACGGAAGGCGTTTTTCCGACGGATCTCGTCGCGAGACCGACGCGCGAGACGGGTGCTTCACCACTGTGTTCCAAACGCTGGTCTCTTCGATGGTCGCGGCGGACCCGGGCGCGCGGCCGTGCGCCGCCGAGGTGCTCGCGGTTTTGGACAAGATGGACTTCCAAAACGAGAGAGGTCCCGGGGAGGACGGCGCGGGGGGGAGCCAGGGCGTGATCGGGATGTTCTCGCCCGCCGTTCCGGACTCCACCGCGAAGCCCTCGCCGGGCTCTTCTCGGCCGGGGCTGGGCGGCACGCCCTCCAGGCTGGGCTTCGGCGCGGGCCCTATGGGGGGGAGGTGAGGGGAAGAAAAAGAAAAGGAGGCCTTTTTGGGAGAGTCGGACGTCGCGGAAGTCGCTCGTCGCGCGGAAGCGTCGCGAACCCGTACGTGTTGTAAAAACCGCGTGACATGAGAACATGCCGAATTCAAATTCGGGCGCTCCGGCTGTCAACATCGTCGTCGTTCGCGGCTTGAACCACGATGCGTTGACCGCGGGCAGATCTTCAAACCGACCCGCGTCGCGCGCGACGCTCGTGGGACGAACGCGCTCGTTTTCGCCCGGAGCGCGCCTCGCGAACGCGCCGGCGGACGCGGCGACGCGTCATGGCGGTGACGTCGTCCGCGCGGTCGAGCGCGGAGCTCTTCGCGGAAACGCCGCGGCATCTTCGCGACGTTCGAGAAACGTCCGAGGGCGGCCGAGAGGGCGACCGAGAGGGCGACCGCGACGGGGAGTCGTTCGACGACGACGCGCACGATGCGGGCGTTCCGCCGAAATCGCCCGCGTCCCCGACTCGCCGCGGCGACCGCGCGGCCGCCGCGGCCGCCGCGCTGACACGCGATACCCCCCTGGAGGAGGGCGTGTACGTCTCCGAGCCGCACTTCGCCCCGCCGCGGATGGACGAATCGCAGGCGTGGTTCCACGGAGACCTCCGCGGGGGCGAAGACCGGGATCCCGCGTCGCTCTTCTCCAGGTCCCTCGCGGTCGCGCCCTCGCCGTCGTCGACGCGCCAGTCGCATCCCTCCTCCGGCGGGTTCGTGCCGAGCCCCGCGGAGCGCCGAGCCGCCGCGCTGGCGCTGGAGCGCTCGTCGTCCGCGCCGGACGAAAACGCGGGCGAGGAGGAGGCTGGCGCGCGCGAGCGGGCGCAACCAGAGGAGATCACCGCCGAACGGGAGGAGACGACTGCCGAACCGACGGTACTCCGCGACGCAGACGACGAGGAAGGACACGAACAGGAGGAAGACGAAGACGAAGAAGAAGAAGAAGAAGAAGAAGAAGAAGAAGAAGAAGAAGCGCACGTCGAGTGTGACGGGTCCGTGGCTCGAGACGCGAACGCGACGCGCGACGAGGAGGTTTCCGACGCCGCCGCCGACGACGCCGACGACGCCGTCGAGGATTTCGCGGCGCGCGACGCGACGTCCGTGGACGCGGCGTTCCTGGCCGCGCTCATGGCGGAGGCTGAGGCGGACGCCGAGCAAGACGCGAGGGGTGTCTTCGCGGACGACTGCGACGCCTCGCCGTTACCGTCGCCGCCGCGACCTCTCCGGAGCGATCCGGCGGAGCGAACGCGGATGCCCGCGGCGGCGTCGAGCGTCGAGCGCGCCTCGCGAGAAACGACGTCTCCTCGCGCGTCCCTCGACGCCGAGGAGGGGGCGTTTTCGGACTCGAGCGCGCCGATGACGGCGTCTCCCAAGCCGAATCGGTCGCTGCCGTCGCCCCCGTCGCAGTCGCCGCCTAGGAAACGTCACGAAGACGACGACGACGACGACGACGACGACGACGACGACGGTTTTGAAGCGCGCGACGCGGAGGGGAAAGGACGTTTGGGCGCGCGTCTCCGGGAGATTTCGTTCGAGGATACCCTGGAGCGCCCCCCCGTCTCGTGTCCCCCGTGGGACTCGAGACCACCAGCTTTTACGAACGCAGACACTCCTCACGCGACGAACGCGGACGCGGTGACTAAGCCGAAAGAAAGAGAAAGCGAGCGTCGAGGCATCGAGCGTCGGGCTGGTTCGTCGCCGCCGACGAACGCGTCGGCGCCCCTCGCGACGCCGCGCGCCGTCTCCGCGCGCTCGGCGATGGAGACGCGGCGCCGCGCCGCCGAGCGGGAGCGCGCCGAGGCGGCGCGTCTGTTCAAGGCGCGGCGCGAAGAGGCGGGGCGGGAGGCGCTGCGTCGGTACTTCGCCGGCGGCGAGCGCGGCGGGAATAGCTCTTCGGAGAAGGCGAAGAGACCCGACGAACCGGCGGCGAGGCCGGGCGCGCCGCGGACGCCGCTTCGTCTGAAGCGGAACGAACGAGACGCGGGAACCGCCGCGGCGACGGCGACGACGAGGACGCCTTCGCCTTCGCGAAGCGAGGCGGCGTCGCTTCTCTCGGGCGAACGTCGCCGCGCCGACCTCAGCGCGACCGCCGCCGCCGCGCAGGCGGCGAAGGCGGCGGTGTTCGAGGCGGCGCGCGCCGCCGCCGCCGCCGCGAAGCCCTCGCTTTCGGACCGCCAAAAAAGCGACGCGGACGAAAACGACGACGCGTCGCCGAGCGCCACCTCTTCGCGGAAACCCACCGACGTCGCCGCGGCGCCTCGCGTCGCGACGCTCGACGACGCGTCGCGTCTCGCGGAGGCGCGCGACGCGCTCGCCGCCGTCGCCGCCGCCGAGCGCGCCGCCGATTCCGTCGAGAGGCTCACCCGCGCCGCCGCCGCCGCCGCGTCGCGTCGCGAGGCGCGACCCGCCGGCGCGGACGGCGGGACGGGTTCGGAAAGCGCGGACTTTTTCGCGCTTTCCGACGGTTTCGATTTCGATCACGACGCGCGCGCGATGCCCGCGCGGCGCCGGGCGAGGCCCCCGTTGCCGGCGGTGGCGTCCTTCGAGCCGGAGCAGCGGAGCCACGTCCCGCGCGCCGAGGCGGAGGCGGCGGAGGCGGCGCGCGAGCGCGCGCAGGCGGAGGCGCTGGCGGCGATAAAGGCGCGCGCGGCGGCGGCGCGCGCCGAGGCGGCGGCGGCGAAGGCGGCGCTCGACGCCGAAAAGGCGGAGACCGCCGCGGCGGAGCGCGCGCGGAGCGCCTTTTCGAAACGCGACGCCCGGTCGTCCATCGAGGAGGCCTTCCCGAGCTGGTTCGGGGCGGAGCCTCCGCCCGGGTTCGCGACGGGCGCGGCTGCGCTCGGCGAGGTCTCGCCGGCGAATCGTTCGCCGGACGATTCCGCGAGGGTCCGCCGAGACGCGCTCCTGGCGTCCCCGTCGCCTTTGCCGCTGGCGTTTCCCGCGTCGCGGAGCGACTGGCCTTTGTCGCCGCCGCCGCCGCCCGCCTCGTTCGCTCCCGCGTCCGCCTCTCCCCCTCGCGAGGCTCCCCAGGCTCCCCCGCGTAAGAAGGGCGAGGCGATGTGGATCGACGTGGGCGCCTGGAGCGACGCGGCGGCCGCCGGCGTGCCCTCCGGCGGGTGGGGCGACGCGCAGACGCGCGCGCAGAGACGCCGCGACGCGGGCGTTTGCGAAAAACAAAACGCTTCCACGTTTTCGAGAGGCGTTTTCGGTTCGGAGACAAACGCGAGCGCCTCCGAGACGGGCGTCGGACTCGCGAACGCAGTCCGGTCCGGCGCCTCCGGTCCGGCGCCCTCCGACGACGCCTTCCACGCGCAGCAGCAGCAGCGCAGTCTCGCGGACCTCGCGGCGGCGCGCGTCGAGAAGACGCGCGCGAGATCAGGCGCGAGATATGGCGAAAACGGTCGCGTGGCGCGTCCGTCCTCGTTTGTCTCGCCGGGCGCGCAAAAAAACCCGTCGACGGTTGCGGCGTACAAAGCGGCTTCTCGTTGTTCGAACCGTAAACTGATTCGCAACGCGCTTGCCCATGTGTGTTTGGCGGGCGCGGCGATGCGCGAGGCTCGCGAGAAGTGCCTGAAGGCGCTGGATGACGTGCCTGTGGAAATCGCGTCGACGTTCGTCATCGCGTTTCGCGATGACGTCGCGCCGCACCGGTTCAAAGCGCTGTACGCGCTCGTCGCCGATTCTTCTCACCTGAAAAAGATTTACGGCGCCGCCGGTCCGGCGACGGTGGCGCCGAGCGGCGTGGAGAGCACGATGAAGTACGACAGCGGCACGCGGGAGTTCAAGCCGCTGGCGACGTCCGCGGTGGGGCCGCAGACGGCGGCGGTGGTGCTGGCGAAGAGGTGACGCGACGTTTTGTGATGACATCGACGCGGTATCGACACGTCGCGTACGCGGCGACGACGTTTCTTTAGGACGAACTTTTTGGTGGAACGCGCGGCGAACCGAGCGTGGTCCCGACGTTTCCGAGGTTCCGAAGCACTTCGCCCCGCGCGAGATGGCTCGGTCCGCGTCCCGCCGGGCGGGGCGGAGGTGGGTCCGAGCGCCCCCGCTCGTCATGGCGTGGACGCTCCTCGCGATGTGCGTCCGCGCGCACGCGGTCCGCGCGCCCAGCGCGCCCGGTTGGCGCACGCCCGCGCGTTCGGCCGATCTCGATCGCGCGGGGACCACCGGCTCTTCGCCTTCGCCCGCGACGGGCATGCCCGCGCGGTACTCCCCGGTGGGTTTCTCGTCCGCCGCGGGCGGCGCGTCGGCGCTTCGCCGCGCCGAGCTCCCCGGTTGCCACCTGCACTTCTTCCGGCACGTCAGCAAGGCGGCGGGGACCACCGTTCGGTTCATCTTCGACAAGCAGGTGGCGATGGGTGAGTGGGAATTCGCGCCCATGTGCCACTACGGGTTCCGAGAGAAAGACTGGAAGGAAACCCTGCGGCGGTTCCGGGACGCCGCGGTGGACCCTGTGAACGTACAAAACGGCACGGGACCACGGATGCTCGTCGAGGCCAGGAACGAGTGGGGCGCCTCCGAGGCGTTCGAGAAAGTCATCCTTCCCGACCTTAAGAAAACGCGCGCCGAGCTCGAGGCGCTCGGGTGCGGCGTCACGACGTCGCTGCTTTTCCGCGAGCCTTACGCGCAGTACCGCAGTTTCTGGAACTACTACATCGCCAAGCTCCGTGACGATCCCGACGAGTTTGACCCAAAAAAAGGCCCCGAGGCGTGGGGATCCACGTTCGAGGAGTGGGCCTCGCTCGTGCCGGATCTGCAGCTGCGCGAGATGCTCGGCGACCGGTGCACGCCGAGGCTACGAGAGCCGGTGTTTGACGCGGAGACGAGAGAAGAAGAGGGAAAGAAGTCGCGCGTCCGCCTCGCCGCGCGGAGGCTCCCGGAGACGTGCAAGGTGTCTCTGGGCGACCGCGCGCGCTTCGAGAGCGTCGTGAAGCAGGTGGACGTTTTAGGGACGACGGACCAGTTCGACTTGTTCCTGATGCAGCTCGCGGACAAAACCGGGATCCAGCACCTCGAGTACTCGCCCAGCAACGAGAAGAAGAAATCGGGTGTTTTAGACGAGACGGTGGCGTCGGAACGGTCCGAGCTAAATCGCGTTTCTTTTCAGGACGCCACCGTGAACGACCGCTGGGCGTACGAGCTGGTGGCGGCGACGCGCGACGCGCGAGTCGCGAACGAGGACGGGTCAAGACAAACGGGTCAGAAAGAAACGTGCGGAGGTAAGAGCGCGGCGTCACCGTGCGGTTTACGCGCGCGCGCGGAAGCGTTTACGTCGCTCACCGAAACCTCCGGCGAGCGGACGCTTAAGGGCGGTGTCCCCCCACAGTCTACGTTCATGTTCGCGAACGCCGACGCGTCCCGCGCGGGCGGCGCGGAAGAAATCGCGACGCCAAAGGACTGGGTCCGGCCGGACTTTTACGTCTCGCCGCCGGCGTGCAAGGGCTTCGGCACCGAGTTCGCCGGGCTCGTGTTCAAGAACGACACGCGTTTCAAATGCGACCGCGGGTGTTCGTTCGACGACGACGGTAAACGACGGTGAGACGTCCTTTTCGCGCGACGACGACGACTTTCTCGTTCTTTTCGCCTATTTAGCTCGCTAGCTGTCGTCACGCGTAGAAGGGGCGTACGTAGTAGGGCGTACGTAGGACGACGTGTTTTGACGTTTTTTCTTCGGCGGCGCGTTCGCCCAGGGTGATATACAACATACGACAAAGACGCGAGACGGCGTTTTTCGAGGCGCGTCGGATGAAAGCGCTACGCGTTCGCTCGCGGCGTCCTCTCGTCTTTTTTCTTTCCCTCGCCCTTCTTCGCGTCGCCGTCCTCGCCCCCCCTTAGGTTGTGGTCGTGGTCGGCGTCGAAGAAGAGCAGCGGGAACATCCCGAGCAGACACCCGACGGATATGCCCACGACCGCGCCGAGCATCTTGACGAAGCGCGCGTTGAACGACGCCGCAGCCGCGCGGCTGAGCTCGGGCGGCCGAATCTTCAAGAACGTCTCCGTCAAGGACTCGATCTTGCTCGAGAAGCCGATGCCCGCGATGTCGGACAGCAGGTTCCCCAGCCCCGCGGCCGCCATCGTGCTCAGCGCCAGCGCGGCGCCGATGGACATCTCTATGTACTCACCCGCGATGATCATGATGGCGTTGTCCATGAACCCGAACCCCACGAACGGGATCGCCTGCGACAAGAAAAGCGCGCGCGCGGCGTCGCCCGTCATCGAAAACGCCTTTTCGTCAATTGCTCGTCTCGCTTCTCCTTTTGTACCGCCGAGCTTACCGCCCCGCGCGCGGTACCCTCGGTCCCCGAAGCGGATCAACACGCGGTCGAACTCCTCGCGAGACAGCGTCTCGTCTTTGTCGACGTCAGCTTCCGAGAAGAGCGACGCGGTGTCGTCCTTCGTGAGCCGCGGCGCGTTCGCGAGAAGCGCCTCGAGCAGCGCGGCGCGCTGCGCCTCGGAGAGCGACGCCACCGCCGCCGCCGCGCGCGGCGCGGTGGGAGGAACGGCGCTCACGAAGTCCGTCACCGCGCTCGACGAAGTTTCGAGGTCTGAGCCGTCGTCACCCGCGGCCGCGCGAATGACGGAATTGTGGAAGACCCGGCGCGTCGGCGTTCCGACGGTCGAGACGGCGAAGCCGCGCGCAGGAGGAGGCGCGCCGCGCGCCGCGACGGGGGGATGGCGTTTCCCGGGGGACGGGCCCGCGGACGCGAGGCTCGCGACGCGCAGGGCGTCGTGGCGCGCGAGCGCAGGCACAGACTCGCGGGACCCAGCGGAGGCGCGCGCGGCGCGCGCGCGCGCGACGGCGTGCCAGAGCGACGCCGCGACGCGGCGCGACGCTTCCCGCGTCGGGCCCATCGCGGCCGACAGACACCCCGCGCGCCCGCGACTGTTTTTTTCGCGAACGGACACGAGCGTGCGGGAAACGCAGCCCGGGCGTTTCCGAGCGCGAGCGTCCCCGCGGAGTGCGGACGCGCGTCTGTCCGCCGCGCGAGGCCGAGCCGAGCGCTCCGCGCGAGCCGCGAGTGGCGCGAACCGGGCTCGCGACACGCCTCGCGTAGGGCTGGAAACCACGATGATTCGTTGTTAAGTTTTTTACCCGTCCTTTTTTCGGATAGCGGATGTGACGATCGTGACATGCGTGATGAGTGTGACTTTGTCGTTTGTCGCTCGCGCGACACCTGGATTTCGACCGACGCCGAACGAACACAAGAACGACATCGATCCGTGTCAGATATGTGCAAACTACCGTCGTCGCTACGCGCGCTCCGTCGCTTTCCGTCTCACGGCCCGTACACGCGCACGATCCCTTCCGCGGTCCCCACCGCGAACGAGGTCTTCCCGAATCGCTCGCCCTCGGGCCCGCTGCCCCAGCACAGCGCCGTGACCGGCGCGTGCGCGACACCCGCGAACCCGCGCGCGCCGTATGCGGCGGCGCCGCCGCCGACACCGCCGTCGGCGCCCCACTCGGCGAGGGTGTCCCCCGACTCGGCGTCCCACGCGCGCACGCACTCGCCTCGGTCCCCGGAGGCGGTGAGCACCACACGCGTGTTCGAAACGCCCAGAGGCGCGGCAGAGCACGCGAACGCGGGGACGCGGAACGAAGCCGAAGCCGAAGCCGAAGCCGAAGCCGCGCCTTGATCGCCAAACGCGGAGTCTCGTATGGACCCCGACAAACACTCTTCGCGTTTGGCGACGTACGCGGCGTCTCTGTGCGCTCGCGCCGTTCGGAACGGCGCCGCGTAACTCATCGCTTCGTCTTTTCTCGCCCACGCGAAGACGTCCCCAGCGGTGCTCACCGTGAATATCTCCTCGCCGACGTGGAACGCGCTCGCCCACCGTTGGCCGGGCTCTTTGCTCGCCAGGCGCGCGGGACGGTCAGACGCCGGCGCGCGCAGATCGAAAACCCGCGCGCCGTTGGACGCCGTCGTCGCCAGCGTCACGCCGTCGGCGGCGAGCGAAACCGACGACACCGAGGACGCGCCGGGGACGCGCAGGGTCATCACCGGCGCGACGCCGGAGGAGAGCGCACCGGTGGAACCCGGAGCGGTGGAACCCACCGCGCTCGAGGCGCGACGGCTGCCGCGCGGCGCGACGCGCGAGTCCCACAGGTGCACGTCGCCGCCCTCGCCGGCGGCGGCGACCAAACCCGAACCCGGGCCGCCGGCGGCGACGCACGCCAGGCGCTTGGCGCCCGCGGCGGCGTAACCGAGGCCGGAGTACTCCGCGCCCGAGTCGTCCGCGGGGACCGCCAGGAGCGCGCCCAGCTCGCGACCGGAGGCTAGGTCGTAGCGCGCGACGTAACCGCCGGCGCCCGCGGCGGCGACGAACGCCTCGACGCCCACGGCGGCGACGGCGGCGACGCCCTCGCGCGGTCCGCGAAGCATCGCCGCCGGACGCCGCGCGCCGGCGGCGTAGAGACGCAGGCACCCGTCCGCCGTGGTGGTCATCAGCGCCGAGGGAGGCGTCGCGTCGTCCGCGGCGCCGGACTCGCCCCCGTATCCCACGAAGCGCACGTCCAGCACCTCCTTGCGCAGCTCGAGCACCTGAGAGGGCGCGCGCCGCGACGCGAGCGCCGCCGCCGCGGAGAAGTCGGGCGCGGCGGCGCCGGCGCCCGGCTCCGCCGCGAGCGCGCGCGTCGCGCCGTGCTCCGCCGGGACGCCGTAGCCCCCGAACGGGGGCGCGGCGGCGGCCACGGGAGGTGCCGCCGCGTGAGGGGCACGCGTGGCCGTGGCCGTCGCGGGAAGATCCCGATCCCGCGCGGATCCCGCGGTGGCAACGCCTGACGCGAAGGAGGTGGACCCGCCAGACCCGGCTCCGATCCCGGTGGAGGCGTCCACGACGTAAAAGCCATCCTCGTCCATGGACCCGGAGGCTTCGCGGCGCGCGGCGACGGCGCCGTAGTACTCGAGCGCGGCGTTCTGCGCGGTCTGCGCGTTCCCGAAAGAACCCGTGGCGGCGGCGATTGGCTCCGGCGCCAGCGGGGGGGGCATCGGCGGCAGGTCCGCGGGGAGCGCCGCCGTGGGGTCGAGCGCCAGGCGCAGCGCGTACCTCTGCAGCTCCGCCACGCGGAAGTGCAGGTCCGCCTCCTCGCGCTGCAACTGGCGCTGGCGCGCCGTCAAACGCTCCGACTCCGCCGCGCGCGCCGATATGGCCTCACGGCACGCGCGGAGCTGCGCCTCGACGGGCGCCAGGTTGGCGGGCGTCAGCCCGTTCGCCAGCGCCGCGTCCTGCGCCATCTCCGCGAGGTCCATCGAGCTCGTGAGGCCCGCGAGGGACGAAAAGGAGCCGCCGGCGCCGTTCGCCGCGCGCGACGCGATTTCTGACACGCGACGCCGCGTTCGTTCCTGCGCCTCCATCTGCGCGCGGAGCTCAGCCTTCATGCGCTCGCGCTCCTCCGCGGCGTTCTCCGCCGCCTCGCGCATCTCACGCCGCTGCGCCTCGATCTGCTGCTTCTGCTCCTCAAGCATCGCCGTGAGCACAGCCTGCCGCGCCTCCGCGTCACTCGCGGACGCTTCTGGCTTCTCGCGCGCGTCGCGCGCAGCCTCCAGCTCGCGCTTCGCCTGCGCCAGCATCACCTCCATCTGCGCCTGCTGCTGCTCGTGCCACGCCTTGGAGTTGCGCGCCCACTGGGGGGTCCCCGTCCCCGTCCCCGCTCCCGCCGCGCCGCCGGTCTTGGGCGTCGGCGGGCGGGGGGGGACGCGCGCCGAGCGCACCGCCGACCCCGGGGTCTTGGCGGCGGCGAAGGCGGCTTCCCTCGCCGCCGCCGACGGCACCGCCTCCGTCGGCTCGAAATCCTTCTCTTCAAACGGCGCGTACGCGCCGACGCCTCCGCCTCCGCCCGGACCGTTGACGCCGTTCAGCCCCCCTCTCGGCATCACCTCGGTGGGCTCGAAGTCCTTCGCGTCGAACAGCGTCGCGTCGAAGCCGCGGCGAGCCGGGAAGCCACGCGCGATGCCGTTCGCGGGGACGCCCCCGATTTGGACGGCGCCGGGTCTTGGCGCCGGCGAAGGCGCGGGCGAGGGCTCCGCCCCGGCGCGCGCGCCGAGCGGCGTGAGGTCCATGGTGGGCGTCGCCAGGCGCGGAAGCGCGCCGGTGACGCCGAACGCGGCCGTTTCGGTGACATCCTCCACGGCGCGCAGGGGCGTGAGCTCGTCCATGGTGCGGTCCAGGGGGTCGCGCGCGTCGAAGCCGGGCGTCGCGCCGGGGGGGATCCTCGGGGACGTCGCGGGCGCGGAAAAAGGCGACCCGAGGCTGGGTGCGGCGGGGGTCTTCGGGTTCGCGTGCGATTCGGCGATACCGTCTTCCCCCACTTCAGTGGTCTCGTTCCGATCGTCGCTTTCAAACGCGTCGGTCTGATCGGCAGCGTCGGTCGCGGCCATCACCGCGCGCGCGCTCGGGATGGCCGTCGTAGCCGCGCCGAGGTCGACGTCGTCCGCGGCGTCGTCCGGCGAGGGCGCCTCCGGCTCGCGCTCGGAAAACAAAGACCCGCTGAGGTGCGCGACGGGTCCCTCCGCGTCGCTCGCCGCGGGGACGCGCGGAGGGGGAGGGGGCATGGCGACGGTGTCGATGGCGGCCGTGACGTCCGCGTCCGGCTTTCCCCGCGCCGAAGGGGGAGTGAGCAGGATGGTGTTCACGGCATCCACCGCGCTCGTCACCGCGTCGTCTCCGTCGGCGGATTCGTCCGCCGTCGCCTCCGTCGAGACATCCGACTCCAGGCGGGGCTTGCCGCCTCGGGTCTTGGACGAACCCGCGGTGGCGGGACTCCGCGCATCGAGCTTGCGCGCGCGCGCGGACTTGGGCGCGGAATTGGGGGCGACGAAGCCGCCGGGAGCGTTCTCGTCTCGCCTCGAGAGCGCCACGCCCGGCGATCGCCACGGCGCCTTCTTCGCGGATTTCGCGCCCGGCGTGCGGTCCGCTTTGGACACGGGGGCGATGTCGGACTTGCTGGCGTGCCCGGAGGGCGCGCCCGCCACGGGAGGGGAGCCCATGCTTGACGCCCGCGCGTGCGCTACGCGACGTGCGGGGTGCAATGCGGCCGCGGCGTCGGCCCGTCCCAGGTTGGCCGGGGGTATGAATGCGAAAACCAAACGGCTAACGGTCAAAAAAAAAAAACGCCGAGAATCGCGCAATCGCCGATTTGCGGCTCGCTGCAAAAATGGTTTTCATTTATCCTTCGCGCGTCGCCGCGCGCGCCCGCTCGTCGCGTATGTAGTACGTTCTCCGCCCTCCTCGGCCGCTCCGCCGCTGGGAAGCCATCCGCGCCTAGCGCGCCACCGCTTCGTCCTCGTCGTCCATCCCCAACTCGAGGTCTCCCTCGTCCTCGTCGTCGAGGTCGAACGGCGAGCCCTTCCCGAAGGCGCCCAGCGGCGCCACCTCCTTCGCCTGCTTGTCGATGGGCGCGCCGTACTTGCCCGCGAGCTTCTCCGCGATCACGCGTCGGACGTCCGCCTCGACGGACTCGAGCACGTGCGGGTTCTCGGTCATGTACTCCATGGCCTTCTCCCTACCCTGCCCTAAACGCTCCTCGCCGTACGAGTACCACGACCCGCGGCGTTCGATGACGCCCATCTCGTCCGCCGCGTCCAACGTGCACCCCAAACCCGAGATGCCCAACCCGAAGATCATGTCAAACTCGGCAACCTTGTACGGAGGCGCCACTTTGTTCTTCGCAACCTTCACCTTGACGCGCACGCCCTCGTCGTCCGCGCCGGCTTTGCCCTTGATGATCTCCTTCCGGCGGATATCTAAACGCACCGACGCGTAGAACTTCAGCGCGTTCCCCCCGGTGGTGATCTCGGGGTTGCCGTAGATGACGCCGACTTTCGACCTCAGCTGGTTCAGGAAGATGATGGTCACGCCCGCTTTCGCCGCGTTGACGTTGATCTTGCGTAACGCCTGGCTCATCAGCCGCGCGTGCGCGCCCACCTGGACCATCCCGATCTCGCCCTCGATCTCCGAGCGCGGCACGAGCGCGGCGACGGAGTCGACGACGATGAGGTCCACGGCGCCGCTGCGCACGAGCGTGTCCACGACTTCCAGCGCCATCTCGCCCGTCTCGGGTTGGCACACGACGACTTCGTCCACGTCCAGCCCGAGCCTCTGCGAGTACTCGGGATCGAACGCGTGTTCGGCGTCGATCAGCGCGACGGTCCCGCCCACCTTCTGCATCTCCGCCATGGAGTGCAGAGCCAGCGTGGTCTTCCCGGAGGACTCGGGGCCGTACACCTCCACGATGCGCCCGCGGGGCATGCCTCCGCCGAGCGCAATGTCCAGCGTCATGGCGCCCGAGGGAAACGTGCTCACCTTGGCCTGGCTCGCGCTCCCGAGCTTCATGATGCTCCCCTTGCCGAAGTTAGCGTCGATCTCACCCAAAACGCGGTCGAGAGCCTTCTTCTTGGCCTCCTTGTTCGCCGCCGTGGCGGCATCCGACGCGGGCGTCGCGGCGGCGTTCGCAGTCTTCGCAGTCTTCGCCTTACTCGCGGGCTTCGCCTTGGCCCCGGACGCCTTGGGCGCCTTCGCGGCCGCCGCGGAGGAGGAGGAGAAGGAGGCGCTCTGCGCGGACTGCGCCAGGAGGCGGGACGCGAGCGACCCGCCGCCGTTCGCGGACGCCGAGCCCGAGGAGCCCGAGGGGGGGGCGTCGTCCGCCGCGGCGCGCGCGCGGACGCCCAGGCCCGCGGGGGCCACCGCGCGGAAACGGCGCGCGGAGGACGCGGCGGGGCGGGCGACGCGGAGACCCTGCTCGCGTGTCGGTCGATGCGCGAGAAACGGGACGGGACGCGGGTCGTCAGCGAGCGGGGAGGCGCGGAGGAGGTGCCTTCGCGAGCCTCGCGGCTAGGGATGCGGTAACTAACAAGAAATGCACGCGCGAGGTGATCTGGCGGTGATCGCGGCCGGCACGCACCTTGGCGAGGTCCCCGACGACGAATCCGCCGGTGAGAGAGAGAGAGGACATCCTGTGTAAGTTTTCGGTGGCAAACTTGCACGCACGATGCATGGGCGTGTGCCGGGAGGAATGGGGGAGCGCCCCCAGTCTGCTCCGATCACGGAGCAAATGCGACATTCCTCTGAGTTCCCGCCAGTCCGGACGAGCGGTCGGGTCAATCGACGTGCCGGCAGCTGACACGTTTCGCGACTTTGACACAAAAATTTCTGAAACGATGAGAAAGATGCGCTCTACGCGCGCGCCGCCGCCCGCTCCTCTCCTTCTTCCCTCTCCGATACGCCCCGCGCACGTGACGACGTCACGCGCCTAAACGCAGATGATGATGCGCGTTCGTGAAAAGGCCACGCGTCCATCCGACTCCGACGACGAACCGTCTACGCCGGTCTGTGGTAGTGGCACGTCACGAACGGCATCTTCGCCGTCACCGCCGGCGTCGATTTTCCGCGCGTCTCGACGAGCAGCTCCGTGCCCGCCTTGGCGTGCGCCTTGCGGACGTACCCCATGGCGATGTTCTCGCCGAGCACGGGGGAAAAGCCCCCGGAGGTGATCTCGCCCACGACCTCGCCGCTCGCGGTCTTGACGATGGACCCGCCTCTGGCGGGCGCGCCCTTGCCGGTGAACTTGAACCCGACGCGACGCTTGTCCACGCCGTTTTCGAGTTGCTTCTTGATGACGTCGCCGCCCACAAAGTCGCACGCGTCGCGCCTAGCCTTGCCGATGGTCCAGGTCAGGCCCGCCTCGAGCGGCGAGATGGTCTCGTTCAGGTCGTTGCCGTACAGGCACAGGCCCGCCTCGAGACGCAGCGAGTCGCGCGCGCCGAGGCCGCAGAGCCGCGCGTCGGAGTTCTCCAGGAGCTTTTTCGTAAGAGACACGGTGTCCTTCTTCAAAAGCGAAATCTCAAACCCGTCCTCGCCCGTGTACCCGGTGCGCGTGAGCCAAACGTCAACGCCGTTAACCTTCGCCTCGGTGAACATGCCGAAGTACAGCTTGGAGAGGTCGAGGTCGGTGAGGGGCTGGAGCACGTCCACCGCCTTAGGGCCCTGGAACGCCAGCAGCGAGCGGTCGCCGTGCACGATGAACTCGGCGTCGCCCCCCCGCGCTTTGAACTCGGCGAGGTGCTTGTTGATGTGCGCCTGATCCTTCTCCGAGCACGCGCCGTTGAGGACGATGTACACATCCTCATCGCTCACCTTGGTGACGACGGTGTCGTCGATGATCCCGCCGTTGTCGTTCAGGACCACGGAGAGCGTGCCGGTGCCGTTCTTGAGCGCCTTGATGTCCCCGACGACGATGCGCTCGGTGAACGCGACGGCGTCCTTGCCGCGGATGCTCGACCCGAGCATGTGCGACACGTCGAAGATGCTCGCCGCCGAGCGGCAGTGCTTGGTGGCCTCCATGATGGAATCCTTGTACTGGATGGGCATGGAGTGCCCGGCGAAGGGCACCTGCGTTTACGGAACGATCCGGGAAACGCGAACGGAATCGAGAAAGAGCGGTCAGGAGGGTGGGTGCGCGAACGAGGGTTCGCGTCCAGAGACGCGCAGCGCGGGCCGTCGGGAGTCGTCGTTTCCTCGGGGCGACCGCAGTCGTCGCACCATCTTGCCCCCCATCTCCAGGTGGAAGTCGTACAGCGCGGTCTTCAGCAGGTTCGCGTCGTCGGCGTAGGCGCGCGCGAAGGGCACGAGGGCGGGCCTCGCGGCCGCGCCCCACTGGGGCGCGGCGCGCTTGGCGAGACGCTGGGCGGCGACGCGGAGCATCGCGCGTGGGGGTATGCCGCGAACGAACGCGTGGATCCAGGTTATGCTGACTCGAAAGACGAGAGGATATCGATAACCATTCCAGTTGGCGCGTTTGGCACTCGACGTTCGGCACCCACCAGCGATTTCAGTCTCGAAAACTCGGATTGTTATTTTGCTTCGGCGCTCATTCGTGCTCTTCTCGCAACGCCCGCGAACACTTTGCGCAGCGCGTCGTCCGACGCGTCGCGTGGGTGACCAGCATGGTCCCCGCGGCGTGCGCGGCGCCGAGCGCGCCTGTCGCCGCGCCGAAGCATCGCGCGAGCCGCGGCGTGCGCGTCCGCCAGTCGCGAGCGCCTCGTCGGCCTTCGCGCGGGGACGTCGCCTCGACGACCCGCGCGTCCGCCTCGGATGGCGACGCGCGAAGAAACGCCACCGCCTCCGTGGCGCTGAAAGAGTGGGCCGCGGTGGTGGCCGCGCTCAAATCCGGCGAGCAGACCGTGCTGTTCCGCAAGGGCGGCTTGCGGGACGGCGGCGGGAAGAGCAAGGGTTTCAACCTAAAGTCAGGGCGGTTCGCGCTGTTCCCCACCAACTACCACCCTCCGAACAAAGACGCGGCGGACGTGCTGGCGCGTCCCGAAGCATCCCGGCGCGCGCCGGACATGCGCCGCGGCGAGTCCGTGCCTCTGCGCGTCGCGGGCGAGGTCACGGGCGCCTGGACCACGTACGACCCGTGTGTGTTGGACGCGCTCGGGGCGCACCACGTGTGGAGCAGGGAGACGCTGGCGAGCAGGCTGAACTGGAAACCGGAGGCGCCCATCGCGATCGTCGAGGTGCGCGCGTTCATCGTCGACGACGACGACGTCGTTTCGCTGCCGCCGGATGTCGATCTGTACGGCGGGTGCGCGTCGTGGGTCGACCTGCCCGAGCCGGTGGCGCTCGGGACGCCCGCGCTGAGCGACGCGGCGTTCGAGGCGAGAGCCGAGGCGCTGAGAAACGCGCTCGAGGCGGTCGAGCACGAACCGCTGGAGTGGGAGTGAACCGCGATTAGATTTGATTGTTTGTCGTCGGGGACGAAAAGCGCGGATCGACTTCGCGGATCGACGAGAGACGTCGCCGTCTCTACACGCGTCGGAACGCCGACACCGCGGGGGACTCGATGAACCGCGATCGCGGCGGCGATGGGTACGCGTACATCTACAAACCCTATGAACGACCAAGGAGAACCGCGTTTTGTTTTTTTTTCGCGCGTCTCGAGTCTCAAGTCTCGCGTAACGTCGACGCTTTCAACGTTTCGCCTTCACCGGAACTCGTCCTCGAGCTGCCTGAACGACGCGAGCAGGTCGTCGTGCAGGACGGCGAGCGTCTTGGTCACCTTTTCCTCCCCCTCCGCCGGGTCCTCGAACTTCTGCGACGCGACGCGGTACATCAGGTCGCCCATGCGCGCCTTGATCACGTTGAACGTGATCTTCGCGCCCTCGCCGCCCGCCGTGCGCTCCACCGCCGCGTTCGCCGCGCGGTGAAACGCTAAGATGTTCCGCAGCATCGCCGCGCTCTTGTAGAACGGGCAGTACTTATCGTACGCCGTGAACGAGTTCTGCTGTAAGAAATCCTCTTTCAAGAACTTCGCGGTCTCCAAAGTGATCTTGTCGGACTCCGCGAGCGAGTCCTTACCCACCAGCTGAACGATCTCGTTCAGCTCGTCTTCTTTCTGTAACACGTCGCGCGCCGTCGCGCGGAGCGCCAAAAACTCAGAATCCGTCTTCTCGTAAAACGGCTCGAGCGCGGCGTTGTACTTGGAGTAGGAGATGAGCCAGTTCACGGACGGGAAGTGCTTCCTCTGCGCGAGCTTTTTGTCCAAACCCCAGAACACCTGCACGATGCCCAGCGTCGCGGACGTCACCGGGTCGGAGAAGTCACCGCCGGGGGGCGAAACCGCGCCCACCACCGTGACGGACCCTTCGCGGTTCGGTCCGCCGAGACACCGCACTCGGCCGGCTCGTTCGTAGAAAGACGCCAGTCTGGCGCCGAGGTACGCGGGGTACCCCGAGTCCGCGGGCATCTCCGCGAGCCGCCCACTGATTTCCCGTAAAGCTTCCGCCCATCGAGACGTCGAGTCCGCCATCATGGAGATGTTGTACCCCTGGTCGCGGAAGTACTCGGCGAGCGTGATGCCCGTGTAGATGCTCGCCTCGCGCGCCGCCACAGGCATGTTGCTCGTGTTGGCGACGAGCGTCGTTCTTTTCATGATGGACTCCTCCGCGCCGTTGGGTAAAGTCATCGTGAGCTCGGGGAACTCCGCTAACACCTCCGCCATCTCGTTGCCGCGCTCGCCGCACCCGACGTAGATGATGCCGTCGCTGTTCGAGTACTTGGACAGCGCCTGAGAGATCACCGTTTTGCCGCAGCCGAAGGCGCCGGGAATCGCGCAGGTGCCGCCCAGCACGCTGGGGAACATCACGTCCAAAACGCGCTGGCCCGTGAGCAGCGGCGTGTTCGCGGGCAGCTTCTCCGCCACGGGCCTCGGCGCGCGCACGGGCCACTTCTGCAGCATGGTGTAGCTCTTGCGCTCGCCCGCGAATTCCACCTCAATCACCTTGTCGTCCAGCGTGTACTCACCGGGGGGGGCGATGTAGGTGATCTTCCCCCGGGCGTTGGGGGGGAGCATGATCCTGTGTTCGATGAGGTTGTTCTCGGGGACGATACCGAAGATGTCCCCGCCGGAGATGTGGTCCCCGACCTTGAACTGGTTCACCGTCGGGAGGTTGAACTCCCACGCGATGGAGCGGTCGACGGACGGCACGTTGATCCCTCGCGGAATGAAGCAGTCGCCGGCCACCTCCGCGATTTTCTTGAGCGGCCGTTGGATGCCGTCGAAGATGTTCCCCATCACGCCGGGTCCGAGCTCCACGGACAGAGGCTGCCTCGATCGCGCCACGGGGTCGCCCACGGTGAGCCCGGAGGTTTCCTCGTAACACTGGATGGTCGCGGTCTCGCCCTCCAGACGGATGATCTCGCCGATGAGCTCGTCCCCGCCGACGCGCACGAGCTCGTACATCGCCGCGCCGTACATCTTGTCCGCCACCACGACGGGGCCGGATACCTGTTTTCGAGGAAAGGTGGGGTCAGAAGGCGTCGTGGAGACGGAACGCCGCGCGCGCGCGCCGAGATCCGGGGAGAAAACCGCGAGATAAAGGGTGGAGTCTTTAGGGATCCGAGGCGTTCTGCGTCGAGTGTCTCCCTCGGAAGGAACGGACGGGTCTGCACGCGCGCGCACGCGCGAGACGCACCTTCTTGACGGTCCCATAGTCGCTCTCCTTGTCCTCAGCGAAAGCGCTCATGCTGCTGAGCCGGTCGCCGCAGCACCCACGCGCCCTGGAGCAGTGCCGCGGGGCACTGCAGGAAAACGCAGAAGAAAAGCCACGACCGAGATCCGCGCGGGCGGCGGTCGCGTCGTTCACTTGCTTCGGACTTTCCAGGTGTGCCTAGCTCACTCTCAGGCGGGCATCCGGGGCGGTGGGCGATGGAGTCGCCGCCGCCCCGCGGTCCCGGCCCCGTGATCCTCGCCACGGACGTCGCTTCGCTCTCCGCGACGATCGCGCGCACCGAGAGCCGCGGGCCGCGCGCGTTGCGCGTCCGTCGCGAGCACTCGATCCTTCACGCACTCCGCGTCTGCCTCCACGCGCGGCACCCGCATCGCCGCGGCGCTCTTTCCGTCGCCGTGGTCAAGCTGACCCCGGGAGCGAGCGACTCGAGCGACTTGGACGCGTTCCTGGACGCGTGCGAGCGCGAGCTCGGCCCCGTCGTCGTGCGTTGCGACGCGGACGACGCGGAAGACGCGGCGTTCGTCGCCTCCGAAGCCCACCTCGTGGCGGTGTTCGCGAACGCCGCGGACGACGACGCGCGGCGGTGTCCGCCTCGACTGCTCGCCGCGCTCGCGCGCGCGCGGCGCGGGGGCGCCGCGATCGTCGCGATCGGTGAAGCCGCCATCCGCGCGGTCGGCCCGGATACCACCGGCGTGCTCTCCGCGAACGACGCGTCGCGGGGGAGACGGGAAAACGAAGCGCAAACGCGACTCGTGCCCGTCGTCGCGCGCGTCGCCGAGCGAGACGCCGCGTCCCGCTCCGCCGCCGCGCGCGACTGGCGCGTCCTGACGCGTGAGCTGTGCGTGTTGGAAACGTCGCCGTCGCCGGAGACGAAGGTGGGGGCATCGCAGGTTGTCGGCCTCGGCCTCGTCCCCGGGGGATGCGCGGCGTGCTTCGCGGACGGAACCGTCGAGGCGCTCGTCGAGGACGCCGTGACCTTTCACGGAATCGCCTCGAAAGAAAAAGAAAAAGAAGAAACGGCGGTGTTTCGCCGGGTCGTGCTTCGCGCGGGTCTCGCGCCGTTCGGGGGAGGCGTCCTGGCTGCCACCTCACCCGTGCGGGACGGGGAAGGCGAGGCGGCGGCGGACGGCGCTTCGCTCGCGCCGCCGCCGCCGCCGCCGAGACTGAAGCGCGCGTCTCCAGCGCGCGCCTCGGATGTTTTCGGCGCGGACTCCAAGACGCAGTCTTTGGAGTGTGACGCGCGCTTCGTCTCATCGGAGTGGTGGCCGTTTTGGAGCGGCGCGCGCGCCGCGGCGGCGGCGTCCGTCGAGCGCGCGGCGCGTCTCTTGGCGAGGCCCTCCGTCAAAAACGTGGTGTTCTTCACCGGCGCGGGCGCGAGCGCGGAGTCGGGCATGCCGGCGTTCCGGGAAACCGTCGCCGGCGCCGCCGACGTCGACGCGGACGGCGTCCGCGTCGGCCCGGCGACGCCGCTGGACGCTTTGCTTCCCGTCTGGAAGACGCACGACCCGGAGAAGTACAGCACTGTAAGCGCGTTCCGCGAGGACCCTACGAGGTGCTGGTTCCTGCACAGGAAGATGTTCGACCAGATGCGGGGGTTGGCGCCGAACGACGCGCACGTCGCGATCGAGACCCTCGCCGGTACATCCGGCGCTTTCGCGGTGACCGTCGTGACCCAGAACATCGACGGGCTGCACCAGCGCGCGGCTTTGGACTCGAGAACGTCCACGGAGACGATCGAGCTGCACGGCTCGACGCGGCGCGTCGAGTGCCTCGACCGGTGCGGGTGGTCCGAAGACGCGGAGACCTTCTTGAGCGAATGGGACGACGCGACGGATGACGAAGAAGAAGAAGCGCGAGACGGCGGAAGAAAGAGACGAAGAGGCTCAAGAGCCTCTTCGGGTTGGATTTCGAGCGACGCGAAAAAAAGGCGTGACCGAAAAGCGTCGCGTTCGAACGCGCGCTTTTGTGGCAAAGGAACGTTTCCGACGTGTCGCGGCTGCGGCGTCGCGCCGGCCAAGCCGGCGTGTGTTTTTTTCGGCGAGGCGCTTCCCGTCGCGGCGATGGCGGCGGCGCGCGCGGCGTGCGCGCGCGCGCACGCCGTGGTGATCGTGGGCACGTCCTTGAGCGTGTTCCCGGCGGCGGACCTGCCCCGGCAGGCGCGCGTGCACACGCCTCGGGCGCCGATCGTGCGCGTGGACGCGTCGGCGTCGGCGACGTCGACGCAAGGGCCGGACGACGCGTTCGTCACCGGCCGCGCGGCGGAGTTTTTGCCGCAACTCGTGCGACGCGTCCTGGAGCTGCGGGAAGGATCAAACGGGGAGGTGGTGGAGGACGCGGATTCCTTTACGGGCGGTATCGGTCGAGTCGAGATGTTCTCGCGCGCGGGACCCAGGATGTTCTCGTGACGAACATTCTGTCGTCGTGGTGGGTCTTCATAGCTACGCGTATCGCGCTATTCTGTAGACTAGACTACTTTCGTGGTTCGCGAGCGTCGCGAACCTCCATCAGGCGCGACGCCGACGCGTTCAGAGTCTCGCGATGCGCTTGTCAATGACACGCAGCAGCGTTTCGAACAGCTTCTCCTTGCACGCGTCGGAGGCGGCGCTCTTCATGCCCATGATGATCAACTCGACAGTCTTCCGGTCCTCCGAGGACGACGCATCCGTCGGTGGCGGAGGCGGAGGCGGAGGCGGTGCCTGCATTCCAGCCAGCTTGTGCAAGACACACACCAAGGTCACGCTCAACGCCTGGTCGAGCGACAAGCCGGTCGTCGCAGCAGGCGCGGGCACAACATGCGTCGCCGTGCGCGCCGGCTCGCTGCGCCTGCGTTTCGGCGGCGGCGCCGCAGATACCGTCGGCGGCGCATCCGCGCCCGGCGCGTCGTCGTGTGCAGGAGGAGAGCCATCCTCGTGCCCGACGTCGCCGGGGAGGCGCCGCGTCCCGAAGTCCGCGACCGCGGCCGCGGTCGCGGGCTTCTTTCGTTTAGATCTCGCCTTTTGAAAAAACGTGCGCGCGTCGTTGTGCCGGGCACACGCCGCCGCGACGGGACTTTCAAACGCGAGCATCGCGCGGTCGCGAGACGCGCGACCGAAGGAGACACGCGGCGGCACGTCGCAGGCCCCCATCGCCGGTCCCGCACGGGAAAAACCCCTTCGCGCGCGCGGGAAAGTGGCTCGTGCGCCGAAGCCATGCGTGTTTCTCAAGCCTGAGTCGCTGTTTGTGAACGCCGAACGTTTTTCCGTTGAGTTTGCGAAAAAACGCTCCCGAAAGTCCCGATTTTCGTCTCCTCGGCGCGTCCGAGACGCGGTCCGCGCGCGGTCACGAGGACGGACGCCGCGCGGGTTCGGCCAGAGCGTCGAGCGCGCGCGTCGCACGCGTCACCTCGAGCGCGTCTCTCGAGACTCTCGGGACATCTCGAGATGTCGTTCGGTCCGCCCAAGGGCAAATACGTCAAGGCCAAACGCGCGCCGGTCGTGGAGGCGGAGGAGGAGGAGACCGGCTTCCGGGGCTACACGGCTGAGTGGAAGCGCAAGGCCAAGGCGGAGCGACGCAAGTTCATGTCCTCCGTCGCCGCACGACGAGCGGAGAAATTGGAACCCGTGGTGCGCGCGCGGACGATCCCCGATCGACCCGGGGACGCGCTCGCTCTCGACATCGACGCCTCCTCCGATCCGTTGACGCCGGTTTTCTCGGCACCCTCCCCGGAGATGTCGCCATCTTCTCACGCCGGCCCTCTCCTCCCCGTCCATGGACGACGCGTCGCCCGCGCTCGCGTCGCTTTCGACCCGTGCGACGTGCGCGCCCCTCGCGTTCACACGCCACAGGACGAGTCCACGGTGGCGCCGCACCGCAGGCGCACGCACACGATCCTCGGCGATCGCGACCCGGTTCCGCAACAGGAGGACGCGGTTTCTCGCGCGGCGGATCGCGGTCGGCGTCTTCCGAAGACGCGCCCGCCTTACTACGTCAAGTCGAGCGCCACCTCGAGCGAGTACGACTGGGACGATGACGTGCCTGACGTGGACGATCGGGGGCTCGACGAACGCGGGAGCTCGGACCTACCCGACGTGGACGCTCGGAAGTCGGAGACGACGGAACCGGAAGCGCCGCGCGTCGGCGACGATTTCCCCGGGATCGATCCCGACGCCGCCGCGCCGTACGACGCGTCCGACTCGTCGTCGGAACGCGACCCGGAACGGGCGTTCGCCGTTCCGGCGCCGGCCACCGCGTGTGCGTTTCCCGCGGCCGCGCGAGAGACGAGCGCCGCGAACGACGAGTTCTTGACGAACAAAAAGCGCGACGACGTCTCCGGTCGGAACGCGACTCGAACGCGCTTGGTGCGCGTCCCCGTGTACTCCGTGGCCGGGCGCCGCCTCTCCGTGCGCGAGTTGCTGCGCGAGAAGACGCGGTCGATGGCTCGGTCCTCGGACGGCGCGCGCCGGCTGCTCCGCCGCGTCGCCGGCGTGGACAGAGACGGGCGGATCGGGCGCGAGACCGTCGCGGCGATCCTGCGCAGGTTCAACGTCGCCTCGGACGACGACGTCGTCGACGCCGTGGTCTCCGGCTTGGACCGCGACGCGGACGGCCGCGTCGCGCTCGCCGAGTTGGTCGAGTGGGCGCTGCCGGACGAGTCGTGCGCGGCGACGGACGTCGGCCCCGGAACGAAGAGCGGCGCGCGGAGGCCCGCGACGGCGCGCGTGCGTCTGGAAGAGACGCCCGCGACGAGTCGCGACGTCTCCGGCGTCGCGTCGCGAACGAAAACGTCGCCGTCGACGTCTTCGAACCAAATCGAGCGCGCGGTTGCTCGACCGACGACCGCCTCCTTCGCGTCTTCGTCTTCGAGACCGCTCTCCGCGCGCGACGCCGAGCTTCTGCTTCGGCGCAAGATCGGCGAGAAGTTCCGCGACGGCGGGAAACCCATGCGTCGCGCGTTCCAGTCCTTCGACGTCGACGGCGACGGGTTCCTGAACGAACGCGAGTTTTTCGCCGCGCTGGACCGGTTCCACGTCGCCGTCGCGCCGGAGGAGCGCGAAAAAATCTTTGACGCGTTCCGCGGCGGCGGCGACGAGAAAGAAAACGGCGACGAGTTTTTGTCGACGAGAACAAAAGGCGTTTCCATGGACGCGTTCCTGGAGACGCTCGGTGCGCCCGAACCCGGTTTCGGAGACGCCGAGAAACGAACGCGCGCGCGAGGAGACGTCGCCGACGCCGCGCGCGCGGACGCGTCGGCGCGCTTCGCCGAAGGCGAGCAAAGGCTGGAAGCGGCGTTTGCTCGCGCGCGTCGACGCGCGCGCGCCGATTCGGAGACGCGCGCGTCGCGCTCCATGCGCGCGCGCGGCGTTTTTCTGCCCGAGCGCGCGCCCGAGCCTGCGCTGACGCTTCTGGAGGTGCGCGCCGCGCTGGGCAAGGAGGGCGACCCCGCTCTGGCCCGGAAGCTGAAGGCTGTGTCTGACGAGCGCGCGGACCGCCTGGTGACGCGGTCGGCGGCGCGCGAAGTCAGCCGGCGTCACAAAGAGGGCGTCGCCGACGCCGCCGAGAAGGAGGCGACGCGCGACTTCAACGACGGCTTTGGGCGTGAGCTCGCGACCCTCCGTTTGACTCGTGGGAGCGCGTTTTTCGGCGCGACGTCGCGTGGCGCGCCCAGGGAGGCGCCCGCTGTGGCGGTGAACCCCGAGCACGCGTTCCGGGACGGGTTCGGTCCCCCCGGCGGACCGAGCGCCGTCGTCTCCATCGAAGCGGCGTTGCGCGAGAAGCTCGAGGCGCGCGGCGTTTCCGGCGAGCGCGCGTTCCGGTTACTCTTCGATCTGGAGAACAGAGGCGTGGTGGACCGCGACGCGCTCGCCAGAGCGCTGCACAGGTTCAACATCCCCGCGAGCGAGGCGGAGGTGGACGCGCTCGTCGCGCGCTACGACAGCACGGGCGCGCGGGGGATTCTCGTGTCGGATTTCTGCAAGCGGCTGCTGGCGCCCGACTTCCCCACCGCCGCCGAGAAGGCGCGGCGGCGCGCGGACGGCGTGGTTTCCGCGTTCCGCCGCGCGTTCAAAGACCATCTCGCGGGAACCGTCATGGGCGGTATCGACGAAAAAGACACGTCGGCGACGGTATCGACGCGCGACGCGCTCTCCGCCGCCGCGCGAGCCGCGAAGGCGGCGCAGTGCCGGACGCTGGGCGCGTCGGCGGCGCGCGCGGCGGCGGCGGCGTCTTTGGACGATTCCGGTGAAGTGCGGGTCGAGGCTTTCGTCGCGGCGTGCCAGCGGAGCATACGCGAGGCGGAGGCGGCGGCTGTGAAACACGCACCGTTTCGCGAGCCCTCTGGGTTCGAAGCGCTGGGGGGGGAGCACTACGTCTCGGTCCAAGCGCGGACGCCGCCCCCCTTCGTTGCCAAGCCGGACGCGAAGGGCTTCCTAAACATGGCGCGTGAGAAATTCGCGGAACGCGTTCCAAACAAGGGCGCCTCCGAGAACCAGAAGTGCGCGCGTCTCTTCGACCCGGACCGATTAGGGTACGTCACGCCAAAAGGCTTCCGACGCGCCATGACCGCCATCGGCCTGGACGCGGTGGACGACGAAACCGCGCGCGCCGCGTACGCGCGCGTCGCGCGCGACGCCGAGATTAAGTCTCGGACTGAAAACACATACCCGCGCGACGCGCAAACCAAAACCGTTCCCACGTCGGCGTTTGTCCGCGCGTTCCTGCCCCCGCGCGTCGCCGTGGACCGCCCTGTGCGAGAAACCGTGCTCGCCGCGCTTCTGCAGTCGGAACCCGCGACGGAGGCGGAGGTGCGCGCCGTGCTGGAGGCGTGCGACGTCGACGTGGAGGACCCCGCGCGCGTCGCGCGCCTGGTGCGGCTGGTTCGGCGAGACAAAGGGGACAAAAAGACGACTCCGACTGCGACGGCGACCGCGCCTCCGCTGGACTACGCCAAGCTCGCGGGCATGGTCTCCCAGCCTGAGCCGCGCGTGAGGAAAGCCGCGTCGCCGACGCCGGCGGTGGACCACTGCGTTTCGGAGGAGTGGGAAATACGGGACGTGTCACCCCCGTCCACGCCGTCGTTCCCGCCGACGCCGCCCTTCGCGGCGGACTGAGGTTAGGAAAAGACGGGAAACGCGACGATAGGAGCCGGAATCGGTCCGCGACGGAGTAGTACTAGCTAGCTGGTCTAAATCTAAATACCGCCGAAGTGGTCGTCTACCAGAGCTCGGCGTCGTCCGAGTCCGAGAGCAGACTCGCGAGCGGATCTTTCTTCGCCGCGCGCGCCGCGCCCGACTCTTCTCCCTCGTTCCTTCTCCGTTCTTCTTCGCACGCTTTTCCGCTCGCCTCCTCGTCCGCGTCCGGGTCGAACGGCGCCGTCCCCGCGAACAAAGGAACGCCCACGTCCTGCGTCTGCGTCTCCGGGACCACCGCGGTCTCCGTCCCGAGGTCGGTCGCGGCGAAGAGGCGCGGCGAGGCGCGGAAACGCCTTTCCGCGCCCGCGACGCGTTTTCGTGTCATCGCGTCGCCGCGCACGTCGGGCGTCGCCCGCGAGAAAGGCTCCGTCTCGGGGATCGGCTCGGAATCCGAAACCGTCACCGAGCCCGGCGCGTCCTCCTCGGTGTCGCGGACGTCGCGGACGACGCAGACGTCGCCGCGCGCCGCCGCCGCCTCCTCCGCCTCCTCGTCCGTGGTCGCGAGCTGCGAGTCCGGAGCGTACGCGTCGTCAGCCGCGCGCGCGACGGGCGCCTCGTCGTTCCCGTCACGCCGGGAACCGCCCGGCGGCGTCCTCGTCGGCGGCGCCGGGACCGCGCTCGTCTCGAACGCCTCTCGAACACCTCGCGTTCGCGTTCGTCTCGAACGCCTCTCTTCTTCGTCCTCCGACGCCTCCACCTCCACCTCTTCTTTCTCCCGCCGCTTCGTCTTCCGCGACGCCTTCGTCGGCGCCGCCGCGCCCGCCGAACGCTTCGCCGCGCGCCGCGCGTCCGCGCGCGCCTTGGCCTGCGCCGCCGTGCGCGCCTTGTGGCACAAAACGCACAGCGTCTGGCCGTTATCCACCGTGCACTCCCCCCCGCCCTCGAACACCGCCACGACGTGGTCGAAGTGCCACGCGTGGCCCTCCCACGCCGTACGCACGAGCTGCTCGAGCAGTTTCGCGTTCCCCCGCGCGCCGAACAAAGGGTTCGACGAGAGGATGTGTTTCCGCCGCGCGCCGCGCGAGCGCATCGTCGCGATGCGCCGCGCGCACCCCGACGCGTCCCAGCGGCACGCGCGGCACACGCCTCGCTCGCGCGCGTATAGGAGCTTGCGGAGCTCGGACGCGCTGTTCGCCTGCTTGTCCAGCGACGCGCACCGCGCCGAGCAGAAGAGGTCCGCCTTGGAGTCCAACAGGAACGCGCCGGCGACGGAAGCGCCGCGAGGCTCGGCGCCGAGCCTTGGCGGTTCGTCGGAGTTCGCGGCGACGCGCGAGGATTCGGCTTCCGCGGCTTCCGCAACTTCCGCGGCTTTCGCGGCTCGGTCCGCCCTATCCCTCGCCTCGTCCAGGCGCTTCGTCGCAACCTTCCCGCGCGCCGCCGCCGCCGCGAGCTGAATCCGGCGCGAGACGTTCTGCGCGGCGCTCAGCGCGCCGCCTCCGCCGTCGCTCGCGAGTTTCGCAAGCGCCGACTCCGCCGCCGCCGCCGCGCGCAGCGAAGCCTCCGCCGCCGCCACAGCCTCGCGCGCCTTGGCGACGGCGGCGCGCGGCGACGCCGGGTACCCGCCCGTCGCGCGAGAAAAAGAAAACGACCCCAAAAGCTCTTTTCCGCTGTTTTCCTTTTCCGCGACGAAAAAGCGCGCGCCGCCCGACCCGCCGCGCGCCGACATGCACAGCAGGCACAGCGGCGCGCCGTCGACGACGCGATAGGGCTCGAGGTACTCCCTGGCGGCGCGCCGGATTTGATCCCGGACCAGCACGGGCCTATACGCCGCGTCCGGCGGAAGCGCGCGGCGCCGCCCGCCGCCGTGGCGCGTCGTGGAGGTATTCATCGAGGTATGCATCAAAGAGGCGTCGCCCTGCAGGTCGCACAGCGTCTCCGCCACCGGCGAGCGCGCCGGGACGCGTCCGTGGGCCAGGAGGTTGCGGTCGCGCGCGGTGAGCGCGTCCAGCTCTTCCGCGAAGGCGGCGGCGGCGAGGATGGCGCCGGCGTCGCCGCGGAGACGCGGACACAGAGCCGCGTCGTCCGCGGCGTCGGACACGAGCGCCGCGACGGCGGCGGGGGCGCGTTTCGCGTTTTTTTTGGCGTTTTTCGCGCGGCGCACCGCCTCGGCGGCGCGGCGCAGGTCGTTGGGCGCGACGCTCTGGCCGAGCGGCTCGGCGCCGTCCGCGCGCGCGTGCAGGTGCAAGCGTCCCGTGTTCGCGCTCAGCTCGAACCACAGGTCGGTTTTTTTCGGGAACGCGGAAGGGGATCCCTCGTACGGCGATGGATCGGATCCCGCGACTTCTCGGTCTTCTCGGATCGACGCGTCGGCGCGGCGAGGATCCGCGCAGACGTTTTCCTTTTCGTCGCGCGAGGTCTCGCCGAGCCAGGAGGCGGTGAAGTCCTCCTCCGCCGTTTCGCGTTCCTGCCTCTCCGAGCCGTGCTGGAACGCATGGCCCACGGCGTTTAGCGCGAGCCCGCGCTCGTCCACGGCGTCGTCGCCGTCCACCGCGCGCCGCACGCGGTTCAGCTGGCGCTCAATCGTAAACCAGCGTCTCTGCTCGACTCGGCCGGCGGCGCCGCCGTGCGCGAGGAGGAAGTAGACGTTGACGGCGTTGCGGACGCCGCGCCGGTGCACGCGGTCCTCCGCCTGCTCCACCATGGACGCGTCGGGCGGGAGCTCCACGAACACCACGGACGAGGACGCGGAGAGGTCAACACCCACGCCCCCCGCGGTGACGCTCACCAGAGCCACGCGGCAGCCGGGGTCGTCGCGGAACCGGTCCACGGCTTCGCCGCGCTCCGCCGCCGGCGTCGCGCCTTCCAGGCGGACGAAGCCCTCCACCGTCCGCACGTACGCGTCGGCGCCGTTTCCGGTCGGGGGAAGGCCCACGTGCGCGGCGGCCCCGCGCGCGGGGACGCGGGGCAGGCGGTGCAGGACCTGGTTCGCGATACTGTCCATGACGTCCTTGTGGTGCGCGAAGATGACCATCTTGGGCGCCGCGTGTGTCGCCTCCGCATCCGGAAAGTCCGCGTCCGCGGCGCCGCCCCCCCCCTCGTTCCCGCCGTCCTCCACGCCGAGCACCTCCTTGAGCCACTTGATCGCGCCGGGCAGCTTCACGAGCGCGGCGTCGCGATGGCGCGACATGCGCCTTCCCGCGCCCGCCTCCTCCAGCGCGCGCTCGGCGCGCGCGCGCGAACGCCGATCGTGACCGCGCTCGTCGTCGCTCGCCTCGCTCGCCTCGCTCGCCCCGCTCGACTCGCTCGACTCGCTCGACTCGCTCGACTCGCTCGACTCGCCGCCGCGCGTTTTTCGAGAGACGTTTCTCGCGTCGACGGGAACCACCTGCCTCCGCTTCGGGGGTAGATCGCGCAGGACCTGTGACTTTAACCGCCGAATCATCACCTCCTTCGTCAGGAGCGCGTGGAGCTCCTGCAGCCGGCTCCCGCCGCTCCGGTCGTACGAAGGACCGGACGTCGTCGAGACCAGCTTCAAGTCGCAGTACGTCTCGGCGAAGGCGCGCTTGGAGGCGCCGAGCAGGCCCGGGCGCAACGCGTCCACTTGGTTGAACAGGTCGAACGGCTTCGTGAGCGAGGGCGTGCCCGTGCACAGCACCGCACGAGCGCAGTGACGCACGAGGCCGAGAACCGCGGATGTCTGCGCGGTGTCCCCGCCGTCGCGCCACGCCGTGCGCAGCGCGTGCGACTCGTCAACCACGACGGCGCCCCATCGCGTGGCGCGCAGCCTGCGCTGCAGCCTCGCCGCCATCTGGAACGAAACCACCACGACCCGCGGCCGCTCCGCTTCGCGCCGCGCGCGCGCAGCCGCCGACGCGGCAACCTGCGTTCGTAGAGAAGCGACGCACGACGATTTTTTAAAATTGTCGTCGTGCGGCGGCGCGAGGAGCGGCGCGCCGACGGAGGCGGCGTCGTCGACGCCGACGACGCCTTCCGCGTCGTCGTCTCCTCCTCTCCTCTCGTCCTCTCGCGCCTTTTTCAGCGCTTCCGCGTTCCGCCTCACGTCGTCCACCGCGAACGCGTCCGCGCTCCCGTTGACGACGACCAGGTTCGCGGGCCGTAGGTCGGGCAACCACCGCTCGGCCTCGCGCGCCCAGGTGAGGCGCATGGACGCCGGGCACACCACCAGCGCCGGCCCGTCCTCTAAGAAGCACGACGCGATGGCCAGCGCCTGGATGGTCTTCCCGACGCCCATCTCGTCCGCGATCAGGCACCGCCCGTTCCGCTCGAGCCCGAAACGCACGCCGCGTTCCTGGAAAGGGTGCAGCGCTTCGCGAAGCGCGCGAGGCACGCGGGCGAACCGTCGGTCAACCGTCTCGGCGGCGGATTGTGCGTCTTTTTTGGGGTCTGCGAGACGCGACGCGTCGGAGGTTTCGCGGAGACGACGGACGCCGTCGCCCTCCGTCCGCGCGCGGATCGTATCCGTCACGTGGAGGAACGTTGTGGAGGGGAGCATCGCGCGGCGCGTCTGGGGGCCGCCGTCCGCCTCCGCCGTGTAGTTGGGGTGCACGAGCTTGTGACGTTTGAGCGCCTTGACAAGACGCGCGTAAAACGCGATGGGCACCTCGAACGAAAACACGGGCGCGTCGTGGAACTCGGAGCACGCCATCGCCGCCGCGCAGTTGGCCACGGGCGGGAGCGGAGCGTCGGAGGGGGAGGCGGCGTCGGGAGGACCCGGATTTGCCGCGCCTGCCGACGCGCGGCGGTGCCTGCGACGCCGCGCCTCATGGAGACTCGAGTGGTGGAACCGGTCCAGCGGGCCGTCTCGCCTCGTGTCCACCCCCGCGCGCTTCAGCGCATCGAGCACGGGCCGAACCGCATCCTGCGCGCACCAGAGCACGAACCTGTCCCCCGGAGCGATGAGCTCCGCGCCCACGCGCGGAGGCGCCGCCGGACGGGGCGCGGGCTCCGGCGCCCGGCCGGAGGGGCCCGCGTCCGGGGGGCCGCGCGCGCTCTGCATTCTGACCAATGGGGGGTGCCAAGTTTCTCTTCTCGGCCAGGCCAACCTCGATCGCGGCTTCCCGCGTCGGCTCGGCGGAAGCGAAATCCATCTGTCATGCTGTGTCTGTCGTCTAGACGACAGACGATGTCGTCAAAAGTGCTCTCCGCCCACGCCCAGGGACTGCCGCGCAGAACGGCTCACGCCGGGTGGAATCGCGAGCGGCGCGATTTCAGGCCCGCGCGTATCGGGAGCGTGCGTGTGGGATCGGGATCCGTCCGAGCTCGAGCGGCGCGCCCCGGGCGGGTGTGGGTTTGGCGTTCAGCCTCGGAATTGTCGTCAATAGGTGGTTTTCGGCCGAGCGTGACACACACCACCGACCGAAACATGAGTGGTGAGTGCGTCGTGGCATCCACGCCCGTGCTGCTCAGCTCCGAGCCGAGCGACGTGCAATGGTCGCACGCGCTCGTCCCCGAGGCGACGCTGATGTTCCGCACGTTGTCGTCCTTGGACGGGGAGTGGTCCGCCTGGTCGCGGTGTCGCCAGCGCCGGAGGTCGCTGTTCGGCTCGGCGCGAACCATCGCGAGCATCCCCGCGACGCACATAGACGGCCAGCTCGAGGTCCGGCCCTTCCTACGGCGGCGGGAGTCGCACGCGGACGACGAGGTCGACTCCGGGGATGATCTGGAACCGGCTGGGGGGACGATGTTCTTCATCCTGCTCAGCAACCCGGTCGTCGTGGAGGAGGCGATGATGTTCCTCGACGAGACGAGCAAAGTGCCCGCCAGTTCGAGCGGGCGCCATGACGAGGCGGCCGCCGGCGCGACCGGCCGAGCCGGTCTGTTCCGGTCGCTCTTTCCCTTCGCGCGCGGAAGGGGCGCCGAGAGGGACGGCGCGCCTGGGACGAGCCGAGCCGAGACGCAAGCCAGCACGAGCACGGAAGGCGGAAGGCGGCGATCGGCGAGGCTGGCGCGCCGCGCGCGCGAAGGGAATGCTTCGCTCGTCTCGCGCAGCTCGTCTCTCTCCAACGAGGATGACCCCGAGGACCGCGCCGCTCGCAGAGCTCGGCGCGCGGCGGAGTGGGATGCCGAGCTCAAACGCGTGGCGCAGCTGATGTTCGACGACGCGTGCACTGTGGAGACCATGCGCGAGGGCTGTGAAGACGCCGCGGCTTCCGGACTGCTGCACCTGCTGCGTCGATTCGGGAACAAAGCGGTTGCGGCGACGCGCGCGCCCGGGTTCGACCTGACGGCTCTGGAGTTTTTGCCCCCGGCGCGGTGCATGGAAAACATCGCGGCGTGCGGGTGCCCGGACACGTTGCGCACGCTGGTGGGGCTCATCGGCATCGCGGAGGACCGCGCGAGCGGCCTGGGCGACATCCTGTTTGGGAGCCCCGAGCTGAGCGCCGATCACTCCAAATGGCTCCCGCTGCACACCGCCGCCGTGACTTCGGTGAGCATCTCGCGCTGGGACTCCGTCGCGGCGGTGGAGTTCGTGTGCATGATGGTGGGTTCGTGCCAGAACGCGCGGCTCTGGATGGGCGGCGGGAGCGGAGGCGCAAGCAGAGGCGCGCAGGACGACGACAGTTCGGCGCCGCACAGCGAGGCGAGTTTCGTGAGCTCCATCGGCGGGATCGGGTTCGGGGACAAGACACGCGGCGGCGCCGGCGCCGGCTCTGATTTCGGCAGCGAGGAGCCGAACCTTGTGAACCTGAACCGTCTGAAGAACAAGCCTCCGCGCTTACCTGACCCGTTCAGGCAACATCGGCCGAACGGCGCGAGGGGGCGACACGCCGAACGGGTGTCACGGCACGAAGACGTCGGGTTCCCGGCGGAATACGCGCCGCCTTCGGTGCGCGCCGGGGTGAAGGATTTCTACGAGGCGGCGGCGACGGTTGCGGTGGTGCACGCGGACTACGCCGCGATGGACGCCGTGGCGTCCGTGACCGCCAGCTTAGTAGAGCAGGTGCAGCGGTCGAACGGGGGAAACACCGTGGGCGGCATGGAGTACCTCGTGCAGCTGGGCACGCTCGTGAAGCCGCCCCTGAACCTCAACGAGGTGATCCAGCGATGCATGGCGTCGTCGCTCTCCGACTCACGGCTCTCGTGGATGGCGTGCAACTTGCTGAGCGACGAGGTGTGCCGCGCCGCGCTGCAGCTCATCTACGATGAGGGCGCCACCGCGGCGGTCTGGAGGCCCTTCCCGCAGCACGCCACAGTCAATGCGCTCATGCACTGCATGGGATGGTTGGACGAGGCGGTGCTGGCGGAGAAGCGCGAGAAACGCAGACTCAGCGCGTCGGAGCGCGACGCGACGGGACCCGGACCGAGTCTGTACTCGGACGATTCCTTCTTCGGGAGCGACACCGCGGGTTTCGGGGCGGGGCGCGCCTTATCCAACCGCCACTCGAACAAAAGAGTCGGTCGCGGGCCTCGGTCCGCGGACTGGCGGTCCATCGACGAGCACGACCCGTTCGACGCCGACGGAGAAAGGAACGCGCGCGCGGCGTTGGCGTCCAACCTCGCCGAGCGCGCTCGGCGTTTCGGCGACATTGTCGTGCGCCCTCTGCTTCAGCAGACGCCCTGGAACACGCAGAAGGTGGGTTTGCTCACCTTCGCGGACGCGGAGGTGGAGACGCAGTGGCTCGAGGCGCGAGAACAAGATTCGCTGCTGCGAGAGCGCTTTTTCGCGCTTCTCGTCTTGGTCGTCTTTTCGTTCGCGCTCCCCGCCGACGCTTCGACCACAGACGACGTCTCGTCGGCGTATACTCTCGGCGTATACTCGCCGGCGAAACTCGTCCCCACGCTCTTCGCGCTGGCGTTCCTCGTGGGAACCAGCCGCGTGTCGTTCGTGCCATTCTCGAACTTGAGCCCGGCGAGGAAGCAGCTGCTGGTGTGCGCGTTCCGCGTCGCGCACGCCGCGACGAGTCTACCGGCGACGTACGCAAAAAACGCGAACCCGCTCGACGCGCCGCGGTCGATTTTCGAGTCTTCGATTTTCGACGTCTTCGCGTCCCCCGCGCGTCGCGCGGCGCTCGCCGCGCTGCTCTTCGCGGAGCTGTTCCTGCCGTTCGCGTTCGCTGTGCGGTTCTCTCGGTGCCTGCCGACGAGGGCGGCGTGCCTGGTGACCACGCGTCTGTCGTTCGGGGCGTGGACGCGAACGAACGACGTCGCCGGCTTCGACGCGCCGGCGGACTTTTTCCTCCGGGGCTGCGCCTTCGCGGCGCTCGCGGCGTGGTCGTACGTGAGCGAGTACCACGACCGCTTCTCCTTCCTCATGCGCTTCTTCAACCCGGGGAAGAGGAAAGTGGCGTGATGCGCTTGCACAAACACGCGTACCGCAGGATGGCGAACACGATGTTGTTATTACGAAAGTACGAAAGTGTAGTCTACGTATTTGATAGCGAGAAGAAACATCATCTACATCATCGCGAAAACGCCCCCATAAGCTGCTCGATCGTCATTTCCCGTTGCTCGGCCGCGGTCGATCGAGGCGCGGCGTGCTGATACGCGAGCGCGACCGCGGCGTCGTTCAAGGATAACTTACCCGCGCTCGGTTGTTCCTGGAAGTCAGAGGAGGTCTCCAGCGAGTCGTCGGCGAACTGTTGCGTGCCTGACGTCATCGATATCGTCGGCGAATACACCAGGATGACGGCGCCGCGAACCTTCGCCGGTAACTCGTTCTGCACCTTCTGCAACTCCCACGGCGGCAGCCTCGCGATCGCCGCCTGGGCGTGCTTGTTCACGAGGCAATGCTCGGACGCGGCGTCGAGGTAGATCATGAGATCGGGTTTCGAGCCCGCCGCGCGCGTCACGCCCGAGACGCAGACGGGATTTTTCCAGCCGAGGACTTGGCGAATCCAACGCATTTCCTGCATCCAGTCCGAGGGCCAACCTCGCAAGGGGGACGACTCGCCGGCCGAGACGAGCATGGAGGACGCGTCGGGTTTGCGTACGTCCGTTTGTTTGTTCGGATACACCATCACCACCTCGTGTCTTCTCGAGGTGCGGTCTTGGGTTTCGGGCACGAGGTTGGCGGGTTTCACGTTGAGCACCACGTCCGCGTGCGCCACCACCACCGAGAGTCGATCGCCTTCGCGTCCCACCACGAACCCGTACCGCCCATTGTGCTGCGTGCCGCTCTGCAAGCCCTCGATGCGCACGTAGCTCCCCACCTCCATCGCGGGGGGGGTGGCAGCCGAACCCTCAGCCGCCATGACGACAGGGGCGAGGCTGAAGTGACGATGAATCGGTCGGATCGCGTCTCAGGTGACGGAAGAGACGCGAAACGAAAACAAACGAAAAAGCGCCATTTTGTGCGTTTTCTTTTTCAAAAACGCTATTTTAGCTCGTGTCCCCGAAGAACTTCTCCGGCTGGTCCCTGAAGTTGGGCTGCAGCACGCACTCCACGGTGTGCACGACCCCGTCCACGCACAGCAGGTCCGCCGCTCGAACCCGACACCCGTTCACGAAGAGCTTCCTTTCCGAATTGTGGAAAATCCCGTAGCCGTGCCCGCCTCGCGACGCGAACGTCTCGACGAACAACTCGTTCCCCTCAAACGTGCGCAAAGCGCTCCCCGCGCGCGTCTCCAGCTGCGCGCTCTGCATCCGACTTGGCACGAAGTGGTAAAGCAGCGTCTCCTGCAGCCCGGGCACGCCCGGGTTCACTAAGCGCTCGGCCGCGGTGTCCACGAAAAACCCCGGCGACGTCGCGACGTACTTGAGAAACGCCGCGTTGGTCGGCGCGAAAACCGTTAGGGGGTTAGTGGGCGACGCTTGTTTCACCGCGTTTAACAAGCCGGTTCCCGTCAAGGCTTGCTCGAAGATACTAAGCTCGAACCGCTCCACTATTACCTGCGCCACCGTTCTTCGCGTGGGTAAAGGCTGCGGCGCGGGCGGAAGCAAAACGCAATCCACGAAGTGCGCGACGCCGTTACTGCCTTGCAAATTCTTCTCCACGACGTCGCACCCGTTGACGAAGAAGGCTTTTCGGAAAACCGTCTGGAACGTCTCCACCTCGAGCGTCTCCGTGAGCGCGACGGACGCGGCGGACGGGTCGATCCCCAAACGCACCGCTTCTCTGAGCGCTCTCGAGACGCTCGGCGCGGACATGTGCATGGTCGGGACCTTCTGCCCGAAGAACAAATCCTCGGCGAACAGCTCCCTTCGCGACGCGTGGTGCAGTAACACCTCCGTTAACGCCGGGTCCTCGAACAGGTCCTCCTTGGTGACCCCCAGTTTCACGAGCGCGGCGTACCACGCGCGGTTGGTGGGCACGAAGACGGTGAACGGGCCGGGGCCGTCGAACAGCCGAAGCAAGCCCGCAGCCTTGAGCGCGTCCGCGAAGAAACCGGAGTCGCGCTCGCGGCGCGGCGACGACAGCGCCGCCGCCAGAGAGGGCAGACCCGGGATCTTGCGCCGCCGCGGAAGTAGCGCCGGCGGCGGCGGCGCGAAGCCCGAGACGCGCTGCGGCGCGGGCGGCGGGATGGAGAGCTGCGGCGCGGGCCCCGGCGTCCCGAAGGGAGGCCGCGGGGGGGGACGGGGGAGGGGCGAAGGAGGGGTTGAGGGAGCGAGCGGAGGAACGCCCGGCGACGGAATGGGGGGAAAGGCGAAGCTCGGCGCCGGCGTCGCGAGCGAACCGGAACCGGGTTCCAAACCATTTTCCACTCCGGACGACGGAACCGGAACCGTCTGCGGGACCCCCTGGTCGAGACTCTCCGGCGTTCCGAAGACACCTTGTCCCGGCGGGTTCTGGAGGGTGTCTTTTTCGTTCGATGCTTCGTACTCGTAGTCCGCCGCCGGGGGCGTCTCCGTGAGGCCGACTTGCGTCGCGAAGAGCGCGTCGTTCGCCGTCGCGTACGAACACGCTTCGCGCTCGGTGAGCCGCGTCGAGCAGCGCGCGCGCGCGAACTGCCTGAAAAAGTCGAGGCCTTCCTCGCCTATGACCGCCGCCACGACGTCGACGAGCTCTTGGGAGCAGAAGCACCGGCGACGCTCCGCGTCCCGGAGGGTCGCGCAGCACGCCGGCTCCGACCCACCGCCGTTCAGGTTGCAGTCCGACGCGAGGCCCGCGAAGACGGTCTGGCGGCACGCCGCCTCGTTCTCGGGTCCCCCCGCGGGGGTCGGCCGCGAGGCGGTCGGCCTCGCGAGCGCCACTTCCGGGGACACGCACAGGAACAGGGACGCGGCCGCGACGGCGGTGTCGAGACGGAGACGGGGGCGGGAACGCCGCGCCGGGCGCGCGCGCGCGCGCATCGCGCCGCGCCACGGAGTGATCAGCCGGGAAGGCGCGAGCGAGACGCGTACCGACTCCCGCCTGCCTCGAAAAACACGACGGACGAGTTATGGAGGCGACACAGACGTAGTACAGTGAACGCTCCCAGAGGTGCGCGACTTACGTCGTCTTCATGAGATTACCGCAGACGCGCTCCCCTCTCTCCTCGCTCGCGTGGCTACTACTTGGCGAGCCAGTATATAAGCGTGAACGCGACGCAGAACGCGACGACCGCCGAGAGGACCATGGTATCTTTCGAGCGTTTCCGTTTGATCGCCGCCAGCACGTCGTGCATCACGCCGAATCGCGACCCGACGCCGCTCAAGTTGCTCGCGATGCCCCCGAAGATGCCGCGCTGCGACACCAGCGCAGCCGCCGTCGCCTGCGCGGCGCCGATCACGTCGTCCACCGCGCTCGTCGAGCTGTGCACGGTCGAGCGCTCACGCATCAGAAGCTCCGTCTGGGACGTATCCGACAGACCGTCCGTCGACAGACCCGAAGCCGACCGTCCGCCCCGCGAGCCTCGAGACGCGCCGCCCAGCAAAGCGTCGCGGTCGCGACTGGTCGACACCGCGTCGCGCACTTTTTTGAACTCGCTCGTAAACTCGCCGAGCACGTCCCTGTGCCTCGCCAGCGTGTACGAGCGCGCCTCGCCGCCCGCGATGCCCCCAGAGACGGCGCCAGCCATCGCCGCGTTCACGTCCGTCAAGCGCTGGAGCAGACTCTCCAGCGCGCCCTCCTGCGCGTCGACGCCGTCGCCAAGCATGAGCCCATCAGAGACGTCCCGCGAAACGCCGGAGGCGGTCTTCGCGAACGCGCTCAGCTTGCCGTCGATCTCGCCCTCGAGCTTGCGCGCCTGCGAGACGCCGCGCGTGGAGGTTTCGGGGGGAGGGGGAGGAAAGGCGCGCGCGAGGGGGGCGAGGGTCAGGGAGGGCCGAGAACGGGGGCGGGCGCGCGCGGGATGCGATTCGGGACGCGCCGCGGAGAAGGGAGGCGTTCGCGCGAACGGGGAAGAGGCGCGGGTCGCGTCGGGTGGTCGAGGCGGCGCCGCGGGTTTCGAGCGCGCACCTCTCTCCTGAGGTCTTCCCACGCGCCAGCCGGCACGGACATCTGACTCATGGTTCCGCCTCCGCGCGAGTACTGCATGCTCGCGGCCTGCGAAGTGTCAGCGAAATCTGCCAAACGGCAGGTTTCTCGTTTCTTCCGGTGTGCCGCAGGCTGGCCTTTTATAGGACAAGTCTATCCGACCCTCGGACCCACTGCTGCTCGCGTCGCGCACGCGTCTCCCGACGCTCATGCTCGCGCGAGCGGTCCTCGCGTCCCTCGCCGTCGCGCCCACCGCGTCGTCCCCTGCCTCAGGCCCGCGCGCCGCACTCGCGTCGCCCGACCCCCGCCGCGTCCCCGGCTCGAGACCGCGTCTCGGCGCGCGACTCGGAACCGTCGTCCGGGCGATCGATCGCGTCAGCACCCTCCGCGTCCGACGAGTCGCGAGCGGCGCCGCGCGGCGCGGCGCGAGCGCGATGTCCGCCGCCGCCAAGGCCGCGTCCGCGCCGGAGGGCCCCCTGTTCCTCGGCCTGGACTTCGGCACGAGCGGCGCTCGGTGCGTGGCGGTGGACGCGCGCGGCGACGCGGTGGCGGAGACGAGCGCGAAGTACCCACCCATCGTGGACGGCGGCAAGGGCGGCGACGGGATCCCGACCGGCGGCTGGGCGGAGGCCTGGCGCGGCGCGCTCTGGTCGTTGCTGGACGATTTGCCCGTGGACGTGCGTGAACGGGTAGTGTCCGTGGCGGTGGACGGCACGTCGGGAACCGCGCTCGTCGTGAACGGCGACGACGGGAGCGTGGTTTACCCGCCCATGCTGTACAACGAGAAGCGCGACGACGCCGTCGACGCCATCGCCGGCGTCGCGCCCGAGGGGCACACCACGCGCAGCGCCAGCTCGGCGCTGTGCAAGCTCCACAGCTGGTGGTTCGAGACGGAGGGCGGCAAAAAGGCGAGCGCGAACGCAGCCGTGCCCCCCGGCGAGAGCGTCCCGGTCGCGAACCCGAAACTGCTGCACCACGCGGATTGGGTCGCGTACCTGCTTCACGGAGTCGTGGGCGTGACGGATCACAACAACGCTCTGAAGCTCGGGTTCGATCCCGGACTCGGAAACGGGGAAAACGAACGAACAGGGGCGTACCCGGACTGGATCTTGCGACAGCCGTACGCCGCTATGCTCCCCATGACGTGCCTCGCGCCCGGCACGGTCGCCGGCGCGTGCGTCACGACGGAGGCGAAGAAGCGTTTCCCGAACGCCGAACGCGTTCGCGTCGTCGCCGGGACGACGGATTCGGTTGCGGCGTTTGCGGCGGCGCGGTGCTCCGACTGCGGGGACTGCGTCACGTCGCTGGGCTCGAGCCTGGCGCTGAAGCTGGTGAGCGAGACGCGCGTGGACGACGCCGCCGCGGGCGTGTACTCGCACAGGCTCTGCGGCAAGTGGCTGGTGGGAGGCGCCAGCAACCTCGGCGGGTGGCTCCTGCGCTCGCACTTCGACGACGACGAGCTCGTTAAGCTCACCGCCGAGTTGCGAGACGAGGCGACGAGTAGTCTCGGCTCCGACGCGGCGAAAAAAACAATCCTCTCCGAGCTGGACTACTTCCCCGGCGTGCTTATGGGTTTCGGGTTGAGCGTGGAGGAGGCGACGAAGCGTCTTTGTTCAGACCGCCCGGAGAGTGACGCGGAATTCCTGCGCGCCATCCTGAGCAGCGTGGCGCGGGTGGAGGCGCGATCGTACGACACGCTGGTGTCTATGGGCGCTTCGCACGCGCCAAAGCGCGTGTTCACCGCCGGCGGCGGCGCGCGAAACGACTTTTGGTCTTCGCTTCGCTCGGAGGCGATGAACGGCGTTTTCGTCGCGAAATCGCCGTTCACAGAGGCTGCGTACGGCACAGCGCTGCTCGCGCGCATGGGGCACTACGGATACGACACGTACGTGCCGAGTCCCGAGGAAGAAGACGCGTGACGTTACGAAGCATTCTACGTAATTCTTTTTTCTTTATCTGTTTACGCATAAAGTGTTTCAGACGCCGAAAGCCGCGCCGCGCTCGATGCTCTTTCGTTTCACTTCCCGTCTCCCTTCCCCGTGCCGTACGGGTTCATCCACTTGTTGAGCTTTTCCATGAGCGTCGGCTCGGGAGGCGCGCCGACGCCGTCCGCGGGGCGCTCCAGCAGCACCACATCCTCGAACGGGTTGAGGTTCCCCTTCGCCTCGCGGATCTGCTCCTCGGTCACCTTGGTGGCGTCGTCGCGGACGCGGTAGCCGTACTCCACCTTCCCGAAGCACGGCGCGTTGAGCAGCGCGGGGTACATCTTGAACCCTGCCTTCTTCATGTCCGCCTCAGCCTTCCACATCTCCGGCACGATCATCCAGTCCTGCTTCACCGCCATGGGGCCGAGCGGGAACCACTGGTTCGGCCCCTTGGCTCGGATGAAGCACTCGTACACCTGGCCGCCCTCCTCCACCATCGCGTCGTACTTCGCCGCCGCGCGCAGCTCAGCCTCGGTGGGAGGCATATCCACCTTCTTCTCGCCCGTCTTGGCCTTCCTGCGCTTGGGCTTCTGCAGAGGCGCCGCAGACGCGGCAGCCTTCTTCGCCATCTTCTCCGCCTTCTTCGCGGCTTTCTTCGCATCCTTCCCCTTCATCGACCCGGGGGCGGGCGCGTCCAGCGAGGGAGCGGGCGCGGACGCGAACTGGTCGTCCGCGGCGGCGCGAGTCACGGCGCGGCGCGGCGCGGCGCGGCGGGGCGCGGCCACGGGACGCGCCGCGAGGGGGGCGAGCACGGCGAACATGGTGTCGCGGCTGTGCGATCGATGGTGTGGTGCCGGTTCGCGTGAGAGCCTCAAAGAGCTTTTATCGGGAGAAAGCCACGTGGCTGTCGCGTGGGACACGCGGCATTGGAATCGTTTCTCACTTTTGGAGACTCGTTCGCCCGCCGCTCGCGCCGGAAAAACCACAGACGCGCCCAGACTGTTTGCCACTGCTCGTGCCGAGATTCGGCGCGTCTGCAATCTCCGCCGTCGATTTCGGCGGGACAGTGGCGGCCTTTTCCGTACGACGCGTCCCGTGATTTCAATCGAACCGGCGCCGCGTCCCGGCCATTCCTCGGAGTCATCCGCACGCCTCACCCTCCCCGCCCGTTCGCGCCCGCGCGACGGTCCCAGCAAAGACTCGCACGCCTCGGTCGACCGCCGTCGCGCCCTCCGCCGCGAAGCCAGCCGCTCGCGCGCATCACTAACACCCGAGTTTCCTCGGCGATTGTTCAAGCCGATCGAGCGCGATGCCCAAGACCGCGCGCGAGACCTCCGTGGCGGAGGTGCAGTTCGTGGACGAGCCCGTGGCGAAGCGCGCCAAGGAGGATGAAATCGACACGCCCGCCAAGGATGTCGCCACGGACAAGCACCCCCTGAAGATGATCCAGCGAGGTGCGCGCTCGAAACGTCGCCGTTCCCTCCTGCTCGCAGTATCCACCGCGCGTGACGGCGGCCGCGACGTTTCGCGCGCGCGTCTTCCGGTGGTCCTCTCGACCGAACGCGACGGCCTTTGTCTCGGCGCTGACCGTCTTCCCCTGTCGTCTCGCGCTCGTCTCCCCTTCCCTTCCGACGCAGGCGCCTCCGTGCTGGACCTGTGCACGTACAAGGGGGACTTCGACTCCGACAAGCTCGACCCTTTGGCGAAGGGGCCGGAGAAGTCCCTGGAGTACCGCATCAACTTCTCGCACAAGTCGCGTACAATCTCGCCGTGGCACGACATCCCGTACCGCGCGTCGCCGGACACGTTCCACATGATGTGCGAGATTCCCAAGTGGACGCGCGCCAAGTTCGAGATCGCGACGAAGGAGCCGGGCAACCCCATCAAGCAGGACGAGAAGAAGGGCGTGCTTCGCGAGTACAAGCACGGCGACATGCTCTTCAACTACGGATTCATGCCGCAAACCTGGGAGGACCCCGAGCACGTCTCGGCGGACACCGGGTTCAAGGGCGACGACGACCCGCTGGACATGGTGGAGATCGGGTGCCGCCAGATGAAGTGCGGGCAGGTGGCGGAGGTGAAGGTGCTTGGTGTGCTCGCCATGATCGACGACGGCGAGACGGACTGGAAGGTGTTCTGCATCCGCACCGACGACCCCCTGGCGGGCGCCATCAACGACGTCGACGACCTCGAGCGCGAACTCCCGGGCGTCGTCTCCACCATGCGCGAGTGGTTCCGCGAGTACAAGGTGGCGGAGGGCAAGCCCCTGAACGCGTTCGCGCTCGACGAGAAGTGCATGGACCGCGAGTACGCCGAGAAGGTCATCGAGGAGACGCACGGGTTCTGGAAAAACGCCGAGGAAAAGCTCAGGAAACTCGCGGCGCCGTGAAGACGCGCGAGATTCTCGTCTTGAAAGAGCGATCCAAACTCGATCGTACCTCGCGAGACGGCGACGCGCGTCGTATTAGACGCGCGCCGCGCCAACTCACGCTTCCGACGCTTTACGTTGTGATGCGACGTGTACTACGCGTGTATTAATGCGTCACCCTCTGTAACGCCTCGACTCGCCGCGTGATTTCCTCCACCGAGACGCCCGCCAGCGCGGCGACTTTCTTCGCCGCGTCCTTCTTGAGATCCAGGAACCGCTCCACCACGTCGCCGTCCACGAACCCAAACGCCGGTCGCGTCTGGTGCTCGTTGTGGAACGAGCGCCACTTCTCGTGCGACAGCCCTCCGACACCCTGTACCACGACGTTCATGGCGTTCTGCACTTTGAGCGCGAATTCGAAGACGTCTTTTTCCAGAGTCGCCAACACGCCCAACGCGCCGTTCACCGTGCCGAAGAGCGTACACTCGGCGACGACGTCGCCGGCGTCGCGCGCCTTCGCGACGAGGCTCCCGCGCCTGAACCGGTTGACGAACTCGCCGAGGTGGAACTCGCCAGCGACGTCCAAGCGCGAACGCTCCTCGTCCGTGCTCGCGTCCGAGTTTCTTCGAAGCGTGAACAGGTTGAACGAGTTTTCCGCGCCCAGGTACGCGTCGTCGTCGAGCGCGTCCACGGCGGTCATCCAGTTCGGGTTGAAGTCGCGCGCGAGTTCCACGATGGCGGATTCGTTTGGCTCGTAGCGCAGCAGAGACACGGACTTCATCAGGTCGCCCACCACGATGAGGTCACCCCGGACCTGCACGTACAGAGCCACGATGTGCCCGTGGTGCGAGCACTCACCGATCAGCTCGTGGTCGCCGGCGATCCCGTCGGATCCCGTCGGATCGCGTTCCGTCGCCCCCGCGCCGCTTGGACCGTCGCCAACCGCCCCCTCGCCGTTTCGCGCCACCCACCGGAAGAGCTGCACCTTGGAGTTGACGCCCGCCAGGAGCTTGCCGTTGAACGCGTTCAGGTTGTACACCGCGCCCTTCACCTCCTTCTCCGCGACGAGCACTAAAGCGTCGCGCACCACCTTGAACACCAGCACGCGCCCGCGCGAGGGCTCAACTTCCTCGGGCGCGGCGAACGCCGTGCCCACCACGAAGTACGAGTTTGGATCGTCGGCAAACTCGCACGAGATGACGGCGCCGTCGTTTTCGTTTTCCCTCAGCGCGTACGCGTGCTTGGTCTCGAACGTCTCCGCGTCTAATAAACGCACGAAGTGCTCGTCGCCGGAGCTCGAATCGTTCTCGCGCTGCGTGAGCACGGCGAAGGTGTTCGTGGCGGGCTGGTGCGCGATTCTTCGCGGCTGCTCGCCCAGCGGCACGGCGCGCACGTGCAGCTTCTGGATGTCGTCGACGCCGCCGATCACGAGGTCGGCGTCCGAGCACAGCGCTAATGAATCCGGAAACGCCGCGCAGTCAAACGGCGAGGCGTGCGCGACGTCGGGCACGTTCACGTTGGAGAAGACGAGCTTACCGTTGTTGCCGTAAATAACGGTCGGTCTATCGGAGCCCGCGAAGACGTGCCTCGCGCCTTTGTTTTTGAACGCGCGAAGCGTTACTGGACGGGCGCCGAGCGAAACCGTCTTGGGCGACTCGGAGAGGTCCAGCGTCCCGCCGACCGCGCCTTTTGTCGCGTCCAATAAAAACGCGCTCAAACCGCCGTCGCCCGTGCCGACCAGCAGGTACGAAACGCCCTCGAATTTGCACAGCAGCACCGCGCGCGGGATCACGCCGCTCGCGGAAGCGCCACTGTTCAAAAGACCGCCGGAACCGCCCGAGGCGGTTCCGGTTTCGTCCGGAGACGCCGCGTCTCTGGCGTCCGCCCTTGTAAGCGCCGCGCGCGACAGGAGAGCCAGCCCCGGCGCGGAGAAGGTCTTCACCTCGGCGCTCCAGAGGCCCACCGCGCACGCCTCCGCGGGCTTGCCTTCCTCCAGCGGCGAGCAGTCCAGGCATGCCACCTCGCCTCCCGGGTCAACAGTCGCGACGACGGCGATCAGAGACGATGACGCGTCTAAAGGCTCCGTCCCGACGCCGTCGACGTCCATGGACGTCGTCGAGTTCTTGGGAGACGAGACGCCGACGCGCAGCGAGACGAGTTTACCGCCGGAGGTTGCGACGACGACGACGTTCGCGTTCCCGGACGCGACCCCGATGGTTTCCGGTTCGCCGTGTTCGTTTTTGGGCGACCAGTTGGCTTTTAGCGCGCCCGTGGCTGCGTCCACGAGCCGCACCCCGGACGACGTGACTTGGCACGCCATCCCCCCCGCGACGTTCCCGGTCCACAGCGTCTGCTCGGTTGCGACGAAGCCCTCAAACTCGCACTCGCCGATTTCGTCCGACGCGTCGTCGACAGCCAACACGCGCGTCTCGCGCATGAAGGTCACCACCAGGAACGTGTCGTGCGGCGCGTCGTCGCCGTTCTTCAAGCTCCAGCAGCCCTTGATCCCGGGGAGCTCCGCGGCGGCGCGCTCTTGGATGCCGACGCCGTTGCGCACCACGCGCAGCGAGCCGTCTTTGGCGACGCCCGAGCACGTCACGACTTGCCCCTGGCCGTGCCGATCCAGGTCCACCACCGCCATGTCCACGATGGGACCGAGGTTGGGGAAGGTCTCCAGGATCTCCACAAACGTCGTCGAGTTCTGGTCACCGCTCGAAAGGTCAGGAGGGTCTTCCGAAACGGGCACGGGCTGCGCGTGCAGACGCACGAGCTGCGAGTCGCCGTACGCGCTGCCGACGTACGCGACGCCGTTGTCCAGGTACGAAATCGCCGACGCGATGGACGTCGAACCGAGCGGCTCCAGTTTCAACGAGACGACGCGTTCGCCGTCGTTCTGAAGCACCAGCAGGTGTAACACTCCGGCGGCGTCCGAGAGCAAAAAACGCGAGCCGTCCGCGTCCACGGCGCCGTGCGCCATGAACGGCGCCGCGCGCGTCGCGACGGCGACGGCGCGCGTCGTCGTCGTCGTCCCGACGTCAACTGACTTCGAAGACGTTCCGCTCACGGGAGCCTTCCCTCTTGTTTCCGCGTCAACGCTCATATGCGGCGCGTTCGCGTTCGCTCCGTTGACGTAGACGATCACCGTCTCGCCGAGCAGGATGGCGCCCCCTAACGGCGCCGGGACGGGGATGACGCGGCTGGTGCCGCCCTCGAGGTCGGATTGCGCCCACGGCCCCGCCACCAAATCCTTCGTCTTCAGGTCAATCTCGTACGTCTTCACGTGCCGGGCCTCCTTCGTGTCCTGGTGCAGGACCGCGATGGTGGGTTTAGAGCACCCGTGCAGGAACGCGACGTCCACGACTTGCAGCTCGTCCAGCCGCACGTTGAACGCCTCGCGCATCTGCCCGGTGCGGTCCAGAGGAAGGCACTTAAACAAGCCGTCGTACAGGTGCGCGCCGGCGACGCGGCACTCGGGGTCCACGATGCCGATCTGCCCGCACTCCGCGGGGCGGCCTATTCTGTCCGTCAGATCCCCCATCGCCTCGGTCACAAGCTCGCCCTTGGACGAGTCGTACGCCAAGACGCAAAACGCGCCGCGCTCGGTGGCGAGGAAAATCAAATGCTTCTTTTTCAGCGGAGGCTTGAAGAGCGCGAGAGTCGCGACGCGCCCGTGGATGGGCGCGTCCACCACGGCGCGCAGACCCTCGGGCGTGAGCAAGTAAATCTCCAGGCGCGTGCATTTCCTGTGTGTCGTTTTGGAGCGAAAGAGAGAAGTGTCAGACGAGTGCGCGGACGCGTCGCCGCGAACGTCCGCGCGCAAAGAAAGTCCCCGAGAAAGCGGAAGACCGGACGGAGCGCTGCGCTTTTCGAACGAGGCGGTGGAGGCGTCGTGGAAGCGTCGGAGGGGGGTGGGTTCGAGACGCGGCGGGGACGTACGCCACGATCAGGTTGAGCTCATCATCGTGCGTGAAGTTGCCGACGACGCTGTGCGTCACGCTCGTGGGTTTGTGTGCCTGCTCGTGTCGACGCGTGGGCGGAGACGTCAGATCGCGGGGATGGCGGTGCGCGAACAAACAACGAAATCCGCGCGGTGACGCGGAGGAGACGCGGGGGGGGGCGTACCGTGACCACGTAGTTGTACGCGCCGGGCGTCGGCCCCATGTTCGATGGGCACGCTCGGTCCTGCGCGCGGCGATCGATCGGCCGGCGGGCGCCACGTGAACTGACAGGAGGAGGGCGCCCCTAAAGTTAAAAAAGTTAGCGCTCGCCACCGGCAGCGCGGAGTCGAGCAAGTGCCTGCTGGCTGCAGTGTTGACTGTCGTGCCCAATTTGGAACCCGTGAAAATCACACCCCGCCGCGCGCTCGGCCTCGCCACGTCTTGTCGCACGCCGAGGAGCAGGACCCGGACGTGCAGAGAGTGCACGGGAAGCGTGGAGTGACAGCCGCCATGGCACCCAAGAAGGTGCGTGTTCGTCGCGGTGGCGGTTTTCCGGCGTCGCCCGCATCACTTTTTCTCGCGCGAGCGCCCGCGATGGCCGGTGCCGCGTCCGTCCGCGACGTCGAACGACCCGCATCTCGGCCGGTGACCGAGTCTACGGCCGCGGGAACGCGACGAGAGACGGACCGGTTATGGCATCGGGCGTTCGCGTCGATCAGAACACCTCGAGGCGGCTCGCATCGCTCGCGGCGCGCGCGAACCGGCGACTTCGCCGCGCGGAAGCACGGCACGAACGGCAACAAACAATCGAGCGCGCTTCGGTGACCGAGTCGAATCACGCGCCGAGCGCGTGTCCGCGTCTCACCGACTGACCGTCTCCCCTCCCCCCTTCTCCGCGTGACGTCACGCGCGCGTCCGCTCGGTCGTTCTCGCGCTCGCGATGACCCCGCCGCGCCTTCGCACGCCGATCCCCCGCTCGCTCGCGAAAATCAGGATGGCGCGGAGAAGAAGAAGAAGAAGGGCGGTTTGAAAAAGAGCGAGCCCGCGATGGACGCGTTCGACGAGCCCGAGCACGTCATCGTGCGGCCGGATAACCAGCTCGTGCTGACGGAGAAGGAGCTGGACGAGGAGATCACGAAGCAGCTCACCGCGAACAACCCGAACGCGCCCGCGAACCTGGCGAGGTACAACGAAAAGGAGCGCGCGTTCAAGTTTGAGCCGACGGTGGACCAGCTCGTCGTCCACTACGCCGTCGACGGTTTCCTGCTGCACAACGAGTCCGACGAGGCCGCCAGGCAGGTGGCGCTGGAGGAGCTGGAGGCCAAGACCATGGCCGAGTGGGTCGCCTCCATCGACCCGGCCGCCGCCAAGAAGGCCAAGGAGGCGGAGGAGGGCGCCGAAGCCGGCGCCGAGGGCGCCGACGCCGGCGCGGATGGCGGCGACGCCGCCAAGGAGGGCGACGCCGACGCCGACGCGAACGCCGGGGAGGACGCGGACGTTCCCACCGGGGACGACTCGAAGCAGCTCCGTAACCAGTTCAACTTCGCGGACCGCGCGTCTCAGACGGTGAACAACCCCATGCGCGACCGCGAGAGCGAGACGGAGCCTCCCGCGACGAGCGCGTTTTCCGAGAGCGCCACGCAGTGGGCCATCTACGACGCGTACATGGAGGACCAGGAGCGCATGGCTTTGCAACGCGAGATACAGAAGAAAAACAAGCTCGCGGCGAAAGAGGGCGGGAAGAAAGACAAAACAAACGAGGCGCTTCCCGTGAAACAGAAGAAGCCCGAGCTCATGGCGGGCGCGCCGATGACGAAGGCGGTTCGGGTGATGGAGCGCATGGTGAATCAAAACTCGTACGACGACATCGCGCAGGATTTCAAGTACTGGGAGGACCAGAGCGATCAGTTCCGCGAGGGCGAAGGCACGTTGTTGCCTTTGTGGAAGTTCTACAACGAGAAGGCGAAACGAAGACACGTCACCGCCATCTGCTGGAACCCGGAGTACACCGATTTGTTCGCCGTCGGGTACGGTTCGTTCGACTTCGTGAAGCAGATGAGCGGTTTGATTTGCTGTTACTCGCTCAAGAACCCTTCCCACCCCGAGTACGCGTTCACCACCGAGAGCGGCGTGATGTGCCTGGACTTCCACCCTTCGCACTCTTCGTTGTTAGCCGTCGGGCTGTACGACGGGTCCGTGTTGGTGTACGACGTGAGGAACAAGATGAACCGCCCTATTCGTCAGTGCGACGTGAAGACGGGGAAGCACACCGACCCGGTGTGGCAGGTGAAGTGGCAGCCGCGCGACGTGAGCGAGAAGGATCTGGTGTTCACGTCGGTTTCGTCGGACGGGCGCGTGACGCGCTGGACCATGTCCAAGTCCGAGCTTGTTTACCAGGACGTGATGGAGCTCAAGCTGGTGGCGGATGCAGAGGTGGGGGACGATTCGAGCGACGCGCGTCCTCCCGATGTCGGGGACGGTCCGGATGACGACGCGGCGCTCGGATCGCTCGCCGGCGGGTGCTGCATCGACTTCAACAAGGAGTTCGATCATCTGTTCGTGGTGGGCACCGAGGAGGGTCGCGTGCACAAGTGCTCGACGGCGTACAACTCGCAGTACCTGGAGACGTACGCGGGCCACCACATGGCTGTGTACACGGTGAAGTGGAACGAGCACCACCCGCGCGCGTTTCTCAGCGCCTCGGCGGATTGGACGGTCAAGCTCTGGGACCACGGTTTCGCGAAACCGGCGATGAGTTTCGACCTGAACAGCGCTGTCGGCGACGTCGCGTGGTCGCCGCTGAGCACGACGACGTTCGCGGCGGTGACGAGCGACGGGAAGGTGCACGTGTACGACCTACACGAGAACAAGCACGAGCCGATGTGCGAGCAGAAGATCGTGCGCAAGGCGAAGCTCACGAAGATCGCGTTCAACCCCGTGCACCCGGTGATTTTGGTCGGCGACGATCGCGGATGCGTCACGTCGCTTAAGCTCTCGCCCAACTTGCGAAAAGGGGATAACGACCCGGCGCGACTCGAGGCGCTCGTCGAGGTGGCGCTCAAGGGCGAGGAGTGAGCGACGCGCATGAGTCGTGGCGAACGTATCCATAGCGTGGTGTTGTAGTCACACGAACGAACCGTGTAGAGACGTCGACGCGCGACGCGACGCGCGATCCATCAGACGACGCGTCCCGCTCACGAGGAGACTTTTCGCCGCGAATGAGTAAAAAATGAACAGGCTGGTGTAAAAATCTCGCGCGCCTCGCCATCACCGCGTCGGCGCGGGCTCTCTCTTTTCGCTCTCCTTCCCGCTCTCGTGGCCCGCGCCCCGGCCCGCGTCCCCGCCGTGCTCCGCGAGCGCGTCGCGCAGGCGGTGCACCTTGCTCACGCTCGCGCTGAAGGACGCCACCTTCCCGTCCTTACCCCGGTACATGTGGAAGAAGGGCAGAACCTTGACCCCCATCGAGCGGCACATGTCTTTGTTATCGTCAAACTCCACCTTCAGGAACACGGCGTCCGGGTTTTCCGCCGCGAGCTTGCACAGCTTCGGGTACAGCGCGCGGCACGCGCCGCACCACCGCGCGTAGAAGTCCACCACCACCAGCGCGTCGCCCGCGCGCTGCAACTCGCCCAAAAACGCATCCATCCCGTCGCAGTCCTTGACGTTTTCGGGGGCCTCCTTCTCCCACCACGCATCCTTGGGGTCCACGCGGCCGCCCATGCGCGCGCGGACGTCGCGCGACACACCGCGGCTCGCGCCGAACGAGGGGACGAAACCTGAGTGCGACATCGCACCCCTCCCGAGGCGCTCGTCGCCTCCGGAGGACGCCAGCGCGACGGCGTCGCGAGATCCCCGGCGTGCAAACCGAGGCGACGCGTTTCGGGCGAACGCATCCCTACCCGCGCGGGACCCGCGGTCGCGGCGCCCGAGCGCGGGCGCGACCGCCGCGGCGGACGCGAAGAGAGCCGTGGTGGCCATGCGGGCGCGCGCGGAACTCGACGGACGCCTCGGGACGTGGAGGGCGTACAGACGCGAGCGCGCGTGCGTGTTTGAAAACCCACCTCGAAGCGTCGGCGGCGGGTTGACAACGGAGCCCGGAAAACTCGAATCGTGAAACTCGAATCGTGCGCCACGAGACGACACGCGACCTTTCAGTTCGTGGCTCAAAGGTTGGCTCACCGAATCGGAATCGTTTTTGAGACGCGATCAACGGGAGAGCGCGGGCTTTCAGACGAGCATCGAAAATTCTCTTTGTTTTCTCCTCGGTCGGCGGCAGAGCAAAAAGCCGCCGCCCGGGGTCCCAGTCCGCGACCGCGCCCGACTCCCGGCTCCGCGCCATGGGTCGAGGCGAGGACGGCGCCGAGCTCGCTTCGTCCAGCTATGCGTCCACCCTTCCCCCGACCCGGTGGGACGGCGGGTCAACCGGCGTGGACTCGCACAAGCTCAGCGTCGCGCCCATGCTGGACTGCACGGATTCGCACTTCCGGCGCTTGGTCCGGCTCGTGTCGCGCCGCGTGCATTTGTGGACGGAGATGGTGCACCAGGACGCGGTGATTCACGCGCACGAGACGCGGCCGAGCCTGCTGTCGCACGGGGACGAGGAGCACCCCCTGACCGTGCAGCTGGGCGGCGCGTCCCCCGAGCGGCTCGCGCGCGCGGCTTCCATCTGCGTCGACGAGTACGGCTACGACGAGGTGAATCTGAACTGCGGGTGCCCCAGCGCGAAGGTTGTGGCGAAGCCCGAGCTGGACAAGCGCTTCGGCGCCGCGCTCATGCTCGACACGGACTTGGTGGGCGAGTGCCTCCGCCGCATGAAGGAGGCGGTGGACGTCCCGGTGACGCTCAAGCACAGGCTCGGCGTGCGGAGATCGTACGGAAAGCAGTCAAACGCTCCAACCTCCCCCGACGCGCTCGACTCGTACGACTTCGTGTCGTCGTTCGTGGACGACGTGCACTCTTTGTCGGGCGTTGACCACTTCATAGTGCACGCGCGGTGCGCGGTGCTCGGCGGGCTCAGCACGACCGCCAACCGCAACGTCCCGCCGCTGCGGTACGACGAGGTGCACAGGCTGGCGGAGGATTTCCCGAACCTAGGCTTTTCCCTCAACGGCGGCGTCGAGACGGTTGACGAAGCCGTCGCGCATTTGAAAAGCGGGAAATTGCGCGGCGTCATGATGGGACGCGCGGTGTACCGCAACCCGGCGATCCTCGCGGATGTCGATCGCGTGATATACGGCGTGACGGATGGCGCGGTGTGTGGTAAGGTCGCGGATGTATGTGCCGCGGATGTCAAAACTCTTTGGCGCGACGACGGCTGGGTCGCGACACACGCGACGAAAACGAGTCCGACTTCGCGAAAAACGTATCGCCGCCGCGAGACGTTTTTCGCGCTCGACTCGGATCAGCACGTGCCGTGCGCGACGCGTAGAGACGTCCTGCGTCGGTTCGCCGTGTACGGCGACGCCGTGCTCGCCAAGAAGCGCGATGAGTTGGAAAAACACCCGAAGGCGCTGGGTGAGGCGCGAGCGCTCGCCAAAGCCGTCGGCGGCGTGTCGTACGGCGTGCGGTTAGGCGCGTCGTTCAAACGGAACCTGGAGAGCGGATTGGGGCGGTGGACCGAGCGTCTGCTGTCCGGCGATTCCGCGGAGTCGCTGTCGTTCGCGAGCCTGGTGGAGGACTGCGTCGAGGGGCTCGGTTTAGAGGGCGCGGAGGACATGGAGACGCCCATGTTTGAGCCTTTGTTTTCGGAGCGGCGGCGGCGGGGTGAAGCGCGCGAAAGCCGCGACTTGAAAGCCGTCGACGCGTCGTGCGCGGGAGAGACGCGGGAGTCGACCGACTCGGGATCGTGAAGCGCGGAAAAAACGCGTTCACTATAGGCACTCCAAACGTGCGGTAGTCCACTGTAGTCGTATTAACATACGGTATCATGAAAGAATATCCACTATAGGCGCGCGTCTTCTTTCGCGTCTACACGGCTCAATTTCGTTCGTCGTCGCAATCGCCGCAAAAAAATCGCCTTCGCGTACGGTTGGTCAGTCGCGTCCTTCGCTCTTACGCCTCGATCATGGCGTCGATGGCGTGGAGGATGGCGTTGTCCACCTTGATGTCGTTCTTCTTGAACTTGGCGCCGTTCACGGCGCCGCCGGAGATGGTGATGGTGGTGCCCGCGATGGTCTGGAGCTGCGTGCCGTCGGGCATGTTCTCGAGCCTGTGCGCGCCCTGCACGATGTGCGACTTGATCATGTTGGGCAGGTTGGGGTGCTCCATGATCTCCATCTTGGTCTTGCCGATCTTCTGGATGAACGCGGTGAACGCGTCGTCGTTGGGCGCGAACACGGTGATGGGGCCGGGGGAGGTCATGATCTCCTGGCAGCCGGTCTGCGGTCGAGCGGAGCGTTTCCAGAACGGAGGGGACGCGTCAGAAAAACATTTTTTGTCAGCACTCGTTCGAAGACTGCAGCGCGCTCGACATCCACTTTGGATCGAGCCATCGAGTTGCGTGAGAAAAAAGACGTCGCATCGCGCGGTCGGTCGAGCGCACGAGTCCGCGTGCGGCGGTGACGCCGCGTCTCGCGACGCCGCCGCGACTCGAGGGATCGGGAGACGGCCCGTCTGACGACCGCGCGCCGAGTCGATCGTCGTCGCCGCGCCCGGCGCGCCCTCCCGAGCGGGACGCGTTTACGGGAAAAACGGACGTCGCGGGAACCACAGATTTCCCGGGATTCCACGTGTGATGTTGAGATGGCGGGTCGTCGGAACGTGCGCCGGGGCGACGCGCGCGAGTTTCGCGCGCGGGATCGATCGCGTCGTGGATCGCCGTCGGGATCATGGGACGCACCTTGGTCACGGCGGTGGCGAAGAGCATGTAGTTGGCGTTCTTGGCGACCATGCCGAACGCGTCGTTGTTGAAGGTAGCACCGCCTTCCTCGCCACCCTTGCCGTGGGACACCTTCTCGGCGCGCACGACGACGGGGCCGCGGCGCGCGGTGGAGCGGCCGAGCTTGGGGGCCGCGAAGGCCTTCGCGGAGGTCATGGTGAAAGCAGACATGATGAAAGCGGTGTGGACGTGGACGTGTAGACGTAGAGTGCCGGCGAGGCCGGAGAGGAAAGCTTCACGCGTTTCTATCGGAGCGGTGACGGTTCATGCGTGAAAAGTCTACAACTGGCGTGAGCTGGCAGTTGGTCTCGTGGATCGACGACGTCGCCTGAACACGCCGTTTTCGACATTTCGGGTCGCGACGTTGAAAACAGTTTTGTTACCGGAGGGCTCGCGCGCGCTTTTTTCGAAAGCGCCCTCAGATCTCCCCGCGGTGTGCGGCGCGCTCGGCCAGCGCATACGCCGGGCCTGCCGCGGCGCGGGAACCGAGCGGCGTGACGAGCGCCGCGCGCGCGATGCGGTTCAAGACTCAGTTCAACGGGTACTCGCTCGCCTTCTCGCCTTTTTTCGAGGGGAGGTTGGCGGTCACCACGTCCCAGAATTTCGGCATCATCGGCAATGGCCAGCAGTACGTGCTGGAGATGGCGCCGAACGGCGCGCTCGTGGAGGTGGCGCGGTTCGAGACCGCGGACGGGCTGTACGACTGCTGCTGGAGCGAGGCGAACGAGAACGTCCTGGTGTCCGCGTCGGGGGACGGGTCCGTCAAGGTGTGGGACGTGAACGCCCCTCCGATGGCTAACCCGCTTCGGTCGTTCGAGGAGCACACGCACGAGGTGTACGCGGTGCACTGGAACCAGGTGCGGAGGGACGTGTTTCTGTCCGCCTCCTGGGACGATACCGTCAAGTTATGGTCCCTGGATCAAGCCCCGCCGTCGGCGACGAAACCCAACGCGCCGGGGTCGCTGCGCACGTTCGCCGAGCACGCGTACTGCGTATACGCCGCGGTGTGGTCTCCGCAGCACGCGGACGTGTTCGCCACGGCGTCCGGGGACTGCACTTTGAAGATCTGGGACGTGCGGCACCCGCACTCGACGCTCACGATTCCCGCGCACGAGTACGAGATTTTAACCTGCGACTGGAACAAGTACAACGACTGCGTCATCGCCACCGGCGGCGTGGACAAGACGGTGAAGATGTGGGACGTGCGCAATCCCAGCCGGCCGCTCGCGACCGTGCGCGGGCACCAGTACGCGGTGCGCCGCGTGAAGTGCTCGCCGCACGCGGAGAACATCGTGTACACGGCGTCGTACGACATGACCATCGGGATGTTCGACTGGAAGGTGGCGGCGTCCGGCGCGGCGACGGACCCGGCGGTGCGCCGATGGGGACACCACACCGAGTTCGCCGTCGGGCTGGACTGCTCGTGCCTGCGCGAGGGGCTGCTGGGGAGCTGCGGGTGGGACGAGATGGCGTACGTGTGGCCGGCGAGCGGGGAGCCCATGGCGGGAGGGCCGATGGGCATGGGCCCCGGCCCCGGGGGAGGGCCGCCGCCTCCGCGCTGACGAGACTTTCCCGTCTCGTCGCGGATCTCCGTAAAAAATGTAAACCTTACACGACTTTCGCGGGGTTGTCTTCGCGCCGCTCTCGACTCGCTCTCGACACGCTCGGTGGTCTCCTTACGACTCAGCACCACTGGAACTTGGGCACGCCGGGGCACTTGCACCCGGACTGCTGAATGATGGCGTTGGCGCCGTAGTTGCCGCCGCGCACGCACTCGGCGATGTCCTTGCCGGTGACGAGCTGCGAGAGGAAACCGCCCACGAAAGCGTCGCCGGCGCCGTTGGTGTCGACGAGGTCCTCCTTGGCGAGCGCGATCACCGGGTAGCGGTAGATCTTGCCCTCCTTGGCGACGATGGTGTCGTCCATGCCCTGCGTGAACACCACAGTGCGCGCGCGGTGTCCGGACGCCTTGGGCATCTTGGAGATCTTCATGGCGATCTCAGCCACGTCGCGCGTCTCCCAGCCCTCGCTCTCGGCGAAGGTCACAGCCTCGGACTCGTTGCCAAACAGGATGTCGACGTACGGGAGCACCTCCATCATCGCGGTCTTGAACGGGGGCACCTGCATCAGGAAGGGCGCGGACAGGTTGAACATGTAGCACTTGCCCTGCTCCGCGGAGTGCTTCGCCACCTTGAGCATGGAGTCGGGCGAGACGGTGAGGAAGAAGCCGGCGGAGTAGTAGAAGCGCGCGTCCTCGACGAGTTTCCAGTTCTCGGGCTGAGACAGGTGGTCGATCTTGTAGTTGTTCGCGGCGTTGAGCGCGGCGACGAGCGAGCGCTCGCCGCCGTTCACGAGCACGCCGCAGGTACCGGTGGGAGTAGACTCGTCCACCATGTAGTTGGCGTTGACGCCGTCCGCCAGGCACGCCTTCTTCATCTCGTCGGCGAAGCCATCCTTGCCGACGCAGCCCATGTAGGCGGTGGCGAAGGGCACCTGCAGCATCCACTGCGCGACGCGGATGGAGTTCTGCGTCGCGCCGCCGGCGATGTACTCCACCTCGAACTGCTTGGTCATGTCCTCGTACATGGGCGCGTGCTTGTCCTCGGCGAGGATCGCGTCGTTGAGCTTCACGCCGTACTTGTCGAGGAACTCCTGGGGGACGACGGCGGAGATGTCCAGCAGGGGGTTGCCCATGCCGAGGAGGACGCCCGCGAGGCCGCCGGATTCGAAGGTGGGAGCCTGCGCGGTCGTTCGGTCGTTCGAGGGTCGCGCGACGGAGACGAAGACGACGACAAGGGTCAGCGAGGCGTCGAGGAAAGACGGGACCGCGGTCTCGGACGAGGCGCGAGGCGTCCGCGGACGATCGCGATCGACGGAAAAGTGTCGAGAGTCGGCGGCGAGTTCGTGACGCTTTTCGATCGCGCCGCGATCGCGCCGAACCGATCGACGCGAGGGGCAAGGCGCCGGGGGAGTGTCGAGCACGCGGAGCCGCACGCACCATTGTTACGGTGTTTTCTGTGGGGAAGGGGAAGTGTGCGGAGAAGTGCCGGCGACGCGCCCCGGACGCGCCTCGAGAGTCCGACGTTTCCCACCGAACCGGCGGAACGAGCCGATCCTGAGGCGGAGAGCGAGCGGTGCGTTTCACGAGTTATGACTCGTGCCTGATGACAAGCCGCCCGCTCGAACAGGAGCAAGGCGTTCGTGCACATAAAAATTTCGAGGAAAAGGGGAAAAGCTTCGAGTTGGAGCGCGCGCGTCGATCCGCGCGCGTAAAAACACAACAAACGTCGCGCTTTGATCTCGATCAGTACGGCCTGTGCCTGTCTCCGCCCCGCCGGTCGTCGTACCCGCGGTCGCCCCCCCTCCTGTCGTCGTACCCGCCGCGCCGGTCGTCGTACCCCCGGCCCCCGCCCGCGTACCCGCCGCCTCCGCCGCCCGCGCCTCGGTCGCCTCGGTCGCCGCGCGTCGCGCCTCCTCCCTCCCTGTCCTCCCTGGAAGTGGCGATGGACACCGAGAGCTTCTTCCCGTTGAGTTCGTGTCCGTCGTAGAACCCCGGCGCGCTCTGCGCGGCCATGGGGTCGTCGTACTTGATCACCGCCTCGTCCTTTGGATTCCCGTCGGCGTCGCGGTAGATCTTGACGGCGTGCGGCCACTGGTCCGGGAACCCGAACCTCTGGCGCACGCGCGCGATGACCCCTATGCCGCTGAACAGCTCCTTCAGGTCATCCTCCGAGGTTGTGCTCGGGTCGAAGCCCTGCACGAAGATGCGGTTGCTGGTGTCCTGCAGTCCTGCGTGAAGCCACCCCGCCGCGGCTTTCGCCTCCGCATCCTTCACCGCCTTACTCTTCTGCGCGCCGCACCGCTTACACGCCTTGCGCCACTGGAAGTTGGAGTTGCCGCACCCGTCGCACTGCCAGTCGTCGGAGGCGTTGGCTGACGAGCCTCTGCCTCCTCCGCCGCCGCCGCCGTACCCGGAGCCGTACCCAGAGGAGCCTCCCGCGTTCGAGGGGGGGCCGCCTATGTGAGAGTAGCGGCACGAATCGCCTCGCTTGCAGGTGCCTCGAGCGAAATCGTTACACACGCCTCGCGTTCCCGCTCCGGCGCCTCCGTAGGAAGAGGCGGCGCCGTAGCCGCCGCCGCCGCCGCCGCCGCCGCCGCGAGGAGGCGGAGGGGGGGGCTGGCCGCCGGGGGGAGGAGGCGGAGGGCCGGGGGGGCCGTCGCCTCCGCCCGATCGCGGGGGGGGCGGGGGAGGGATGCCGTCAACCATCGCGCGTGTTCACGCGTCCGCGGAACGTGCGGTGCTGTCCGGTGGCGACCGCGCGTGGACGTCGACGCCGCGCGACTGTTGGCGGGTGCCTCGTGCACTGCCACCCGGGCCGCGCGGTACGAAACTGGCGCGCGCGAGGCGGAGCTTCCCACGACGGCGTGATTTCGATCCTTCCAAAGGATTTCCAGTTGCCCGGGTCGCCAATTATCAGCGCCGCGCACCGCAGACAGGCAGAAGGCGCACAGACTGAAAAACCGAAAAACCGCCGAGACGCGACGCATCGTACGCGTCCATCATGAACGATTACCGTCGTGTGCATATATCAAAGAAGATTACTATACCGAGTGGCTAAAAGTCGTCGTGCGTGAGTTGCAACACTTTCACCGCGCCGCACGAGTTTGCGGCGAGGATGCGGTCGCCCGTGGGCGACCACGCCACCGCGCTGACGAACAAACCCGGCTTGGGCTCGGCGGCGGACTCCGGGCCGTACCCGTCGGCGCCGCCGACCGTCCCGTACCCGTCCGAGAACGCCGCGGTCACCGCGAGCGACTGCGTGGCGATGGGCGACGGGACGCTCTTGCTGAACAGCCGCACGGTGTTGTCCTCCGAGCCGCACGCGATGCGGCCGCCGCGAGAAACGTCGAGGCCGATGAAGTTGCGACGGTTGACGTGCCCCCGGAACGTGCGCACGCACGGGTCGCACGCCGAAGAGCGGCTCTCGAAGCCCTTCGTGACGTCCCACAGCTTCAGGGTGTTGTCCGTGGACGCCGTCACGAGCTGGTGCGCGCCCAGCCAGCGCACGTACGACACGGCTCGTTTGTGCCCCGAGAGCACCACTAAAGGCCGCGCCGTGCGTCGCAAGTCGTACACGTGCGTCTTGTGCTCGGCGGACGAAAACGCCACCACGTTGGCGTTGACGGGCGAAAACTGCACGGAGCACACGTTCGCGCGGCACCGGATCGTGGCCGTCGACGCCCTCTGCGTGGTGGACCACACGCGCACCGTGCCGTCGTCCGACCCGGACGCCAACCGCGTCGGGTCGAGCGTCGAGAAATCCAAACTCCACACGCGTTTCTCGTGCTCGCGCAGATCCCCCGTAGAGGAACCTAAATCGGCGTCCCACAGCCGAATCGCGCCGTCGTAATCCGCCGACGCCAACACGCGCTTGACGTACGGGTTCCACGCCAGCGAGGACAGCTTCGAGGAGACTCGCATCTCCGCCACGGGACACTGCACGGCGGCGCCCATGTCTGTCATCGCGCGCGTCTCGTAGACGCGCAGACGCTTGCTGATGCCGGCGGTGGCGACGAATTCGCCGTCGCGGTCCCACCCGACGGAACAGATCATCTCGCCGAACGAGTGCACGTCACCGTGCGAGACGTCTGACACAACCTTCAGGCGCGTCTTACGCACGCACTGCGCGAGCTCGCCCCCGAAGGACGCGAAAGCCTCGCTCAGCGCCGCGCCAGCCGCGTTCGCCGCCGACTCAGCCGCCGAGCGACGCGCCGCAGAAGAGAGCTCCAGAGACGAACCCGCGGAACGTTCGGCGGCGGAGCCGGCTCCGCCGTTTGACCCAGCCGCCGGGGCGCCGAGCGCGCCCCGCGCCGGCGCTTGCGACGCGTGCGTGGCTTGCGCGTACGCGCGCGCCACCGGCGCGACCGCGCGCGCGCACGACTCGAAGAAGGTATCTTCCAGAGCCTCGAACGCGGCGTTGTCCAGCTCGGAGGCTGGGCGGTGGCCCGCCGCCGCCGCCGCCAACGCGGCGTCGCCGGCGTCAAGCAGCGTCAGGTCTCCGGCGCTGAAACTTCGCGCCGACAAGCCGCCGAGCCCGCGGCCGGACGCGCCCGCCTCGCTCGCCTGCAGCTGCCGGACGCGGTCGAGGCTCGGGCGGGACACCAGACCCTGGCCCGAGTTCTCGTTGAAGCTGGTCTGCCGGGACGGAGGGCGCGAGACGCGACGCGACCCTCCGTCCGCGCTGCGCCGAACCTCGAAGCTCCCGCGCCGCAAGCCCGAGCCGGCGGCGGCGCGCGGCGACGACGGCGACGAAGGCGACGCCGAGCGTCCATCCGTCGCCGCCGCGCGTACGGGCAAATAGTCAGTCGCCTTCTCCTCCGCGGCGTGCGTTGTTTTTTCCAGCGCGCGCTCCGGGCTGCCGTTCTCGAGCGTCTCAGCGCCTCCGACACCATCGGGCGCGCGCCGCCGCTTGGAGGGCTTCTCCCCCGGCGGCGCGTCGCCCGGCGCGAACGCCGCCGCCGCGCCGGGGGGCCCCGTCGCGCTCGGGCGCCCGAGGTCGAACGAGACGCCGCGCCGCGTCGTTCGGCTTTTGTCGAACGACCCTCCGGAAGACAGACGCTCGAGACGCGACGCGCGAAGGGCGGCGACGGTTCTCGCGGCGTCGCCGCCGTTCGCGTTGTTGTTGTTGTTCGGATTATGCGGATTATGTGTCTCGAACCCGCCGTGAGAACCAACCGCGGACCCGACGCCGCCGAGCTGCCTGAGCGCGTGCGCGAGGAGCGCCGAGCGCACTCTGTGCGCCTGCGCTTCGCGCGCGCGCGCCTCGCGGTTGGCGCGCAGGAAACCGGCGAGCGCCACGAGCTCCGCGCGTCGCTTCTCAGCAGCCATGCCGCGCTCGCGGCTCGTGCGCCAGCCGGTCTCGGTCTCGAGGTCCTCGGCGGCGCGATCGGCGTCGCGGCGACGCGCCTCGTCCTCGGCGATGCGCGCGAGGAGCGCAGCCGACTGCGCCGCGCTCGGGCGGTTGCCGGGGACGGGCTGGAGAAGCTGCTTGGCGAGCGCGCTCTCCTCGGGGTCCGCGGCGAGCGCCGCGGCGCCGGCGCCGTCCGGGCGCAGCGTCGCCGCCAGAAGCGCGCCGACGTCGCCGCGCGCGCCGGCGGCAACCTCTGGCCAGCACGTCTCCACCATGAGCACGCCGAGCGCGAAGCACTCGGCGGGCGCGCCGGCGCCCGCCGCCGCGCCTCCGCTCGCGCGCTCCTCCGGCGACACGTACAGGCTCTCGTTGCTGTGCCGCTCGTCGCGCGTGCGCTCGAGCCGCCTCGACCGCAAAGAAGTCGCTTCGACATCTGATGTCGAAGCGGCGGCGGAGGCGAAGAACGCGCTCGAAGCCGCGGCGTCCACGCGCATCTCCTGCTCATCCTTCTCATCCTCCGCGTCCATCTCCTCATCCTCATCCTTGGCACTCCGATATCGCAACGCGCGCGCGCTCCGGCGTCCCGAGACGCCCGCGTCCCGGCTGTCCCGCTCGCGGCCCGCGACGCCGCCGCGGGGCGGCGTCACGGGCCGCGGCGGCGCCAGCGCGACGTCCCCCTGCGGCGTCACGGTCAGAGCGGACGCGCGCATCGCGCCGAGGAGCGTTCCGCGCTCGTGCGCCCTGGCCAGCAGCCTGGCGGCGCCGCCGAGCACGTGCAGGGCGTCGGCTCGGTCCGGGACGCGCCCCGCCTTTTTCGCGTCGTCCAGCCAGGCGCGGATGGTGGTTTTGCCCTCCGCGAGGCCCTCGATGGGCGCGAGCGGCGCGAGGCGGCGCAGCGCGGACGGGTTCGTCGGGTCGCGCACGAGCAGGGGATCGGCGAGCATCGCCGCCTCCGCCGGGTCGAGCGGAGGTTCCCCCGGCGCGGCGTCGTCTCTCTGTTTCTTCTCCTCCGACTCGTCCGACTCGGTTCCGACCGGGCTCTGTCGTCGCGCGTTCGTCGTTCGCTCGACGGAAAACAGGGGCGCTCCGCCGTGCGCGCTCCGCGGCCCCTCAGCGAAGCCCTCTCTGACCATCTCCATCGGTTCGTTGGCGGCGCTCGCGCGCGCGCTCTGAAAGTTCGCCACAAACTCGCGCTCGTGCCTGAGCCCGGTGGCGTGAGCCTCCGCCTCCGTCTCGCCGTCGTCACGGATGTCGCGGAGACGTTCGTCGCTGTCGCTGCCTCCGTCCGAGGAGAACTCGTCGGGGTCGGGAACGGTCACCACGCCGTCGACGTCCATCCCGGTCGCCGCCAGGTCGCCGCTCGCCATTCGCTGGTCAAACTCATCCTCCTCCACCACCTCGGCGCCGTTCTCGAACCTCGGGACCATCTGGTTCCGTTGTTTACGCCTCCAGACGTGCGCCCACATGTGCTTCACGGCTTTTTTCGTGACCGGTTTCAGCAGGTAGTCCTCCGCGCCCAGGCGCAGGCAGTTGAGCACCACGTCCGCGTGCTCGTTGCTGCTCATCATCACGACGGGCATCTCGTGCAGGATGGGGTCCTCGCGCACGCGGTGGAGCAGCGCCGGCCCGTCCACGTCCGGCATCATCACGTCCGTCAGCAGCAGGTTGAACTCCGTGCCGCGCTCCAGGAGCGCGAGCGCCTCGCGGCCGCTCGACGCGGAGGTCACTGTCGTGGGAAGGCGGGGAGGATCGCGAGGCGAGCGGGTGAGAAAAACGTCGCGCGGACACGTCACCGGTCGCGTGCGGGATGAGAAAAGTCGCGGCGCGAGACGCGCGCGGACGGGTGCTCCACGGGGCGGGGGCATCGCGGGACGGACGTACCTTGGTACCGACACTTTCTGAGCAGCCCCGCGACGACCATGCGCGTGACGCGGTCGTCATCCACGAGCAGGACGTGCACCTCGTCGGGGGACGAGCTCGCCATGGTCGGCCGACGTCACTCGCCGACGTCACTCGCACCGCCGACGTGCGTTTCCCCGCGTCTCGCGGGACCACCCGCCGGCCACCGAGCCGCGCGTCGGCGTTTCCCGCGCCTCCGCCCGCTTCGCCGCGCGAGCCGACCGAACGCGCGCCGGTGTTCGCTCCGTCGCGCCCGCGGCGCGCCTCGCAATGGCGCGCCCCGGACGCGAAAACGTCGTTACTCGCCGAGAGCTTTCGCACGGTGCGTTGCGTATCCGCGCGATGCGACGAAAAAGCGCACTTCGACGGCCACGTCGACAGGCGACTTTCGCAGACCTCGCGCGGTCGGTTGACAGACGTGTTTCTTTCGCGAAAAATATCGAATGCTGAGTTGGCTTCGCGGGTGCCTCGTAGAGTTTTCGAGACGCGAGGCGAAATGGAAACGCTTCCGCGATTCAGACTGAGTTCCCATACGCGTCCTCATCCGCCGAAGGATTTCGCGAGCGCCAGGTGTCTCGCGTTTCCTGGTTTTGGCTAAACTCGCGTTGCGATCGCGCCGGGGGCCGCGCGTCACACTCGCACACACCCGTCACCTTTCACACCCATCACAAGCAAGATGGCTGCTTTCGCTGCTACCACCCCCTCCCTGAAGGTGCGTCCGCGCGTGGAGCCCCCGCGCGCTCGAGGCGCGCGCGCGACGCGCGTTTCCGGACGCGATTGCCGCGCGACCCGCGCGAAAAAAAGCCCTATCCGCGTGTGTCGTGGTGGACCATCGCTCGGCATCGCGGGCGTGGCGCGCGCACGACGACGACGCGACGCACGTGACTGACCCGGCACCCTCCGTACGCTTCCCTCGCGCCTCCAGGTTGAGTTCCGCGGCCAGACCGCCGGTCTCAAGCGCGGCAAGGCTGTCAAGGTACGCGCCCTGCGACGCGCATCGCGGGAATTATTGCGGGACGCTGCCCGGTTCCGCGAAACCGTCGCGCTCCGTGAGGGACGCCGCTCGTCTCGACGCGAAGGCATCGACCGGTCGCTGACCCTCTCCTCCCCTCGACACACCAGGCTGCCGCCGTCAACACCACCACCGAGGCCAAGATCAAGGTTGCCATCAACGGTTTCGGCCGCATTGGTACGTCGCGCGCCCGCTCCCGCATCGCGTCACAAAGCTCCGAGACGTCGTGACGGAGGTGCCAAGTGTCCGAGAGAAGTTTTTCGTGACTGAATGCCTGTCGATCGATTTTTCGCCGCGTCTGCGTCCGAAGATTGCCAGACTTCGGTCGCGTACGTCGCGAATCGACTCGCGTCGTGACAAAACGTCTGTGTTTTTCGCCGCACGCCCGGTCGCTGACCTCGCCTCCCGATTTTCACCCATCACGACGACAGGCCGCAACTTCCTCCGCTGCTGGCACGGCCGCGCCGAGTCCGGCCTCGAGGTTGTCGCGATCAACGACTCCGGCGGCGTCAAGCAGGCGTCCCACCTCGTGAAGTACGACTCCATCCTCGGCACCTTCGACGCCGACGTGAAGATTGTCGACGACACCCACATCTCCATTGACGGCAAGTCCATCGAGATTGTGTCCAACCGCGACCCCCTGAAGCTCCCCTGGAAGGAGCTCGGCGTCCAGATCGTCATCGAGGGCACCGGCGTGTTCATCGACACCCCCGGCGCGTCCAAGCACCTCGAGGCTGGCGCCGAGAAGGTGATCATCACCGCGCCCGCCAAGGGCGACGACATCCCCACCTACGTCATGGGTGTCAACGCGGACCAGTACACGCACGCCGACAAGATCATCTCCAACGCGTCGTGCACCACCAACGGTCTCGCGCCCTTCGCCAAGGTGCTCGATGACAACTTCGGCATCGTCAAGGGCCTCATGACCACCACCCACTCGTACACCGGTGACCAGCGCATCCTCGACGCGTCCCACCGCGACCTCCGCCGCGCCCGCGCCGCCGCGCTCAACATCGTGCCCACCGGCACCGGCGCCGCCAAGGCGGTTGCCCTCGTGCTCCCCCAGCTCAAGGGCAAGCTCAACGGCATCGCGCTCCGCGTCCCCACCCCCAACGTGTCCGTCGTCGACATGTGCATCCAGGTGGAGAAGAAGTGCACCGCCGAGGAGATCAACACGGCGTTCCGTGAGGCCGCCGCCGGCCCCATGAAGGGCATCCTCGCCGTGTGCGACGAGCCCCTCGTGTCCATCGACTTCCGCTGCTCGGACGTGTCCACCTCCATCGACTCCGCGCTCACCATGGTGATGGGCGATGACCTCATCAAGGTTGTGGCCTGGTACGACAACGAGTGGGGCTACTCCCAGCGCGTCGTCGACCTCGCCGAGCTCACCGCCTCCAAGTGGGAGTAAGTGCGACGCCGAAGTCGACTTCGGTTGTCGGCGAACGCCGACCCGAGACGACGAAAGCGATGGGGCGTCGTCTCCCGGCGAATTGCCGGGGTGACGACGCGACGTGTGTAGAGATATAAACAGTGATATATCAACCGATTCTTGGAAAAAAAACGTCTCTCACCGACACGCGCCGTCCGTCGACCGCGGAGAGAGCGGAACGATGAAGCGAGCGCGCTCGCGCGCGCGGTGCTTTTGTTTTTTTGAGCTTGGCGCAAATCTTCTTTAATGAAAGTTCTACGACGCCTCCGCATCACACCCTCCTCTCCGCCGGCCATGTCGTCGTCCCGTCTATGACTCGTCTCGAAACCTCACACGACTCGAAGCGCGCGTCGCGTCGTTCGGTCACGATCGTCTTTTCTTCCCTCACTTGGCGGCAACCTTGGCGACGGTTTTAGCCACGGACGCGGACTCGGTCCAGTTGACGCCGGGCAGGATGAGCCTCTGGTCGACGTTGTCCTTGTACTCGACGATGATGTTGAGCAGCGAGTCGAGCAGCGCGTCGGACATGAGGTGCGGCTCGAGGCCGAGGTCCTGCAGCTTGGAGTTCTTGGCGTTGTAGTAGTGCTCCTCGAGCTCGGTGCGGGGGTTGGGCACGTTGATCACCTTGGGGTCGAGGCCGATCTTCTTGCCCGCCTCGGTGATGAGCGCCGCGAGCTCGTTGACGCTGAACTGCTCGGTGAACTGGTTGTACACGCGCATCTCGCCCGGCTCGGAGGGGTTGTCGCACGCGATCTGGATGCAGCGCACGGTGTCGCGGATGTCCAGGAAGCCGCGCGTCTGGCCGCCCTTGCCGTACACGGTCATGGGGTGCCCGACGGCGGCTTGGATGCAGAAGCGGTTGAGCGCGGTGCCGAAAACCGCGTCGTAGTCGAGGCGGTTAATAAGCGCGGGGTCCATCATGGTCTCCTCGGTCGCGACGCCGTACACCACACCTTGGTTCAGGTCCGTCGTCCGGAGCTTCCACGTCTTGGTGCACATCAGCATGTTCGCGGAGTCGTGGCACTTGGAGAGGTGGTAGAACGAGTTACCCTGCTTGGGGTAAGGCAACGTGTCCGTTCGGCCGTTGTGCTCGATCGTGATGTACCCCTCCTCGATGTCGATGTTGGGCGTGCCGTACTCGCCCATCGTGCCGAGCTTGATCAGGTGGCACTCGGGCGCGTACTCCTTGATGGCGTACATCAGGTTGATGGAGCCCATCACGTTGTTGGTCTGCGTGAACACAGCGCGCGTGCGGTCCATCATGGAGTACGGCGCCGAGCGCTGCTCGCCGAAGTGCACCGCCGCCGTCGGCTCAAACGCCTGGAACGCCGCGGAGAGGAACTCGTAATCGCAAATGTCGCCGACGAACAGCTCGATCTTGTTCCCGGAAACCTCCTCCCACTTGCGCACGCGCTCGTGGATACCTTTGATGGGGGTCAGGGAGTTGAAGCCGAGCTGGTCGTCGAACGTGCGGCGGCACATGTTGTCCACGATCGCGACCTCGTACCCGCGGTTAGACAAGTGCAGCGCGGTGGCCCAGCCGCAGTAGCCGTCGCCGCCGATCACCATCACCTTCTGGCCCTTGCCCGCGTCCTTAGCGTCCGCGCCGGAGCGGTCGGGCTTGTCCGCGGCGAAGACCGCGGCGCGGAGCGCGCGCGCCTGCGCCTTCGCGGCCGCCTTCGAGGGCGCCGCGAAGGAAGCCAGGGAGACGCCGGAGGACACCGACGCCGCGCGGGCGGAGAACGCCTTGGAGGCGGACTTCTTGGCGGACGCGCGGCGGACCGCGCGGGGGGCGGTGATGCCTGCGATCGAGGACGGCGGGGAGGCGACGGGGAGGGACGGGTCAGTCACGGTGGCGTTAAGCGCGTTCGGCTCGATTCCGGCGATTCCCCGCGGTCGTGCTCGCCCGTCGAGGAGCCGCGCGTCGGATCCCGCGCGAGATCTTCGACGCGCGTCGCCGCGGCGCGATCGATCGGTGGCACGGCGGCGCTTTTGCCGCGCGAACGGCTGGTCCGATCGCGGCGCTCGAGCCCGAGGACGAGGGCGAGGCGCGGAACGTGCGCTGCGGTACGATCGCGGCTTCGCCGATGCCGTCGACCCGCGAGATCCCATCGCCCGAGCCTCGAGGCGCACGCGTGACGTCGTGCTCCCGACCGGATAAAAAATATGCTTTCGTGTTGACGATGCCATCTAAACGTCGCGGACGTCGCGGCGCGCGACGAGGGGTGAGACGGGAAGGGCCGCGGACGTACCGACGGAGGCCATGGTGAAAGCGCTCATCTTGGGTCTTGAGTGTTGAGTCTTGACGTGCGTGACGAGAGTGCGGTGGGACGCGCGGCGCCGTTCGTCGACCCGACGTTCCGCGCCTTTCTCGCGGTCCGGACGCTTTCCACGACGGACGGCTCACAGCCAGAGATTCACGCCACGAGGATCAGGAAAGCGCGAATCGCCGCTTTTCGAGTCGGAGACGGGCAGTCGGAAACGAACTTTTCACACGGCGAAAAGGAGTTGTTTGCGAGTGTTGTTGATTCATTATTCCGCGGTTTGTTCTTTTTTCGCGCCGTCTGACGATGGGCGAACGTCGTTACACTGAACGACCGCGGTCGCGGGAGCCTTGGCGACGAACCCCCTCACCGCGTCACGACCTCCCGAGGTGCGCCTCTATGATGGGCGCCGCGAGCTCGGCGCACCGCTCGTACGGCAAACGCTTCGGGCCCCAGACCGCCTCCACCGCCTCCGCCATCGTCGCCCACTTGACGCGTTTGAACTCCGCGTTCTCGCCCTCCAGCCCGCTCAGGTTGACGAACCCCGACGGGTCCTCGGTCGTGGCGAGGTGGAACAGCGTGAACTCCAGCCTTTGACCGGCTAAACCCTGCTCGGCGAGCCAGCCGCCGGCGGGGTAGCAGAACAAACGGGAAGGCTCGCACGGAAGCGAACGCACCAGCTCCAGACCGGAAGTCTCGCCGACGCGCATGCCGACTTCCTCGTACAGTTCGCGAACCGCCGCGACGCTCGCGTCCTCGTTCACCTAAGGGTTTGGTTTTCGGGTTTTCGGTCAGATGCTCGTTCACGCGCGCGCGTCGATCGACGCGACGCGATGCGTGCGAAAAGGACGGCGGTCGGTGAGATGGTCTCGTCGGTCGTCGCGTCGACAAGGGCGCGCGAATGAAAAAACCACGCGCGATGAGATTGCCCGTCATCATCATCATCCACCGAGGATCGCATCCTCGGTCGGGTCGAGCTCCGAACGCACCTCCACGCCCCCCTGAGGCATGCCCCAGGACCCGGGTCGATCCAGCCTCTCGCCCAGGAGCACGTCGCCGTTCAGGTTGAACACCAGCGCCGCCGCGCACCGGCGGTAGAACTTGCCGTCCACCTCCACCTTCCCCTCCTCGGGGTACACCCGCTCGCCGTTCTTCCCGAACTTCGCAGCCATCGCGGCGGGCGTCGAGGAGGCCGTCCGGCCGCAGCGCGCGCGGAGCGGCAGGAAACGCAGCGCGCGGCGCGAGTGCGCACCCTTAGCGAACGATCCGACGCGGGCTCCGAGGCACGCGCGCGACGCGGCGGCGAGCATGGCGCAATGCGCCCCGGGGGGGTGGACGTCGACCCTCACACTCCCCTGCTGAGGATACCCGCGTGTGCGGAAATCAATCGTTTATCCTGGTTTGGGCCACCGTGGCAACAAATTTTTATCCACCGGCGAACTAGTCGGATTTTCTCCCGAAAATACAACCTCTGCTCAGTCACACGAGCACTGGTTCCTGTAGTGTAGTGGTTTAGCACCCAAGACTTTGAATCTTGTATCCCTGGTTCGAACCCAGGCGGGAACTGGATTTTTTTGTGGGCCACGGCTCGTCGCCGCGATTTTTTTCGATCCCT
>ENA-OUOG01000213-OUOG01000213.1-marine-metagenome-genome-assembly--contig:-NODE-213-length-75530-cov-4.551681_pt1 | contig 75530 bp, 91 predicted proteins | sample MGYA00248635_ERZ508505 | MGnify/ENA primary metagenome ERZ508505 (study PRJEB26176, sample SAMN06267871) | marine metagenome | isolation source: Saanich Inlet, British Columbia, Canada | place: Pacific... | reverse complement strand
ATCATATTTTATAGACGGTGGTAAATATCCAGATTATGCTGGCCGCCGTGTCTATTTTGATTTGTCAAACATTCGTCCTAAGGGATCTAAAATCTCTGGTGGATTTAAAGCGCCTGGTCCAGATGGCCTACGTCGTGCTCTTGATAAAATTGAACATCTATTACAAGATATCGTAATTGATGCAAAGCAATCTATTCCCTTACGGCCGATTAATGTGTATGATATTTGTATGCATACAGCTGATGCCGTTTTATCAGGCGGTGTTCGCCGTTCAGCTACTATCTGTTTGTTCTCACCCGACGATGAAGAAATGATGTCAGCTAAAACAGGCAATTGGTTTGTTGAAAATCCACAACGTGGTCGATCAAATAACTCTGCCGTTATTGTTCGAGATACAACTACGCCTGAACAGTTTGGCAATATAATGACGAATGTAAAAGAGTTTGGTGAACCAGGCTTTGTATTTGTAGAGTCAACAGAACATACAACTAATCCATGTGTCGAGATCGGAATGTTTCCACAGCTTGACGGTAAGTCTGGTTGGCAGGGATGCAATCTTACAGAAATTAATGGTGGTAAATGCGTAACTAAAGAAGATTTCTTTCTTGCATGCCGCGCTGGTGCGATCCTAGGCACACTCCAGGCAGGATATACTGACTTTAAATTCTTACCAGATACGACTAAAGATATTTTTGATCGTGAAGCTTTACTTGGCGTGTCAATTACAGGATGGATGAATAATCCTGATATTCTGTTTAATCCAGAAATACTTGAGGAAGGGGCAGCCATTGTCAAACAAGTCAACAGAGAAGTTGCAGGAGTTATTGGAATCAACACAGCGGCTAGAACAACTTGTGTCAAACCAAGCGGCAATGCTTCGGTTTTATTGCAAACTGCTAGCGGTATTCACGCTGAGCATTCTAGCATGTACATACGTAATGTTCAAATGAATAAAGAGTCTGAGGTTACTCAGGCAATACAAAATCGAAATCCACATATGGTTGAAGAATCAGTTTGGTCTTCAGGCGGAACAGACGTAGTTGTGTCATTTCCAATTCTTCCAAAAGAAGGATCTATGCTCAAAGACGATTTGATCGGCGTACGCCATTTAGAAAAGGTAAAGCTAGCTCAAGAGCATTGGGTAAATGCCGGCACAAACGAAGAGTTATGTGCAGACAAAGGTATCCGTCATAACGTATCAAATACTATCATCGTAGAGGACTGGGATGAGGTTGAGCATTACGTATATAAAAACCGCCATAGCTTTGCTGGTATTTCTTTCTTATCTTCTATGGGTGATAAAGATTTTAATCAGGCTCCAAACACCGGCGTTATCGATGCTGAAACTATGGTAACTAAATACGGAGCTGCTGCAATCTTCTCTAGCGGTCTTGTGGTTGAAGCTCTTAATACGTTTGATAATCTATGGTCAGCTTGTTCAACCGCTCAAGGCATGGGAGATGATCTTTCTGTTGAGTCATCACAAAATGCATTAAAGAAAGATTGGATTCGTAGATTTAATAATTTTGCAAATAACTATTTGAACGGAGATATTAAACAAACAGAATATTGTTTAAAGGATTCGTATCTACTTCATAAGTGGAATAAGATCAATGCTAACTTTAAAGATATGAGCTGGGAACACGATCTGACCGAGAAGAAGTATACTGACGTTGATACGTTAGGTGCTGCGGCTTGTGCAGGCGGAGCATGTGAGATTGATTTCTAATGACAATTGAAAAAAGTTTTATAGTCGAATGCAATTATTGTGATGTTGAAGCAGAAATATATGCTGAAACACACATGTCTGTTGAGTATTGTCCATTTTGTGGCGAAGAGAATAATGCTATAGAATTAGACTCAGACGAATATTAAGATATATAGACCTATGTGGGTTTATGAAAATAAAGATTTTGATCAAACCCCTGATGAATTTCAGGGGTTTGTTTATATGGTAACCGAGTTAGATACCGGTAAAAAATACATTGGCAAGAAGTTTTTCTGGAAGCCAAAAGTATTACCTGTGACTAAGACACGCAAACGTAGAGTCCGCACAAGAGTAGAATCTGATTGGCGTACATATTACGGTTCAAGTAAAGAAGTACAAGCGTTAGTCGAGTCTAAGGGAAAAGATAATTACAAAAGAGAAATACTAAAACTTTGTAGGACAAAGGGCGAATGCTCTTACTACGAAGCAAAACTCCAATTCAAATACGATGTATTGTTATCTGATGAATATTATAATGAATTCATTGGTTGTAAAATACATTCTAAACACGTACGCATATAAATAAATTTAGTGAGGATGATATGGTCAGACCAGTATATGAAGTGATTAGGCGCACCAAGAATAAGCGCAATAAAAAAGATAAAGCCAATGAACTTAAACAAAACGAGTCTTGGGCTTTAAAAGATATTTTACGTGGATCGTATGACTCTACCGTAAAATTTAGCTTTCCTGAAGGCGATCCGCCTTTCACCCCAAATCAAGAACACAATGCTCCATCAAACCTTTTAAAGGAACACAAGAGATTTATCTACTTTGTTGCTGGAGGTCCTGGTGATGACATGCCGCCGTATAAAAGAGAAAGAATTCTTTTTGAAATCTTAGAAGGCGTGCACCCAGAAGATGCTAAGCTTGTTGTAAATATGATTAATAAAAAAACATTAGAGGGCATTTCGAGGCCGGTAATTGAGGAAGCATTTCCTGGATTACTGCAAGATTAGATTATGATTATGTGACTTTCTTTTACTTTAAAGGAGACATTTATACATGTCAGAAATTCAACTGAACCGTCTTAGAAAAGATTCGATTGAACTAAAAGAATATGCTCAGAAACTTGAGCGCAAAGGTAAGATCTCACTAATGCAAAAAATTCTTCTCAAACGAAAATATCTAGACAATCGTATAAAAGAAGCTTCATAGTAAAAATAGGAGTGTACTTCCCCCATATAGTGTGGTATAATAAAGTATCAATACTTAATGGGGGATAGTATACTGTGAATATATTCGTCTTAGACAAAAATCCAATAGTTGCTGCTCAATTACAATGTGATAAGCACGTCGTAAAAATGATCGTCGAGTCAGCTCAGATGCTTTCAACGGCTCATCGTATGTTAGATGGGCAAGAATACAAAGCTCCATCTAAATCAGGTAAACGCATGGTTAAAAAGTGGAAACTTAAAAACCATGATGACGTTATTTATAGCGCTGTACATATGGGTCATCCTTGTACTGTATGGACTATGGAATCAAATGCTAATTACGAATGGCATTACAAACATTTTATTGCTCTATGTGACGAATACACGTTTCGTTATGGTAAGACTCATGGCACAGATATTAAGCTTAGAGAGATTCTTAAAAAAGTTCCTTCTCATATACCCTGGACAAATCTATACACGCCGTTTAAACTTGCAATGCAGCACGAACCTCAGTGTATGCATGAAAATGATCCAGTAAGATCTTATCAAGAATACTATCAAACTAAACAGGATCGTTTTAAAATGATATGGACTAAGCGTGACGTCCCGGAGTGGTTTAATGTTTGCGCAGCTTGAATACAAAATACTGGAAGAACTTAAGTTTGGAGACCCAGACAAACCAGGTACATGGCTAAGACTTGAGGAAAGCGAAAGAGGAACTAAAGTCATTAGACATTGGTCATCTTTATCTAAACAATGGAATGTCATGTATAGATACAGTGTAGAAGAAAATTGGGAAAAGTGGAAGAGATTATCATGCCGATCTATACAGTCAGAAGAGATAGCGAAGAAGCCGAAAGGTCGTGGGAAGTCTCGTGCTCGTGGAAAGAACTCCAAGACATGCTAGAAGAATATAAGCTAGTTCAAGTTTTATCTGCTCCTAGAATTGTTGAATCTACAGGTGGAGTTTTGTCTAAAACGCCAGATAGTTGGAAAGAACATCTAGGTCGTGTCAAGAAAGGTGCTGGCCGAGGAAATACCGTAAAAACATGAAAAGAAATAAACAACCAAATAATTCTATGACGGTACGTCTAGACGATCTATTAGAATATGATCCGTTAACCGAAACACAAAAGGTTGCGTTTGACTCTTGGGATGACGATAATAATATGGTATTGGCAGGATCTGCCGGAACTGGTAAAACATTTGTAGGAATGTACCTTGGTTTAGAAGCAGTTTTAGATCCCAATAGTCTACAAGATAGATTGATTATCATACGATCCATGGTTCCAACGAGAGATATGGGATACTTGCCTGGCACTAAGGCAGAAAAAGAAGAAGCATACATTGCTCCATATAAAGCTATTGCCTGTGATTTATTTGGAGATAAGGGATCTTGGAGTAAAGCGATATCTTCAGGTAAGATTCAATTTGAATCTACTTCCTTTATCAGAGGTGTAACTGTAGATAACGCTGTGATATTAGTAGACGAGATGCAGAATCTAAACTTCCATGAGCTAGACTCTGTTATAACGCGTGTTGGTCGAGATTCACGAATTATATTTAGTGGTGATCATCTACAAACTGATTTTAAATATGAAGATGATAAAACTGGAATATATAAATTCCTAACTATTGTAGAACAACTAAAGAACTTTGATATAATCAATTTTGGATGGCAGGATATCGTGCGATCTGATTTTGTGAGAGACTATATAATGACAAAAGAAATGCTTAACCTATAGGAGGATTATATGGCATTTAATCTATCAAACCGATCAAAAGGTAAACTCGAAGGAGTTCATCCTGATATGGTAGCCGTAGTCGAACGTGCAATTGAATTAACTAAAGTCGATTTCGGTGTTACGTACGGAGTACGTACTGTAGAAGAACAAGAGAGGCTGGTTGCTGCCGGCAGATCTCAAACAATGAAATCAAAACATCTTGTACAAGATACTGGTTTTTCGCATGCTGTCGATGTTGTAGCATATGATGGATCTGATGTTGTATGGGAACTAAATGTCTATGATGATATTTGTGATGCATTTAAAGAAGCAGCTATTGAAAAAGGTGTAGCGATTAAATGGGGAGCAGCATGGTCTGAGGGTGACATTCGTACGTACGAAGGAACAGCCGAAGATGCAATGAATAACTATATTGATCTACGTCGATCCCAAGGACGTCGGCCATTTATTGATGGACCTCATTTTGAATTAATGTAAATTAACTGTGTACAAACCCAGTTATATGTGTTAGAATGTTATTATGAATTATATACATGAAAAAATCGACTTAGGCTATGAAACTCTCACACGAGAAGATGGCAAGCAGCGCAGATATGTCACTCCTAACGGCGTGGCATATCCTAGCGTTACAACTGTAACCTCTATTCTGAACGAAGACAAGATCGCTGCATGGCGAGCTCGTGTTGGTGAAGAAGAAGCTAACAAGATCGGTAGTAAAGCTGCTACTCGTGGTACCGCGGTACACAATCTTGTAGAGAAATATCTACAAAACGATCCAGACTATGGCAAAGGTGTAATGCCGCATGTCATGCAAAGTCTAACTAACATGAAACCAATTCTTGAAAAACGTATGAATGTAATCTACGATCAAGAAGTTCCACTATATAGCGATCATCTTAAACTAGCCGGTACATGTGACTGTGCTTGTAAGTTTGATGGTGTAAATAGCATCGTCGATTTTAAGACTTCTCGCTTTCCTAAAAAGAAATCCATGCTTGACCATTATTTTATTCAAGCATGTGCATACTCAATTATGTGGGAAGAACGCACAGGTATGTCAATGCCTAATCTCGTTATTCTTATGGATGTTGATAATGGTAGAGCTCTGACATACAAAGAGCATCGTGATAACTGGACAGAGAAGTTGCACGAAACGATAGAATTGTTTTATCGAAGACAGAAACAAATGGTACTGTCTTAAATTATTTTTCCAAAAACCGCAATTAACTGTGTACATCTCCTTAGAAGTATGGTATAAGTGTACCATGATAAGGAGAATACAAATGTTTAGAATTTCAAATTTTTACCAAGAAGCTGACATGACCTGGGAACGGGCTAAAACCCTGATCGAAAATATGGGTAATGGAGACCTCTTGGCTGGAATGGAAACTATGGATGCTGCATGGGAAGAACACTGCAAAGACGAACACGCCTATGATGACGATTTTGCAGATAACTATGCCGCCGAAATGAATGCTTTCAATATTGTGTTCAAAACATTTAAACCACTGTTCGCATGAAAGGAAAATATATGAACAATCTAAATAATCTAAATAAAGTAATCTTAACTGACTGCGATGGTGTTCTCATGAATTGGGAATATGCCATGAACGTCTGGATGCAATCTCAAGGATATAAAATCGTTGAAGATGGTCAAGAACATTATGATATGGGAGATCGGTATAATCTCGATCCAGAACTTAAACATCGGCTAGTTCGTCAATTTAACGAATCTGCTGCTATGGGTTTCTTGCCACCTCTTCGCGATGCTATGTATTATGTGGATCTATTACATCGTAAACATGGTTACACTTTCCATATGATTACGTCTCTCTCAAAAGACGAGCACGCTCAAAAGCTTCGTATTCAAAATACTAAAAAGCTTTTTGGCGAAACTGCCTTTACGCAATTTATCTTTGAAGATACTGGTGCCGACAAAGACGATGTGCTTGAACCATATCGTGACACTGGTCTTATTTGGATTGAAGACAAACTTGAAAATGCCCTCCTTGGCAATGATCTTGGTCTTGAGTCTATTGTCGTTGAACATGCACATAATATGCATAACACTACATTCCCAACTTTTGCTAAATGGAAAGACATTTATGAGTATATCACTGGCGAGTCTGCTTAATCTACGCTCTGAGTATGAAGAAATCGTACGTCGGTATCGTATCCCCGATGAGCACAAGAATAGTTGTATAGATAACCTTGTATGGTTTAAGGCCAACGGCAAGGGATCTAACCGATTAAGGTCTCGATATGAACGTGCTATTGAAATCGCAGATATTATTTTAGAAGAATATAGATATGAAAAAAAGAGTCATATACCAGGTCTATGTGGGAAAGCGATCAAATCTATATGATCACTGCATAGAATCTGTTAAAGATTATTGCAAACAACATAACATAGAACATGTTGTACAAAAGCAACCAATCCTAAGAATTAAGCCCGATGTCTTTTCTACAAATCGTAGTAAAGAATCATATGAAAAACATGGCGGATTCCTTCCAATATTTGAGAAGGAAAACGCCTTTAATTATTTAAAGACCAACGATCAAGTTGCAATCATTGACGCTGATATTTGGATTAGACCAGGTTCTTCAAACATATTTGACAAGGTACCGGAAGAGTATGATTTTGCCGGAGTCCTTGAACGAGACATGCCTATCACTCCACAATATCTTCGTAAGATAGCAAACTATTCTCGTATGCAATATGGCATGCCAAACATTAATCATTTATTTGATTGGAAGCATAAGAGTGGAGCAGGTGCTGACTTCTACAACATGGGAATGATGGTGCTTAATCCTGGATTTAAGAAATACATCAAAGGCCAAACTCCTATGCAATTTCTCATGCGGCCAGGATTTAAGCCTTTCATAGATGGAATGGGTAATTGGAAATGGTCGACCGATCAAACGCTTCTCAATGTCTTTGTAAAAGAAAGCGGAATGAACGTAAAGAACCTAACATACCACTGGAATGGTTTGTTTACTGGAATTGAAATGGATAGAGTTCCAGAATGTAATTTTGTGCACTTCTTCTTGAAGGATAAACTTCCTGCACGTGGAGAAAATGTAAAGGAACTTATGTCATATGTTGGTTAATAAGAAAATATTTGTGCACATACCTAAGAATGCAGGTATGACTATTAGGCATAGTGCGTTTCTAAAAGATAAGATCTTAGTCAATAATCAGAACACACATAAGAGCCGAGAGTATACACAAGAACTTCTAGATACAATGGCAATGACTGGTGATCATCACGGTATTGAACACGCTCGTTGGAAAGATCTTAAGTCTGACTACACTGATCACTTTGGTGCCTTTGCCGTTATCCGTAACCCATGGGATCGTGTAGTATCTCGCTATTTCTTTGCCAAAAAGGTTATTGAGGTAGAGAGAAAGGTAGATGCAAGCTATGCAGATGTTTCGTCGTTTGAAGCGTTTTTGGAAGAACGTCATAAATGGGGTAACCAACCGTTTATGTGGCACCGCGCGATTCGAGGATGGTATCCTGCTCTTGATCATGTTAGCGATAACGCTGGGAATGTTAGGTGTGATATAATTAGATTTGAACAATTAAATGCTGATTTAATTAAATACTTTAACATACCGCAGATGTCTCGTGCACGGAACGTTACGGCCTTGAACGAAGGATCTTATCGTGATATGTACAATGCTGAGACAGCTAAAATTGTAGGTGACTGGTATAAAGATGACATTGATTATTTTGGTTATGATTTTGATTCTGGCCCAACTAGAAATTATTGGAGATTAGATAATGAGTGAACTAGGAGATTTATTCAATAAGTACGGATGCGATAAAACAAAAAAGCATATGTACGATCGGATCTATGGCCCAGCTTTAGAAAAGTTTAAAGATCAGGAAATTAATATTCTTGAAGTTGGCGTGTTTAACGGTCATAGTACAGAAGCCTTTCACGAATTTTTGCCTAAAGCAAATCTATACGGATTAGATATTTTTGTACGAACTAAGGCTACAGACTTGCCGTGTTACAAGAAAGATCGTACTGATTATATCAAAGGAAGTTCTATAGAGCCATCAGTTACAAGCCAGATAATTAAAAAGTTTGGTAATATTAAGTTTGATATTATTATCGATGATGGTCTGCATACACCTCAAGCAAACAAAATGACATTTAGATATCTGTCTCCGTTCCTTAAAGAGGATGGAGTATTTTTTATTGAAGATGTGTTTCCTTTAGAACTTATGTCACTCGAAGATCTTAAACATCCATGGCTAATGCGTCATCCTGATCGATACAACGCGTTAGACAATAATATGTTTCTTGCTGAGATTGAAAAGTCAGGACTAAAAATTAAGAGACATGATAATCGTAAATTGACAGGAGAACCTGATAGCTATATAATCGAGCTAAGAAAATGAAAGCCTTTGTAATAACACTAGACGGTAATATTACATCGGAAGCTGGCTCGATTGAATGCATTAGATCGTCTCACGCTGTTGGCAACGATTTTGTAGTGACGCCATATCGTGCCATACAATCAAAAGATGCTATGGCGGCTTTAAATAAAGAAGGAATTAAGTGGACATATCCTTGGTCTCAGCCAAAATTAGACTTTGCGTCTGGATTAAAATTATCGCCATATAACACACGAGATAAAGGTAAACGTGTCGGATGTTTTATGAGCCATTATAATTTATGGAAAATGGCAGCAGATAGTACCGATCCAATTCTAGTATTAGAACACGATGCACTGTTTACAAAGCAATTAGAATATGATACAATATTAGATAACAACTATGGAGTTATTGGTATTAATGATCCACGTGGAGCAACTCGTAAGTCTGCAGTTTATCATACAATGATAGGAGAAAGCCGTTGGCCAGTACAGCCAGTTCCTCGTATAGATGATGTAATGATACCACAAGGACTAGCCGGAAACTCAGCATATATAATTAAACCATGGGCTGCTAAGCATGTGATAAACAAAGTAAAAGAGATTGGCGCATGGCCTAATGATGCTTTACTTTGTTATCAGATATTTGGTATTGCCTTTCTAGGCGTTACTAAGAACTATTATACAAGGGTTCAGGGGCTTCCCTCTACAACTACATTATGAAAAATTACGTAATTACAATTATGGATAATGAGAAGTCCATCTTAGTTGCTAATAGATGTATTAAATCTGGATATGCCACAGGCGGTTTAGAGATAGAACATTGGAAAGCCACTACGCCTGCAGACGATCTTGATGATTTTATTAAGTCTGAAAATATTAATATATCCGCAATGAACGAAGTTTATTCTCGCACGCCAAATTGCGTGGCTGCGTTCATATCTCATTATAAGCTATGGAAGTTATGCGCCGAAGGTAAAGAAGAAATTACAATCTTTGAGCATGATGCTGTTTGCGTAAATAATATTCCAACAAACATAAATTATCATGGAGTTATATCTTTAGGTAAACCATCTTACGGTAAGTACAATACCCCTTTGGGATTTGGAGTTAATAAGCTTACCTCAAAACGATATTTTCCTGGAGCCCATGCATATAGAATTAAACCAAATGCTGCAAAGATGTTAGTTCAGCAGGCTAGGTTTGAGGCTAAGCCTACTGATGTATTTTTAAACCTAGAGAGTTTTGCATTCTTACAAGAACTTTATCCTTGGCCAGTTGAAGCAAAAGATAGCTTTACGACCATTCAAAGCGAACGCGGTTGCTTAGCTAAACATAATTTTAACAACAATTACGAGATAGTAGATGTCTGAAAAAGCAATAATTACTGGAAGTGACAAATCGACGGAATGGATGCTCCCTTGGTGGATTGAACGCATTCGTGAATTTAATCCTGATGTACATATTTCAATCCACGATTACGGATTGAGCGAAGGCATGAAGAAATTTCTAGAATCTCCGAACAAAGCTAATTCTATTGCAGAACTATCTAATGTGCCCGATGTATATCCGTGGTTTTTAAAACCTAAATCTATGCTTAGCTCACCGTTTAAAAAAACAGTTTGGATAGATGTCGACGCCGAATGTTGCGGAGATCTAACTGAACTATTTGACTTGACTGTACCTGAAAAGTTAAGTATGGTGCAAGACATGCCATGGTCTAAACAATATGGAACAACTATGTTTAACACAGGTGTCGTAGCTTTTGAAAATAAGCCTACTATTTTACAAAAATGGTGTAAAGCAGTAGATACAAAGCCACTACGTGGAGACCAAGAAACATTACATTCTATTATGGATCCTTTACAGCATGTTATGAATGTTGAAGATTTACCAAATAAATTTAATGTGGTTAGATTACAATTAGACAAAGATAGTCCACATTTTGTTAACGTGCCGGATATAAGAATTAGACATTGGACTGGCCGTAAAGGAAAAGAGATTATCAATAATCATTTAGCAGCAGTAAATTCACAACAACTAAAAGCTTTAAAAGATGCAAGCATATAAAATATTAGAGAACTTAATACCACAATCAATGGCTGAATCGATAGAACGAACAATGCTTCACACATTGTTTGCTTATAATCCTAGTACAATAAACGATTTAGATTGGGACCAAAACGATTCTAATGTAAAACCGACGCATCAATTTATTCATCCGATTTTACATGCCGATGGCACACCAGAAGATAATTTATTTGAAGCAGTTGGATTACCTATTCTTTGGTTTTTAGAGCAAAAAACTGGGATTAAGTTTTTAGATATTAATAGAATCAAAATTAACCTATTAACGCCTAATAACACAACTGAAGATAATTATGCTCCTCCTCATTATGATGTGCCTGATCCTGGGTGGGTTAGTATGGTTTACTATATTAATGATTCTGATGGAGATACAAAAATATTTGATAAGTATGTTGCGCAGCGAAATACTGATTTAAAGGTAATTGGTACGAGTACTCCAAAAGCTGGAAATGCAGTCATATTTGATAGTAACCGATGGCATTCTAGTAGTAATCCAATAAAATTTCCTAATAGATATGTTATTAATTTTGTTTTTAAGCCTGAAATGGAAAGTTATTGGAGTTTTATGAATGAGTAAAGTAGCGCATTTAATTGGGAACGGCGATAGCCATCAGCTATACAAGCCCGCAAAAGGCATTATTATGACTTGTAATCTTCCTCCAGTTACAGGTATTCAAAATGTTTATGCAACAGCTATCGTTGATTTTAAAATGTGTAAGGCTATGCATGAGGGTTCAGTTGATTTGCGGGCTTACGATTGGGTTGTGGGGGCAAGGCCTAAAAAATATACTGAAATGAAACCAGATTTCTATATGAAATTTGCACCACACATAAAAGAATTCTATACTGTTTTGCCGAACTATGCAATGAATTACACAGATTTTAATTGTGGACATATGGCTACACATTATCTTGCTAACCGATTAAACTGCGACGAGATCCATATGTATGGGTTTGATTCTATATTCGATTTTAATCTTGTCAGTACCACCGATCTGGTGTTAATGTCTAATAGAGATCATACCAATACTCATAGATTAGCTGAAAACTGGAGACCGATCACTGAAGGAATATTTAAAGAGTTTCCTAATACACAGTTTGTAGTACATCATAAACATGATAGGGCAAAGATAGATCTTCCTAAAAACGTAGAGGTTAGAGTGGAATGATAAAAAAGTATTGGATGAAAATAAAAATTTGGTTATACAAACGTAAAGTTAAAAAAACTAAAAAGTCTAAGGATATATGGATTTATGAGAGGGATTAATCATGTCTAAATTGTTTATGATAGGCGATAGCTTTTTTGCTCCAATACAACCACATTCTCATGGAATAGACAAAGAAGAATACCATAAATTTAGAGAAATGTTTCGCCCTGTTGAATGGTGGAATATATTAGGCGCCAAGCTTGGGATGGAGTGTATCATAAACCTGTCTGAAGCTGGAACTGGTCTAGACTGGATGTGCGATCGCTTAGTCGGGGAATTGAATTCAAATATTAATTCCGGTGATATAGTTCTTATTTCGTTGACACATCCAGATAGAAAATGGGCTGTAGAAGAGGCACCATATGCATCTAATTTAGCATGTTTACAACTTGAATCATTTAGAGAAAGTTTAATTAAAGATATAAAAGACTCAGGCAAACTTAAAGATGAAGTAAAATTCCGCGTGCAAATGGAGGCTGCGTATCAATATTGGCTTCACTGTAAAAGCGAGAGGTTAGATACGTATAATTCTTTTGGACTTATTTACTTTATGAAAGAAATTATGCGGCGAAAAAACATTAAGCCTGTTTTTATATCATCAGTTTCGAATATAGGAACTGCTGAAAACATTTACATAAATGGATTTAATACTCTAGGAACTTTACAAGATGTAGCTATTAATGAATTTAAAGGTAAAACTTTTAAAGATCGAGAGATCCAAAGAGATAATGTGTTTATGCGTAATACAAAATGGTGGAATGGTCGCGACCAACGAATTGGACATATTACATTTAATAATCATAAAGTTTTGGCAGATAAATTATACAAATCAATAACCAATAATGCAGAATTAGATTTAAAAAACGGATTTGATGAATGCACTGTTGATTTAAACAAAGAACCTGAATTGCATCTTTATTGTAAAGAAAACAATTGGGATTATTTGCAAAATAAATCTATAAATTAGTGTACATTTGATTTGTTTTGTGTTAGAGTACTTGTATGATTATTGAATTTACTGGACATGTGAAAAAAGCAATTCGCGAGGAATCCGAATTAGCTATATGGTTTGCTAAAGAGCAGCTTATGCCACGTTATCGAAAAATAGATATCACCGTAAAATTTGTACGAAACCTGAGGGACAAAGAAGGAATTCACGGTGATGTCCTAGATGAGGATGATAGAGAGTATACAATAAGAGTAGATTCCAGTCAGGCTAGAAAAGAAATTATCGCTACTATATTACATGAGATGGTTCATGTGTATCAATATGCTACTCGTAAGATGACACAACCATGTGGCGATCGCATAATCTATGAGAAAAAAGCATATCCATGGGATATGGAATATGAACAAAAACCATGGGAAATAGAAGCCCATGCATTAGAGCGCGTTTTATATGACAATTTTTATAAATAACCGTATGTTTAACAACAACGGAATTTCTGAATGGACGAAGAGGAGCAGCGATTGTTCGCGCTAGGAACAGACGACCCCTGTGACCATATTACAGATTATAATATACAATGGACGAAGTGGATAAGAAACAATGACCAAGAAGAATCAAGATCCAGAACCGGAAAGATACTACGAGTGGATGCTGTGGAAGATGCGACAGATAGAAGCTTTATCGGACTCGGACAAAAAAATTCTAAGTGATTGATCTGTAATAAAACTATTTTCGATAAAAACTAAATTAACTGTGTACATTCTCTTTTAGATATGTTATAAAGGATATATCAAGAGGAGATTAACATGATGACTTTTAATTATTCAGACGATTGTTTCTCAGATCTTCATAAAGATGTTTATGGTTTCCGCCCTCGTGGTTATATCATGGATAACTGGTGCATGATGGATTCTACTCAGAAGCAAGCCCAGTGGGATGAGCTTTGTGCACAGCTGGAAGCTAACACTATTTTTGAGAAGAAGCAAGCCGTTAACGCTGTTGACCGCTTCGAAACTCGTATCCAAGATACTATCGGTCTTGGCGCCGGTAATCGGTCTACCGCTCTTTTGTGGATCTCTGGTACAGAAACTTTCCATCACAGCCAAGACGTAGAGCATTTTGTTTGGGAGCAGGGTATCTTGTTTACTGATTACGGTAAACAACTAGTTAAAGACCTTTGTGAAATTGTAGAATATGAGGAATATGTATAATGTGGTACGTTGAAGTAATTGAAAGCTGGACTAATCAAGAAGTTCAGATATGGGAATGCCTAACAAGGCAGCAGTCTCGTGAAATCCATAGACAGTTTTCACAAAGTGGTGCTGCGATGGTACGATCGGGTATCATGCAATGAGTATGCATATGATTAGAGGGGTGCAAGTCCATGGTGTAGGTAAGCGTCGTAAGGCGAACCGAAAATCGAATAAACTACTGAAGGCGGAAGCCGAACATAACAAGTTTCTAGAGAAGCTTGGTGTGGGTAAGTCTAAAGGCGATTACCGCTATGACTTACCCAACTACAAAACAAGTAGCGATTTGCCACCTACATCTGATACAATATGTTCCAATGGAATTGCAAAAGAAACTAATAAATATACAGGTAATGAGATAGCTGGAATTGTGGTCACACACAAATCTAATCTAATGCCGATTCGTAAAGATAACAAGCAGGCTGCTATAGATGCTGCCAGCATGAGAAGATAATATGTGGACGCTAGTTTTTATAGTATTTATGGAAGATGAATTAGTATCAACAAATGTTGGTACGTATGAAACAATGTATGAATGCTTTAGCAATAGAGAACAACTGGCAATAACTGCAGGTGGTAAAGACGGACATTATCCCACTGATATGCAGGGAATCTGCGTTAAACGAAATGATAAATGAGAGGATATAATATGAAACTATTTACAACTGCAGCAGTTATCGCATTGACAGCAACAGCGTCATTTGCAGATACGTATAGAGCAACCATTACAAAAGTAGAACCTAATTACGGATATCGCCAGGTTTCTGTACCAAATACAGTATGCCAAAATGTAGATGTGCCTATTTACGCTACAGTACAAGGTGGTGGTGCTTCTGGTGGTGATGTTCTTGGAGGCATGATCCTCGGCGCATTGCTCGGTAAGGGCGTAGGCGGTAATGATAAAGGCGCAGCGGCAGGAGCAGTTCTCGGTGGTGTAATTGCTGCTGATAATAACAGATCTCGTCGAGTAATTACTGGTTATCAAACTCAGCAGCAGTGTCAGCAAACAGTTTCATATGAAAACCAAAGATATTTAAAAAATAATAAAATTTACTTTACATGGAACGGTATTAACGGTACTGCTCATACGTATAACAATTATAATGTAGGTGCTGTGATACCAATAACAATTAGCATACAGGCAAAATAATGTCAGAAATGTTTGATTTCGGCTTTACTGCCGTAGACGAAGAAGAGTTAGAGGCCGTACAGAAAGTTTCTGTTGCGGCCGAATCTACTGAAGATAGACTGCATAGTTTATATAATGCAATTATACCTTTGCTCAATAATTTAAAACAAAATCCTGAAAAGGATTATATCTTATGGCCAAATAGGTTAGAAAAAGTGGAGCAGTTTGAAAGTCATTTGCAATCCATTTATAAGGGATAGAATATGAATACCTTATTTACTGCACTTCTGCTTGTCTGCGGAATAGAGAATGGATCTCCTATTTGTAGAGGCATGGCAAATCCTGGGCTTTATCCTACTTTAGAAATATGCTTACAGAGCGTAGCTGAAGGAATAGCAACTTTTGAAGTGAATGGTTTTAAGGTTGCCCGCTATCAGTGTTATGAGTGGAATACAGGCAAAGATCTTAAAGACCTACTCTGAACTCTTCATTGTTTCAGGTATACAGTATGCCCTAATAACTGGCGATCCTGTATAGTTTAGATTTAATTCTCTTGCCATATATGTACAGTCTGATAATTTAGAGAAATAAACTCGATCAGCTATTTCTTCACCTCTACTCATTATCAGTAGTACAAAATATATCGCACCAAATTCAACCAATTATGTTTTACCACCTACGTAACCGGCAACCAATCCAATGATGCCAGTGATGCTCATCTGTAACAACTCTACTATGTTACCGTCTAATTCACCACCTTGTTCATTTGCTGCAGCAAACTCATCTATTACAATTAACCCGAGCAATGCCATTAAACCGCACGCCATGACAAGGACAATAAGTCCTTTAATATTACTAATCATTTAAAATTCCTCTACTACAAACTCGCCCCAGGCTTGGCCAAATATCCATATTAAAACTAATATATACGCAGATGCAACTAATAGTGCAGGCACAACAAGTAGCTGTATCCAACGCGGTTTATTTTTTACCCAACGAATTATTTTTTTAATTTTATTTTTTAATCCATCTAATACGTAAGTGCCTACTGTCCAACGTATCATTCTCATTACTATTAGAATAGGCGAAGTGATTACATCAAATAGAACCAAGAAAAGATCTACTGCAGCATCGACGATATTGTCTAGACTGAATACCTTTTTAAGTTTATCTTTGTTTAATTTCATTCTGGTGATACTAAGCCTATTGATACCATTTTACCATTTATGTCTTGTACTTTTAATTCACCCTGAGCGCACGAATATCTACCGCTCTCGCCTATGTTCCTTGCTATTTCCCTCTTGGCTTTAAGACAATCCGATAATGATTCCTTTGGAGTGTACTCCATTGGATCTCCGTCTATAAACAAAAATAGCACAAAGCCTTTAAATATCTCTATCATGCTAATTGTTTCCCCTCTGCTTTAACGCGTCGACTCTTTCTTCTAATTTGCTTATTCGCTTTTCATAGAAATCTAATGTAAGTTTTTGTTGTTGATCGTACGGCGCATTACCACTTTCAATATCGGTTATCATTTTATCTAGCTGACCCGATAAGTGTTCTATTAACATAAACTGCTCATTGTCAGCCGGCAATGACCCCATCTCGCCGCGGGGCCATTTGATTCTAAATTCTGTATTTTTTTCTAAGTCAGCCTTCATCATTGTTATGCCAGTCTCGACATTATTCAACCGTTCAATAAGCCCAAAGTAGGCCCATGTACCAACAGCTACAGCTGCAATAATAGTAATAACATTACGTAACGGTGTTGCAATTACCGTATCTTCACTCAAATTTGCCTTTACCATATCATCTATTATCTACTACCGTTTTATTTTGTGTAGTTGTCACGGTATTCTTTTTAGATGCAGCTATAGCTTCCTTACCGTAGAAGGCTGCAACAATTGCTGCAACTGATACAAAGTAAACCGCTGCCATATCACCAAGGATTTCACCAGCTTGTACTAGTCCTAACCATATTGCAAGTACTACAGAGAAAGGATATAGCAGCATTCCAAATAATGCAAACCATGCCATGTTTCGCTGTGCGTCTTGTTTCTTGTCTTCATTTTCCATATCAGAACGCATGTCCTGAAGTTCAATCATTCTCTGTTCCATTGCAATCTCTTCATCAGTTATAACGCCATCACCATCACGATCTAAATGATTCCATTGGGAATCAGTATCTAGTTGTTTACCGGCCATTTTTTACCTCTTTAAATTTTTCTTTAGTGGACATTTTAAATCTGGATATATCCAAAACTTTTTATCGTAGTGACGATTGGGTCTAGCTACATTTTCTTTATATGTACAAACTTTTACAAATTCGTTTGAGTTGTTAATCCACAAATGCGTGTATGTAACAGCTACTAATATAAACTCTACCACCACTTCTGGCCAAGACCGACTAAGTAAAAGATACCACCCATCACAGCAATGCACAATATACCTAAACCTATACCAACGACCCACTCAATAATTAACTGCTTACGTTCTTGAGCCGCGTAGATAGATTCTCTGCGCTCCTTGCGCATTTGTGCTTCAATTCGTACAATCTCGTCCCAGGCCGATGGACCATAAAACAGCGAAATGTGAGAACGTAATTCCTCACGCATCTCCTTCGCCTTCTGTTTGTGACCCCACGTCTCCAATGCCGTTTGCTCTACTTTGCTCGCACCAAACAGTTTCTTAAACATGGGCGGGTTTTCCGCCTTACCATGAGCAAAATCTAAGTCAGACATTGCGCCAGCCCACTGACTTAAGGTGGACCCCATGTCGTGTATATCTTTACCAACAGCAATCATTTTCTTAAGGCCATTGTATGCAGCTGTAGCCCCAGCTATAGCCGTTACTGGATCGATCATCTCGAGCCCTCGTCATCGTTGTTCCTGAAGGTATTTATAAATATAACGTTATTTAGAGGAATATAAATGAAATTCGCTGATTTAGTATCCAAAGACTCAAAGAAATGTAAAATATGGTTAGATCTATCCACATTTTGTAATGCGGCATGCCCGCAATGTCATCGTACTGATGCAAATGGATTAGGTAAAGTTGATTGGTTGCCATTAATAAAATGGTCCTTAAAAGACTTTATACGACAGTTTCCTCCAGGATCTATTGATTCAGTAAGTCAATTTGAAATGTGCGGTACTTGGGGTGACCCAGTAATGAGTAAAGATATAGGGGAAATATGTAAATACATACATGACAATTCAAAGGCAGTAATACATATTAACACCAACGGAGGACTACGAACCCCGAAGTGGTGGGAAGATCTAGGTAATTATTGCGGCGAAAGATTAACAGTTTACTTTGATGTCGACGGCACTACAAACGAGATGCACCAGAAATATCGTAGAGGCGTCGATCTACAAACTGTGCTAGATAATATGGAAGCTTTGTCTAATACAAAAGCAATACCAAAGGCGTTTATTATTTTGTTTAAGCATAATGAGCAACACATATATGATATTAAAAAACTAGTAAGAATGTATGGAGCTAGACATATTCACGTAATCAAATCTGATAGATTTTTGCAGCATTCTAAATGGACTTTTATAGACGAAAATGGAAACGAAGATTATCTTGAAGAAGTTGAAGGAAACGTTGACCACCTTATTGAAAACGCGTGGATAAATACAGCCGCTAAAAACATGGCAACTAAAACTGGCCGTAAAACAAAATTAGTAGAATCAAAAATGTTGGGTAGAAATGACCGATAAAAAAACCCCGTGCGTCACATGTAAGTGGCTTAAGTCTGAGAAGGTACTTGTAAATCCGGATGGCCAAGTATTGCCGTGTTGCTATATGGGAAATACTAATTTCTTAAATTCTATTGATAGCAAACAAGGACGCAGGTGGGATAATGAAGATGTATTAATTAAATACAAAGAAAATAAAGATCTATATAATTTAAACCATCATACCATAGAAGAAATTTTAACTTCGGATTGGTTTAATGAAGACCTTCCTAACTCATGGGAAAGTTATGATACTATACCATCAATGTGCCAGCTGTTTTGTGATGAAAGTCTTTCTAATGAAGACGTATAAAAAAACTATGAGACCTAATGCATCGGCATTTCCTTATACGCATGCAGAGCCAATTAGTAAACTAGAGGAGTTAAATCATCCGCTAATTCCTAAAATCGTCTATTACGATGATAATGAATATGAGATCGAATATATTGATGGAGAAGATTTAGTAACATATTTAGAACGAACTGGTGATTGGTCGACTGGGATCTTAGTATATGAGTTAGTTCAAGACTTAATGCTACAGATGAGTAAGATAAGTAGTAACTATAAATGGAATGATTTTCCGCTGAAAGGACCAGACATAACGTGGAAGTTAGCTGCTGAAGATATTCATTCAAAAAATATTGTAATTACAAAAGAAGGTAAACCGTATCTTATTGATCTAGATCAAATTGGATGGTGGCATCCTTATAGTGTATTTAAATTAATGAATACTAATACAAGTAGAATTGCCGAGTGTATGAGAAGCGCAATGATAACATGGGATCATAAAGTTTCTATAGAAAGGCTAGCTACAGAATTGCATGAAATAGCTACAGAATTGCATGAAAAGAATGAGGAACTTTTTGAAAATGGCGTTAGGCACGGATTTTGGAATGTGACTAGTAAAGAAGAGATTAAAGAAAAATATGAAAAATATAAAAAATTATAATGATCCTTTTATATTATGGGCTGGTCCACGCACTGCATCAACTGCATTATTTTATAGTTATGCAGAAAATAACAATTGCCCGATTTTAGAAGCTAGTCATGAACCTATAAACAAAAAGTGGCCAAACCCTAACGAGCTCGATATTTTAATTAATCAAGGGTTATCATTTAAATGCATGATGTACGGATATTTTCATTATGCGCAAAAGAGAGTTTTAAAAAAATTAATAAGTGATATCCCGAATCTAGATTATAGACACATTGTTTTGTACAGAAAAAATCTACTTGATAGATTTAAATCTAACGTGTTTTCGATTGCTAATAACGTGTGGACTTTAGAGCACGTTAATAAAAAAACATATGAAGGATGGACTAAAAAATATAAAGAAGAAATTAACGAAAAGCTCGAATGTTGCTTACGTGAAGAAACACAGCTATTAGATAATTCCCTTGAAATTATTAAAATATTAAATGAGCACAATATACCTTATCAAAAAATAGAATTTGAAGAAGCGTGTACTTACATTGGAAAAGACACTTCGCAAAACACATCACACTATTATGATGAATTTGAAATACCCGATGAAACAAAAAAACTACTAAAAAGTTTAGAGGATCATGAGTTTTACCGAATGTAATGTAGAAGGATACAGAATTACTGATGCAGTATCTCAGGCGTTTAGGCAGTTCACGCATGCTAATTACAGTAAAATAGAAAATCCTATATTTTACTGTGATACAATAGAACAAGTTAAAATATTTTATAAAGCCTACATCACATTATTTAAAACACAATTTAAAACACCTGTATTTAATGGCTGGAATGATCAAGCTCTTTATATTAGAGACTCTGAAAAATTTAATAGATCTGTGAATTTAAAACGCACATTTAACAAAGAGTACAATTACTGTTACTCGCTTGCTAAAAAAGAAAATACACATAAGGGGATTGACGATACCGCATATGAGCATCTATTAAATATATTTAAAAAAGATGGTCACGATTTAGGTGATAGTAGAAATTTTGTGTCGGTTGATCAACTTATACACAAATTGACAGTATTAGCTAGTTCTCAAATATATGTAGGTACTAACTGCTCATGGCTATACTTAGCCGAGGTTTTTAAGATTCCTGCAATAAATACTCACCAATGGATGTATCCGGAAAGGGATTGAATGAGCACAGCTATAGTAATACCGGCAAGAATGGAGTCTACACGATTTCCTGGTAAAGCGCTAATCGATATGGATGGCCGGCCGCTTATTCGCAGGGTGTTTGATATATGCGAATCTTTTGGTTATGATACGTACGTTCTTACAGATAGTCAAGAGATTGCAGATGTCATTACAAAATTTAATGTGATATGGACAAGTCCTGATTGCACAGATGGAACTGACCGTTGCCTATCTGCGATAGACAATGAACTGCACTATGACAAATATATTAATGTGCAGGGTGATACAGCAGATCCTAATATTGAAGTAGTCAAAGCAATAGAAAAGGCATTAGACGACCACTATGTTATTCAAGCACATAAAAAGATGACACCAACTGGTCAAGCAGATCCTACAGTTTGCAAAATGGTTCAGACAAATAACATTGTTCATTGGTTCGTTCGAAGCGCTTTAACGTACGGAGACTTTGCATTAGGTTATCATGGCTATACGCCAGAAGCAAAGAAGCGTTGGAATACTTTTACTCATTATAATGAAGAGAAGATCGAATCAATAGAAGCAATGCGATGGATTCAAAATAACGATATGCTTAAAACTGTTCAGGTTTTAGATACTGGAATAGAAATAAACACGCCAGAAGACTATAAACTCTGGAAAAAACATTATAACTATTATAAAAAAATATAAGTGATTGATTCTCAACAAAACTATTTTTGCAAAAAGCGAAATTAACTGTGTACAAACACTTCTGAATAGTGTAGGATGGTTACATCAAATGAGGAGAAACACTATGAAATTCGCAATCTACCAAATCCAAATCACTGCAGCTCAGCGTAAAACAATCAACGAGTCAAAAAATGACTTTGACTCAGTACCGGCCTTTGCAGCTAAGATAAAAATGAAAATGGCTGACGCTGACAAAATTGGTGGTCTTGCTTCTGATGCGTTTGATGCTGGTTACTACACTCATGTTGCTAACATCACAGCTGAAGATTTCGACGATTGCTTCGAAGTTGGTAACGTTGGTCCAGATGATCAGATCGAGCGTATTACAGTTCGTATGTCTTCACTCTCAGTTGGTGATGTTATTGTAGCTGAAGATGGAACAGTAGCAGTTATTGATCCAGTTGGTTTCGTTGCTTTTGACAATTCTGCAATCGCAGCTTAAGGAGGTAGCGTAATGGGTACGTTTATTGGATGTGCAGTGTTCTTCGTAGCACTAGTTCTGGTAACTGCAATCGTGGAGATCTTCGAATGAAAAGAGAAATTTTTACTTACAAAGGAATTGACTATGACGTCACATTTAACAAATCTGAAACAGTCCGCCATGGAGGTCCGTTCGATCGTGGATCGGCTGACAGTTATTACGGTCGTGGCCTTCGGCCTCATTATTATGTTAACGGCACTGGTACTTCTGAGCGTGTAGAGCCAAATAAAATGCTTGAAACTGAGATAGCAGAATACTATGCCGGTTTTGAGTATAACGAAACCGTTAACCAAGACTGGAAAGACTGGGGATGATATCGGCTTACGAGGTTAACGGTAAAGCGTTTAAATGTGTGCTTGATGCTATTGAATATAGAGATATTCTTGACGCTCATTATATAAAAGTGGTTTGGAAATATGTTTACTAATGAAATCGAGTGGGATGAAACTGTGACAACTGTCATGGACGATACCGGTGCAGAAGAAGATGTAGTGTTGTTCATTGACGATCACGGAGTCTTTATTCGTCAATACAATGAGCAGCTCGATAAGTATGATTTAGTAACAATGAGTCATAAGATGTTTAACGAACTGATAGAAGCAATGAAGCATAAAGAAGGATTCTTTATAACAAACACGAAAAGGGTGTGACAACCTGTCACATGTACATTAGTATGTTTTTAGTGTAGTATGATTTTATAACATGGAGAATAATATGACTGATCAACAAAAAGCAGACCGTCTTGCACTTATCGCTAAAATCGCACATAAACAAAAAGTCGAAAAAGCAACAAAACTGCGGATGGCTAAAGTAAAGGCCAGCTCAAAAACTCTCACAAAACGTGTACCTAAAAAAGCCCGTTCGTTCATGGACATTCCTAAAGAAGGAGATAATGTTTATGCTTGGACCGATGCATCAAAGTATGCTAAAGAATATTATGGAGAAACCTTGTATGAAACAACCAGATACGACAACGAGTGGGATTAATGGAATTGAAATGGAATTAATGCTGAACCCTATTAAGGCTCAGCTTGATGACATGGATAAGAAGATCAATGCTCTATGCGAAGTAACGTTAGCTTGGAATGAAAGCATTGATAATATTAACAGGCATCTGACCGAAAGTATGGATCTGATTAAAGAGGAAATAGGAATTTCCAGTTGGGTCGATGATAGCGATGCAGTCATCGATATTGATGAATTTATTTTAAAAAGTTCTTATGAAAAGGACGAAAGGGATGAGAAGGTAATTCGACTCAAACCTGAATTATTTAATGGAGGCGAAAGCAGTGATGAGTGAAATGACAATGGAGGTTACGGTGGAACGTAGCGAAATGATTAAGCATTTGCAGCTCCGCGAGTGTAGTGTTCTTTTTAAGAAAGTTGATGGTACAGAAAGACGTATGCTTTGTACGCTTAACGATCGACTGATTGAGAATGGTAAAATTGCAGAACGCGAAGTAAAAGCGCGGAATGATAATGTCCTAGCAGTATGGGACGTAGAAAATAAAGGATGGCGATCTTTTCGAGTTGACTCAGTAATTGACTTTACTGCATCTCCTGTATAAATATCTAATATAGGAGATAATATGTACATTCCATTAGAGTACGTTTTTGCTGTTGTAACAGTTGTTACGGCATATGCAACCTACCGTCTCGGCAAACGGGACGGCGATGACTTTAGAGATGATATAGTCAACTCGACTATTGATTATCTTATTAAAGAAAATATGGTAAAATGGAAACGCCACAGCGATGGCGAAATAGAATTAATTCCCCTAGACGAAAAATAACTGTGTACATCCGATTAAAACTGTGTTAGAATAGTATTATCAATAAGGAGTACATTATGAACAAGTCTGTAAAAATTCGTAAAAAACGTAAGCCAATGTCAGAAGAGCAGCGCGCAGCTGCAGGTGAACGCCTTAAGTTAGCACGTGAGAAGCGTATGGCAAAAAATCCTCCAACGTATAAGAATATACATCCTGATGTATTAGCTGTACCAGAGGATCAGCCTATGTCTCTCAAGAGTGTACGTAACTGGATTAAGACACAAAAAGATCTTATGTCCGCAGAGCGTAAAGCTATGAAGCTAGATGTTAATAATAAAACTGGCACATATAGTCGGTTTCACAACTGTCAAGCTTATATTCGCAACCTAGAACGCTATTTGCGTGATGGCGTATATGCTGATGATTTCTATGGTGAGTACGGTAAGTCTCTGATCAAATGGCGTTGCGCTGTACCTGCCTATGATAAAGACGGTGAAATCAAGCGTACGCATGGTGTCTTCTATGAAGATATCGGTACTGTCTGGAGCGACTATGATTGAATCAAAATTCTTAACTAAATCAAAATTCAGTGTTCTTATTGAGAATGCTGTCATCAAACAGAAAATGACATACATGGATGCAGTTCTCGACGTCTGTGATAAAAATGCCATTGATCCTGAGGATGTAAAGAAATTTATATCCACCCCGATTCGAGATAAAATAGAAGCCGAAGCAATGCGGCTTAACTTTCTTCCGAAAGGAAACACTTTACTTTTTGAATAGGAGAATACAAATGTCCACATCTCGTGACGAACGTATGGCAAAATCTGAAGCTGCTCGTATTAAACGCAGAAACCTTAAGCAAACTTTACTATCGAGGACCGATAGCTTTTATACGAAAATGCGAAAACTCCGAAGAAAGAAATCAAAATTAAATGTTAAAACAGGTAAATCTAGCACTGTCCAATAGATGTAATGCAAAGTGCATCTGGTGTCCCACATCACGGGGCACCAAACATAACTTTGATATGGAAACCAAATTAGTTTATAAGATAGTTGATGAAATAAAAGATGATAAAGACGGCATTTTTAAAGAATTAAAAGCTATTCATATATCAGAAAACGGTGAGGCTGTATATCATAAAGACTTTTTAGATATTTTAAGATATATTAGAAAGCAAATTCCTCATATACAAATAAATTTTCTTAGCAATTTTGCGTTAATGTCACGCAAAATATCTGCCGCAATGGTAGAAGAAAATTTAATTGATTGTGTTGGCGTGAACGTCGATGGTCATGATGAAGCATCCTATCGTGCAGTTAAAAAGATTAGTTTTAAAAGTGTTATTAAACAACTTAAAACATTTATAGATCTACATACAGAAAATCAGTCATCAATAAAGATTGATATAATGGTGATGCCAGCAATTGAATACGCAACTACTATTAAGCTATATTCTGGAAAAAATCCAGATCAAGTAAAAGAAGGTGAAGCAGTAGCATATAGCAATTTCGATTTAACTAGAAATATGCTAAGAGAGTTTTGCCCCGATCATATTGAAATACACCATAGCAAACCAGGATTATGGTCAGAGAGAAGTTTAGCTAAACAAGGATTGTTAGGCGTAACTAAAAAGTCAAACCTAAGTTGTCCGCAGATAGAAAGAATTAAAATCCAATCATACATTGCTCCAAACGGAGATTGGTACGCCTGTTGTTTAGACGATAATAATGATTTAGTACTAGGTAACTTATACGATCAAACAATGGGTGAAATATATTACTCTATAAAAAGATTAGAATTCATTCAAAAATTAGAGCAAGGAAGATTTACAGAGATAGGTCATCCATGTAGTTCTGTTGAAGCATGTCAAGTTATCTCAATTAAACGTGAACAGTTTGAAGAGATAGATAAGCAAAACAGTTTACAAAAAGAAATTGTTTTTGAATAAATACAGTGTACATCAACGTATGAATGGTGTATAATAATACAGTCAATACTACAGCAAATAAGGAAAAATATATGTCTTTTGCAAATCTAAAACGTAACAAAGATAACATCTCTAAACTCATCAAGGCAGCCGAAGGCGCTGGCGGCGGTGGCGAGAAGAAGTCTTATGCGGATGACCGCCTGTGGAAACCTACAGTAGATCAAGCCGGTAATGGTTACGCTATTCTACGATTCCTTCCTGCCCGTGAAGGAGCCGAACTACCTTGGGCACGGTACTGGGACCATGGTTTTAAAGGACCAACTGGTCAATGGTATATCGAAAAATCCCTCACATCAATCGGTCAAAACGATCCAGTCGGTGAACTTAATTCTAGACTATGGAATACTGGTATCGAAGAAGACAAAGAGGCTGCACGTCGGCAAAAGCGTCGGTTGCATTATGTAACTAACGTCTATGTTGTATCTGATCCATCTAATCCTGAGCGTGAAGGCAAAGTCTTCTTGTATCAGTTTGGTAAGAAAATCCATGACAAGATTATGGATATGATGCAACCTGAATTTGCTGATGAAGATGCAGTAAATCCATTTGATATGTGGGAAGGCGCAGACTTTAAACTTAAGATTCGTAATGTCGAAGGCTATCGTAACTATGATAAATCTGAGTTTGCTCGTCCAGCTCCACTCTTGGGTGGCGATGACAGTCAACTAGAAACCATTTATGATAAAATGTATGATCTAGCCGAATGGTCTGATCCTACAAGCTATAAAACTTATGATGAACTTAAAACTAAGTTGATGACAGTACTTGGAGAATTTGCTAATGCAGGTGAACCGACTATTGCTCAGACTCGACAAATGAACGAGCCTGAGTCAGCTCCTGAACCTCAACGTACTCAAGCACCAGTAACAGCAGAGAATGTTAAAGTCGAAGATGACGATGACACACTCAGCTATTTTGCTAAACTTGCAGAAGTTGATTAATTAAAAAGCACCTTGTACGTTGCCGCTGCCAACTAGATCAAATGTATCTGATGTACTGCCAGTGGCAACGTAACTTCTAGCATTGTTTGTGTTAGCATTGGTTTGACTATTGTTAATATTGTTAACAACAAAGTTTTGAACGGTAGCTGCTAACTCATTTTGCTTGGCCTGTACGGCCCACATGGCTGCAGATGTTTCTGATTCACGAGCCGTAATTCTATTTTGAGATAAAGTGGTTCTTGTATCTATTCTGCTCTGAGCAGCTGCTCTTGTTTCTGCATCTCCAACACCAGCTTTAAATCCAGGTATTTCGACAAGAGTATTACCGGTAAAAGGATTTTTGATAGCAATTGGAGCTAATTCAAATTGTAAATTCTTTGATGCGATAATATAAAGATTATCGCCTAGGTTGTTGATAAAGTTTGCAATGCGATCAAATGAATTTTTAAAACCATTACTAATACGAGTAATTTCATATTGAACTGTCGCAGTTAATATATCTTTAACTAAGCTAAGACTGTCTCCTACGCTTTTTATGATATCGCCAATATTGGTTGAAAAATTTCCTATTTTAATCTCACCTGAGAATTTTTCTGTAATCCAGTTCTTGACACCACTGAATGCTTTCATTGCTAACTCACTAATAGAAAACTTGCCTGCTTCTTCTAGCTTCGCTTCAGTTTCTTTAAATCCAAATAACCCTGCTAACCAGCTGCCTATTCCCGTGACTGCCTTAAGTACTAGATTTGGAACAATCATATAAATGTCTACTGCTTTACCTGCAATGTCTGCCAGAGTTATTTTTGATGAGTCAAACGTAAATAAATCACTAAGAAACGTTTTTACATTTTGAAATACGTCTTTAACTAATTTTGATACTCCCCAACCTTCAGAATCTTCAGAATCTTTAGGCTTGGTCCAAGAGAACATTCCACTAAGAAACGTTTTTACACTTTTAAATACGCCTGTAACTAATTTTGATATTGACCAACCTTCAGAATCTTCAGGCTTATCAGTGTCTAGCCACGTAAATATTCCGCTAACCCAATCCCACGCTGGCTTAAGCACCTTATCGTAAATGAAAGAGCCAAAATTTGCATATGCTCCTGTAAGTGTTTCCCAACTTTTCTTTATTGTTCCGACTGGATCTGCGAATATTCCACTAACCCAGTCCCATGCTGGCTTTAGCATGCTGTCGTAAATAAAAGTTCCGAAGCTGGTAAATGCTCCTGTAAGTGTTTCCCAGCTTTTCTTTATTGTTCCAACTGGATCTGTGAATAAGTCTTTTATCCAAAGCCATGCAGCTTCTATTACTTTCCATGGCGCAGCAATAATACTACCTATTACTTTCTCAAAACTAAACTCAGACATTTTAGTGGATGCCCAGCTTGCCCATCCTTGGGAAGTGACATTACCGTTTTCATCTCGTGTTACGCCAAATACTTTGTCAAAGACCCAATTGATTCCTGACTTTAAAAGATCAAATGGTGCACCAATAAAGTCACCGACAAAGGCTCCAACACCATCACCTAGTTTTCCTATTATGGTTTGCGCATCGCTATCCATAAAAGCTTTAATTCCATCAAATGCAGAAAACACAAGTCCGATAGGATAAAAAACCTTCTTAAACACAGCAAGAATTAATTTACCGCCTGCTCCAACAAATTTTGATATACCTTTAAATGTGTCGCCTTTAAAGAAACCTCCTAAGGCACTTGCCATAGCTCGCACCGGCTTAAATAAGCTTCTTAGTTGTATTCCAAGTCTACCAATTACTCTTGCTATGGGCGTTGCATCTTTGGCAGAATCTCCTGTTAATGCTAACATTTTACCGGTTGCCGGATCAATACCAAATTTTGTCAAGATGCTTGATCTAAATAAATCAAAGGCTTCACCTATTATTTGAGTGAAGCCTTTTGCATATGCCACCTTAGGAAGAAATCCTTTTGGCCCAACCCTAGAACCATTCGCTAAAAGTTTTCCATTCATGGGATCTATGCCAAAGAATTTAGCAACGCTTACTCTCAGAAGATCCATAGCATCGCCGATTTTTGTAGCAATAGCTCCAGGAAATAATCCTTTTAATCTTTTCCCTATAGATTCTATGTTTTTAATTGCATCTAATTCCCAGCCACGTATACCAGCAAATGCAGCTACAACTCCAGCAATACCTAATGCAATACCATTTATTGTACTTAGTAACCGAGCTCCCATAACTATAAGGTTATCGAACATACCTTTACCTGGAAGATCAGGCAGTTTAATATCATAGCCACCGGTTTGAGATTTAGGAGCTTCTATTTTATCTTCTAGTTTGTCTAAACCACCACGTTCTTCTCGTTTAAACTTCTTCATGAATACAGCGGTCAACGCGTCAATAGATGCTTTCGTCTCTTTTTGAGTTTCGATTATTTCATCAGACTGCTTCATTTCTGAACGCATGATTTTTATAAGATCTGTTAACGTGGTGTCGGCCATTTATCTACCCGTATTCTGTTGTTTAGCTCGTTCGTTTTCTTCTTTAATATGTTCGATAAGCAACGTCAAATATATTTCCCTCTCCCATGGTATCATCTCTTCTATTTCAGTTAACGAATAATGATGATTTTGCATCAATGAGAAATTCGTTTTAAAATATCCCACAAGAGATTCATGAGAAAGGCATATTACAAAAAATCGTTCATACCCTGCAATACTATATTATTAGCATGCCCACATTTTTCACAGTTATAATCTATTTCATGCTTTAGTGTTGGCATCTTATCCATAAAGTCCCGGATTTTTCCAAATTGTTCTGCACTTAAAGATTCAATAAATTCTAGTTTATCAGCTTCTGTTTCATCATTAAAATTAATTCTTTCTTCCGGAGTTTCAACTGCTTCAATACACCGTGAAACCATTGCAAATGTCATAGCTGTGGTGGATTCCATAGCTCCTAAGTCTACAAGATCGTTATATCGTGGCCATCTTAATGATAGCTTTAGATTATCTGTAACCTCAACTTTGGTCTCGACTTCTGGTACTTCAATGACAATATCTTCTATAGGAACTATAGTCTCCGTAGGATGTTCGCATTCCGTACACTTAAGTCCAATCTTTGTAGTTTCTCCTACTGATTTTGCTCTAATTCGTGTAAACAAATATTCCACATCAAATGTAGTCAACACACTTTTATCAATCGGCTCTTGCACACACGCTAGAATTGTATCAACTACTGCGTTCATTGCTTGAGCCTGGTTCTCAGACTCCATAGCCAACATCAAAACTTTTTCTTCCTTTACAAGGTAAGGTCTAAATCTTACTTCTTGTTTTGTCGACGGTACCGTTGCTTCGTATTTAGGTGCCGCGTTGATTTTTGGTAAAGCCATTATATATCCTCATAAGCTTAAATTTTTACCCAGTCTTTATATGAAAGCTGGACATTCAGTTCAACCAATCCATTTGGATCATTGTTCAATTGTATTGCATTCAGTGTAGTACAAAATGCATCTTTTAGTTTTACACTATATATCTTCTGTTCGTCAGAATATACGTCTCCATCAATAGTTATAGTAAGCGGACCAATGTTAAACGCATTTGATTCATCAAGGAAACCCGGTATGTCGTATCCAATACCATGTTTAAGCTGATGAATAGTAACATCTCGTGTATATGTATTTGGGTAGCCTAATTCTTTTGTTAACGAGTTTGCAGCTAAATCTTGCCAATGCTCAAAATAAGTTTTGACACCGTAATCGTTTGTAACCAAGAAAGTCATTGACACATCTTCGGTAGCATAACCGTATGCCTGCTTAACCTGCTTCATGCCAATGACGCGTTCATTCGTAATGACTTGACGTCCTGGAAGCTGTACATCCCTGCAAAGAAGATTTAGTTCGCGAGTTTCTCCAACAAGCCCAGGTAATACCGGCATGACCACCTGAAACATATTGCTTCGAGCTGGACCATTACGCAATGCGCCTTTTAACTGGTCAACTGACATAGGCATTAGATCATACTCCTAGAATCTTTATATACTGCAGACTTACCAGATTTTTGGAAATCGGCTGTTGGTAAGAACGTAGCAATCTCCCACTCGGGTGGAGGTACGTACGCAAATCTGCTTCTTACCTGTGAATTAAGATAATGCTTAAAGCACGGCTTATAATACTTAAGGCTCGAAGCACCTTTTAGCGTTTTATATGCAGCCTGAAATTTTGTGGTCTCATCGTACTTTTTATTGTTTGTAATTTCCATTAGAGAGTCTAGCATCTTAGCTCTAAGCGGTATAGGTAAATAGTGTAGATTTAAACCATAGAATCCGCCAGGTGCAGGACCTACAACAATAGTCAAAGGGAAAGTGTCATAGTATGGCATTGTCTCTTTTGTTTTAGGATCGTAGAAGTACATGTACATGTTTCCTACAATACCACGGCTTTTTAATTCAACCGGGTCTTCTTTCATTAACGCGTTACGATTCACTTTTCCCATAGCCTGGGCTTTCTTTCGAAACCAGGCCATAGATTCTTTAGATCGTGGCGTTATACCTGCACGAAATGCTTCGTACTCTAGCTTTTGAAATATATTACTCATGACAGTATTTATACTGTTATTTTTTCTTTTTTCTCACAGGGCCAAGAGGTTTTAGCGGCTTGATGTACTTAGGCATAATTTTCATCTCTTGTAAAGTCTTTTCAGTCCATATCTGAAATACCCAACCACGATCCGTAGAATATTTTTGTGCAGCTTCCCACTTATTCATATTCTTTACATAAGTAAATGCTTCGTTAATATATCTCTTTGTACGCTTTTGGCCCTTTGGAGGTTTAGTCTCTTTATCAGGTTTGATCTCAACCAGCAATGTTTGGTTCTCCATTACAATTTTAAGATCTGGAAAGTACCTATGATACCGCTTATCGCCATCGTAATAGTATGGTATTACAACTTCTTCGCTTGACCAAGACTTAACATTGGGATTATCATCGCACCATTTAAAACAGTGTCGTTCCCACATAGACCTAAATATTACGGCAGTATGATCACCAGCGTACTTCTTTGGGTTTTTAACTTTGTATTTACCTGAATAAGCCATATAAATAGTTCTAACTTTCTTTGTATTTATCGGAAAATTCATGCCAAAATATAAGTACCCATTAGTAAATCAGGATGACTATAAGGCTAGAATTCTATTTACTACTATAATCGAAACTCCGCCGACTATTGATACTTCTGCCTTTGAACGTGAAGCGAATCAAGGTACAGTAACTGGTGCACTTAATACTCTTGGAAACGTATTTACAGCTCCAATCAGAGGTGGCACACGTACTAAAGGTGATACTGTTCGACTCTATTTACCTCCTGGAATTCAGGTTCAAGATGGGGTATCTTTCGATAATGCTGAGATGGGTATTAGAGGAGCTGGAGTAGTTGACGGCGCCATGTCCGGAGGCTCAGGTAGTTTGGCTGATATGGCATCATCTACGTTTGGCTTAGGTGATATTAAAGCTATATTAGGACAGATCCAATCTCCTGAGGTAGCTCGCGCTACTGCAGCTGGTGTGGCAAGCATGAATCAGAAAGCACAAAACGTAACAAACAGCGCTTTGCAAACTACTTTGAATCCTAATATCAGAGCAATCTTTAGATCAGTTAACTTACGAGAGCATAGTTTTACGTTTAAATTTATTCCGCGGAGTGCCGCTGAAGCGCAAGAGGTAAGGTCTATCATAGACTGGTTTAGATTAGAGTTGTATCCTGAGCCAATTAAAGTCAGAAATCTTAACGTTGGTTATGAGTTTCCAAATAAGTTTTTAATACAAATGAAATATGGAGTTAATTCTGATATTGTAACTCAGCTTTTACCGGCACACCTTATAACGATGAGCACTAACTATAACCCTACTGCCATGGCGTTTTATGCTGATGGCGAGATGCAAGAGATAGATCTAACACTTAACTTTAGAGAATACAGAGCACTTGATAAACAGGACATACGTGCAGGATTTAATGAGCTAGACAATCCTGATGCTGTTGATGCAATATTAGGTGATATATTCTATCAGCCTAACTATGGACCGCCTGGTTCATCACCTGCGCCTTCTCGGTCTGCATCTAAAGGTTATCCACCATACGTTCCTGCAAATCCAGCCAAAGTTACACGATTCCTTAATAGCACTGAAGCTGGTTCACCGCACTGGATGGAAACTAATTATATGAATGAAGCAGGGGATTATAAAAATAATCCTCCATGGGGCACATCGAATCCTGTACAATATAATCCGTATCAAGATCCTCAATATATGCCAGAGGCAAGATTCCAAAATGGAGATGTCTACTCAAATATAACATATGACTATGATAAGGGTGGGCCACAATAATGAGTGACTATTTTAAAAATTTCCCACAAAATGCTTATAGCTTTGGTTCTGGATTGCCGTTTGTAGGATGGCAAAATCTAACAGCGTACGTTGATATTATCGATCAAGTAAAAGACAACGTTGCGTTCTATGGATATTATAATATTCAAGAAGGTGACAGAGCCGATCAGGTTTCACAATACATATATGGTGATATGAAATACTATTGGACCTTTTACTTACTTAATGACCATATCAGAGAACAAGGTTGGACTCTCTCTTATCCTGAACTAGTTAAAAAGGTTGGCAAACTGCATCCTAATACAGTGCTTACTACAAAAGATATTATTGCCGGAAAATTTAAAGTGGGTCAAACTGTAACTGGTTCATCGACCGGTGCAACTGGCACGATTATTCATAGAAATTTAGACCTAGGTCAATTGGTGATTAAAGGTTCACTTTCGTTTAATTCTACAGAAACTATTACATCTCAGGTTGGTGATACTGTGGAATCTATTACATTGATTGGCGCAATTGATGAACCCAATTCTGTAAGATATTATGTAGATGCGGATATGAATCATTACGACATTGATCCTCACGCTGATAGACCATCGCTATATGCACCTGTTACTCAATATGAATATTATGCACAAGAGAATGATAAGCTTAAGCAAATTAAAGTGTTAAATCCAAGAGTGGTAAATGATGTTGCTAAAGAGTTTCAGGAAGTCATAAGAAATGCCTAGCACTTATAAACCGTTTGATCCAAAGGAATACGAGTTATCTTCGGTTACAATAAAAACTGAAAGAAATTTGCATCAGGTTGATATTACTCAAGGTATTGTTAATTTTAATATCTTTGAGCATATGGATAAGCCATATCTTACTGGAGATATTACGTTTGCAGATACAAATCGTATTTTAGAGATAATTGATTTTAAAGGTACAGAGGTTGTAGACTTTAAGTTTAAGTTACACCAAAATGATATCTTTATAGAAAAACGATTTATTGTTAGAAACGTTCAGAATATTGTACCATCTACTGATACCGATGATGTAATCAGTTTAAACCTCATCGAGTATGATGGGTTTGTCGGAACACTTCGTTTTTTAAACAAAGCCTATCAGGGTAAACCCGGCCAAATAGTTAACGACATGATGCGAGATGTTTTTGGTGGACAAAAGATTGCAGTACGTGCCCAGGGCCAAGAAATTATGGCTCAAGAAAATTGGAATACGGCTAATGAAGTACCAGAAGGTGTATTGGCTGCACTTACTGAAGAAAATGCTGCAGAGATGCAAGCTGCGTTTAGATACATTGTTCCTAATCTAAATATATTTGAAGCTATTCGTGCTATCACAACACGTGCAACCGGACTGACTGGTTCTCCGTTCTATTGCTATGCAACGTTAGCTGATAATAATCTGAGATTCTACGATCTTTACACATTGATTCGTAGGCCAAGTATTAATGGTGCTGAGCCGTATTTTTATTCATCATATATAACACAGAACGCCAATATTAATGTAGATATTACACGCATCGCATCTGAGATGACTACGACATCAAATGATAACACACTTCAGTTATTGCTCGATGGTGATCTCGGAGCCACATATGAGTTTGTAGATCCGACCCATGCATTAGAATACAGTTTTAACTACGACTTAGATACTACACTTCAAAATATACTTGGAGCCGAAGCTTATCCTGTAGCAGATACAAAATCTCCTTTTGGTTCTAAAGCAATAAGTAAATACCAGACTAAAAGATTTAATCTGCTTGCTCCGTCATTATTATATTATGATCAGAAAAATCCGTACGAAGAATATAATACAGCAGCGCATACATCTAAAGCTATTCAGAAATCTTTAAGAAAACTGATAGGCCAAGAAGCCATCGAAATTATGATTCCAGGTTTGCACACAATGCCTCAAGGCCAAAACGGAAACAAAACGATAGGCAGAGTAATTTCGTTTATATCATTAGGTGATACTAAACAAGTCGATGAACCAATTGACAGAAAAAGATCTGGAGACTATTTGGTGTATGCGGCAAGGCATATGTTTACAAAAGATAATTATCAGACAAAAATGAGTTTAGTTAAATTATCAAACTACAAAGGTAATACCTCTGTGTATAATACACCTCCAGGTTATGACTTTGATGCAGGTGGTGCACAATGATGGAATTTTATGGAGATAACGTCAGGTGGTGGATTGGTGTTGTAGTTAACGTGCTCGATCCGCTAGAATTGGGTAGAGCTCAGGTTAGAATCTTTGGCATACATTCACGAGACAACCTGCAAATTCCTACCGGAGCTTTGCCATGGGCAACTGTATTACAAACAAATAACGGTGGTACTTCTGGAATAGGTATTACCCCACAGCTTTTGCCCGGTGCACAAGTCATGGGAATATTCCTAGATGGTAAAGGTTCACAGGCTCCATGTGTCGTCGGAGTGATGCCAAAAATAGAAATACCTTCTGAACAACAACTGGCAAATGCTCAATGGAAAGAAGGTGCCGCTGGTAAAGAAGCTAGTGCGGATCCTGGTGCAAGAACAGACGGAAGTGTTGAGAGTAACAATTATCAGGCTCCGTTAGGTACTAACTCAGAAAGAATTACAGAAGCATACACGTTCTTTCGAAATCAAGGTTACTCAAAAGAACAAGCTGCAGCTGTTGTAGGAAACCTTATGGTCGAGTCACGATATAAGGGTGAAGAGTTAAACTTCTCGGCAGTAGCTCATAACGACCAAGGCCCTGGTAAACATGCAAGAGGTATTGCGCAATGGGGACCAGGCCGCAGAGCTATATTTGAACAAGTATATGGAAAGTCTTGGTCACAAAGCACATTTAACGATCAATTAAATTTTATCGTGCATGAATTAAATAATCCAGATAACGAGAGTGGCAACTTAAACGTTAATGCTAACACTAATTTAAAAAGTTCTAGTACTGTAGAACAAGCTGCTTTTGTGTTTGACAGCCAGTACGAAAGAAGTAGCGGTGCACACTTACAAAAGAGAATACAAGAAGCATATAGAGTATTACAATTGACTGAAGGAACTGCTGTATAATGGTTACGTTTACAAAAACAAATAGCTACATGTCAACTCTTGACCAGCGTTTATCTACTCAGCCTTTTCAAAATGCTGTACCTTCGCTAACAGGTGAATATAATGCTGCGATAACATCTCCGCTAGGTCAGCTAGTTGGCCAAACGTTAAACGGATTTATGTCGGTAAACCAACTTCAAGATTATCCAGGTCAAGGCGGCAATCAGTTATTTGGTATCGGTATTGCTAAGCTAACCGAAGGTGTAAGTGGATTTGCAGCTGATTTGATTACAGAGATAGAAGGAGCATTTAGCGGTGTAGCTTCTGGCAATGCAAATTTTACTGATGTGCTTACTGTATTAGGTACCCTTGGTGTACTAACGGGATCAAGTCCTGCAAAAGGATTCTTACTTAGCTATTATGGTGCATCGTCTGCAAATGGTATGCAAGGATTACTTGGAAGTGCTTCGTCAAATCCATTAGCACAGATTGTAGGCGCTGTCAGTGCAGCACAAAGTGGAAATCTTCAGGGATTTATGACTCAGGCGTTTAACCGAGATATCTCTGCAATCATTAATCCTATTATTGCAGAGTTTAATAAAAAAGTAGATCTTACTATCGGTACGGCGATTAAGCCAATATTACAGGCAATTGTTGATACAATTGACACACCGATAGGATTTGTTATTAATGATCTTACGGGCGGTGGGCTTACTGATATAGCGCGAAACAATATTATATCTCTTATATCCAACGGAAATTACGCTGCGGCTATAGCATTAACAGCAGCTAGTTCTGATTTACCAATAGGCGTAATAGAAGATAGAATCTATGGTATTGATACTAAGTTTACTACACGAGTAACATATACAGCATCTACTAATTTACCTACGTTTGAAATTGGATCTAACGCTGTTGGATGGGAAGGCCAATTTACACCATCAAATAGATACGGGTCAGGAACTTCCGGCACAGGAAATAGCAGTATTCCATATCAGTTTACAACAGTGGCCGGAACAGAAGAACTAGAAGCTGATTTTGTATCTGCAACAAGGGATATAACTGAAGTTGTAGTGCACTGGACTGGAACATATATAGATCAGGACATTGGTGCAGAGGATGTACACTCATGGCACCAGGCCCGAGGATGGTCGGGTTGTGGGTATCATTATGTAATTCGAAGAGACGGTACAATAGAACGCGGTAGACCTATTAACTATGCTGGAGCGCATGCGCAGGCAAACGGTCACAATAATCAAAGCATAGGTGTATCGTTTGTTGGTGGATATACTGTTCCAAGTACAGGTAATGGATCTAACTCACCTACAGGATCTTCTTCGTTTACTGCTGCACAGAACGTTGCGTTTAAAAGATTCATGGCTACATTCTATAAAGCATTTCCAGGAGGACAGGCATTTGGCCATATGGATACTGATCCATCACAAAAAATAGATCCAGGCTTTAGTGTGGCAAATTATGTATTTACAAACTTTGGTAAAAAGAATGTTAGTAGCGCAACATCTCAACCATTAACCGTGGCTGAATTACAAACATACAGAGCGAGTGCAACAGCATGACAACAGATAATGACGACCTACAAAACCGAGAACAGATTTTCGGTCAACAAATTTATACTCAAGGAGTATTTCCGACAGGGTTTCAAGATCCGTCCGGAGTTTTTCCACGTGTTGATTACTCATATCAGTCGTCTATTAACCGTGCTGCAAGGGCTGCAAAAAGAAATGATCTCGCAACAAATGGCGGTATTCCTACATTACAAAAGACCCGTACTGGTACTCCTGAAGAAAATGCAGCTGTTCCTTTACCGCAGTATCCACACAATACTGTGTGGGAAACACCAGGTGGTCACATCATTGAGATGGACGATACACTAGGTAATGAGCGTATGATGATTCGTCATCATTCAGGTGCAGGTATAGAGATAAAACCAGATGGTACAGTGTACCTTAGTTCTATAAATGATATGCTTGTAAGTACTGGTAATGATGCACACGTTGTCGTTGAAGGCAATGCTCATATGACATACCAAGGAAATCTGAACGTTGATGTTGCTGGTGATTACAATATGAATGTCGGTGGTAACTTAAATCAAGTTATATCAGGTGATATCGTTCAACAAGTTGATGGCGGTAAACGTACTACTGTTGAAAAGAACTATGGTAATACAGTCAAGGGTCACTACTCAAACACAATAAACAAATCGAAATCAGAGATAATTCTTGCCGGAAGTACACAAGCTGTTAAAGGTAATATGGAAATCGCATGCGAAGGTAGTATGGGAGTCTTTGCCTCAGGATCTCAGCGTATTACATCAGAGACACAGCAGAACATGACGTCACCTAATACAAATATTCATGCAACAGATTTATCGGTCTTTGGCGATGTCGGTACATTTGGCGGTGAAAACATTGTACTATATTCATATAACCACCATTTAGGTAATACATTATGGCTAGGTGATGGCGAAGGTGGATCAGGTACTATTAACGTTGATACAATTCGTGCTGTACGTGTCGAAGTGACTGGTGATATTGTGGCAAGTAATAGTATGACAAGCCCAACATTTCATGGGGATTTAGATGGTGTCGCAGAAGAAGCACGACAGTCTAGACACCAGCTGTATTCTGATCCGGACACAGGTCCAGGTTCAGCAGGTAATGTAGGTGCCCCAGGAGCACCTATCACAAACAATGCTATCGATACAGACATACTTCCTGATGATATCAAAGCAACGGCAATTCCAAATGCTGCTGTTGCAACTACATATCAGCAGTCTAGCTTTGGTATTCAAAAGGTTAAAGTAGATCCTAACAATGCTATGTCCGAAGGTCTTGTCAGATCTAAAGCAACAGGTGGTGTAGCGGATAGACAGTTGACTTCTTCTGAGGTGAGATCTAAGATGAGAGATAATAACAATAGAAACAATACTGACTTTACGGCAACTCAGATTGCTGAAGGTAAACTAGATGCAGGATATTCTTCTCCAAACCCATCTAAGCTTGGAAGATCAGCTAGCTCTAGTCCTTCTGTAACTGAAAACGTAGACAACTTTGCGCAGTAGGAGATATTATGACACAATACGGTGGAAGTGAATATTTTAAACCTAATCCTGGCCAAAAGCAAATTATACCAGATCCGCAGTACAATCCTAATAATGTTTCATTTATTAGCGCTAGTACTAAGCTGGCAAAAGGTGTAAGTATTGGTAAATTTCTAGGTGGTGTAGGAGAGAAAACGAATCTGAATCACATACCTGCACAGGCAGATAGATTAAAGATTGCTCGCAATCTATATCCACAAGCCGAAGCAATGGCAAGAATTAACTCTTCTACCGGCAAATTTAAGCATCACAGGCTGATTGTCATTGAAGGCCTATATCGCAAAGCCGCAAATGAGAACCTTGTAATCGGTGGATTAAATGACTTGGCTTCGAAGGGTCAGGTTGTAGTATATCAATTGATCGACGCTAATGGAAAACCAGATCACGCTATGATGTTTGATTTAGCTGTGTACTGGAAAGATGTTTTGTTATATGATAAAGTAATATTAGACTACGATCGATTTAATCCTGATAAATCTTTAGAGTGTCATGTAATATTACAAATGCCAGAAATTCCTGAAAACTATAGTACAAAGTTTAAAAAAGAATTAGAGACATTATATAACGGTAATTTACAATCAACTGGTGAACTTATAGAAATACTCGCCTAAGAACCTTATAAATAGATAGAAATATCTGGAAAAAACATGGCAACAAGAGCATTTGCAATCGAAGATGGTAATTTGGCAACCGGGAGTATAGTTACTTCCCGTAACAAAAATTATTCTGATATCGATCTTAGTTTTCTAGCTACACCTACCGGTGATCTATATAAGAAAGTAGATATTGCTGCGGTTAAACAGGCAGTCAAAAATATTCTTATGACTGGTTATCATGAAAGACCGTTTCAAGCCGGATTTGGTGGTGGTCTTGGCAATATGCTTTTTGAAAACTTTGATGAAGATACCGAAGTTGAAATAGAATTAGCTATTAAACTTGCAGTTCAAACATTTGAACCACGGGCCACTGTTAAATCTGTTAGAATAATTTTTGCTCCAGATTCAAACAGAGTTAATATCACTACAACGTTTGGCATTATTAATACTGGTCAACAGGTTGTAATAGAAACGAATTTATCGAGGCTAAGATAATATGGTAACTACTATACAAAATACACAACTTGACTTTGATAATATTAAGAATAATTTAAAAACTTTCTTACAAAACAAAAATGAATTTGCTGACTTTAATTTTGAAGCCTCAGGTATTTCAAATATTCTTGATGTATTAGCATATAATACTCACTATAACGCACTAACAGCCAATTTTGCACTGAATGAAGCTTTCTTAACCACAGCTCAGCTACGTAGCTCTGTGGTCTCACATGCCGCAACTTTGGGTTATGTACCGAGATCTCGCATTGCATCCCGCGCTACAGTAAATTTGGCAATCAACCTTGCAGGACTAGCCAATCGTCCATCTGCAGTTATATTACCAGCTGGTACAACTTTTACTTCTGCTGTTGGAGAAACAACATATACGTATAGAACGCTTGCCGATCTGACTGCTACTGATAATGGTACTGGTGTGTATAACTTCTTAAACTCAGATGGAACACGTGACATTCTAATTTACGAAGGAACGATTGCACAAAAAAGATTTTATGTCGGTGAAACCGGAGAGCGCCAGCTGTACGTTATACAAGATGATACAATTGATACAACAACCACGGATATTCGTGTATACGATACGCCAAGTTCTTCAAACTATGTTACGTATACGCCAATTACAAGTGCTGTAACAGTTAATTCTCAATCACGTTATTATCAAATATCAGAAGCGCCTAACGGCTTTTACGAATTAAACTTTGGCGATGGCATATCATTTGGTAAAGCTCCGGATGCTGGATCTCTTATCCAGGTACAATATCTAAGTTGTATAGGTGCAGCCGCGAATGGGGCAAACGTATTCTCGCCTACAAGTCAAGTGACAGTAAATGGACAACAGTATACTTTACAGATTACGACTATTGCTAGATCAGGAGTTGGCGGGCCAAAACAATCTATAGAATCAATTAGGCTTAACGCTCCTATTGCTTTTGCTGCACAACAGCGCCTTGTTACTGCTGATGACTATAAAGCGGTTATTCAAAGAAACTATCCGACTGTTGTAGATTCTATTGCTTGGGGTGGAGAAGATAATGTACCGGCTAAGTTTGGTAAAGTTATGGTCTCTCTTGTATTTGAAGATGGTACTACAGAGCAACAGAAAACTGCAGTTAAAAATGCCATTATTACTGACATATCATCTAACCTTGCAATTCTTTCTATCGATACTGAATTTTCAGATCCAATTACGACATATTTAGAAATCGTTCTCACATTTAACTTTGACCCCAGTTTAACCGGTCAAACAATTAAAGCTACAGAAGCTAACGTGTTTAATGAACTGAAAAGATACGTTGAATCTAATCTTAAACAATTTAGTGGTGTATTTAGGCGGTCAGAACTTTTAACGCAGATTGATGATTTAAGTGGAGCGATTCTAAACTCTAAAGCAACAGTTAAAATGCAACAGAGATTTATGCCAGATTTAACGCAAAGTGCTTCGTACGATATATACTTTCCTGTTGAAATCTCTTCGCCATCTACTACAGATAATATTATTACATCTTCTACATTTATCTTTAATAATAAAGTTTGCTCAATTAAGAATGCTCTAAGCTCAACAAAACTTCAAGTTCTTGATAATACCGGTACGGTTGAAGTTGATAATATCGGATCATATGATGGATTAAACGGAATTGTTACAATTACTGGTTTTGCTCCTGATGCTATTACAGCTGGCGTTAACTATATTAAAATATCATGCACTCCAGGAAATCAAGCAACAATTCGCCCGCTACGTAGCTATATCTTAGATCTAGATGAAGGTCCATCGTTTACAACTGGTCAAATCGACAGACAAGACACTGAGGTAACTCTAAGTGGTAATATAAATACTGGCGTTGGAGTGACCGTAAGCTATGGCTCATAAGGCAGACTTTAATCGTATAAGCCCTAGTTTTAGGAACTATAGTGTTACCGAGGTACTGCCTCAGTATTTTACTAGTGAATATCCGAATCTAATTAGCTTTCTTGAAGGTTATTATGAATACATTGATTCTGACCAGTCAATTAGTTCTATTCATGAGATGTTCAGTCTATATGATATTGAAAGTACTGATCTAGAAAATCTAGAATTTATATTTAAGACAATCGCTGATGGCGCTAACGCTACATACTTTAATGAGCCAAGAGAAGTTCTTCGTAACTTTGCAAACTTTTATCGAGTAAAGGGCACAAAATATTCTGCCGAAGGTTTCTTTAGAGCTTTCTTTGGTATTGATGTTGAAGTAGATTATCCTAAAAATAGAATATTTACATTAAATTCTTCACAGTCGACTATTGGTACTGAGTCTTTGCATTATATACAGGACGGCGGGTTATACCAAATATTCTCAGTACTTATTAAATCGGCTATTCCGCTTAATACGTGGAAAGATCTATATAAAAAGTTTGTGCATCCGGCTGGATTCTTTTTAGGTGGTGAAGTTGTTCTCGAACTACCGTCTACTAACTCTGAACTTTTGGTTATGCCAGATAACATAGCTGAGCCTCCGCCGCCTCTTGTTGTAGAAGGTACCGCAAACGCTCTAATTCCATTTGGACTTGTAGAAACGTTAGGTATATTACCAGACGATGGAGATTCTGATAGTGTAATAGAACGCATCAGTTTGAAAGCAACAGTAAATCGATTCAAAGATATGCCAGCAGATGTATTTGCTGCTTCTTATGGTAGAATTGATCAGGCAAAAGATATTAACTCGCCGACATTTGATGATTCGGCAAAAGACGCTGTATACGCATACGGCGTAAGAATGAGTAATGACATTGAAACATTAGATAGAAATAGATGGTTCTATGATTCTGATGCAGGTAATCCAAGATATATGGCAATTGGATATGTCGACTCAAATTACGTACAACTTACTTAGAGGTAAAAAATGGCAATAGTATTAAGAAATAGTAAAGGGACGGCATTGACCCACGTCGAACTCGATGCCAACTTTACCACATTACAAAACGCTGATCTTGACTCAGCTGCAGTCACATCTATTGCACAAGCATTAGATAACGCGCAGGTTATTCCTTCACATATTAATTCACTAGCAGGCGATTCAGACGTAGATTTCGGGTCTAAAAAAATCTACTATGCCAATATGTGGGATTCTGAAGGAGCTCTTCCAAACGCTTCGACATATCATGGTATGTTTGCTCATGTCCATGGAACTGGTGCAGGATACTTTGCACACGGCGGAGCTTGGGTAAAGCTTGCTAATAATGCAGATCTTGGAACTGGTATTGACTCGGCCAAGACTATTGCTCTTATTGACAGTGCATATGTGCAAGCAAGAGAAGGTACTGATAGTATTGGCGGACTAACTAACGTTAATATGTCTGGTATTTCAAATAACAAAATCCTTAAATGGGATTCTGACACAGCTAAATTCATTGTTGCTTCTGATGTAAGTGGCGGTGGAGGCGGTGGAGGTCTGGCATATACTGACTTTAGCGTATCCGTCGCAGCTGCAGGAACAGCTAACTTATCATATAATGATGGTACAGGTGTAACAACATATACTCCACCAGATCTTTCTGGCTATCTGACAAGTTACACTGAAACAAATGATTTGACCGCTAACGTTACTTGGGCTAATATACCTGACGCAAACGTTCCAGCATCTGCTGTATCTCAACATTCGTCTGCTATAACCATCGGCGCAAGTCAAGTTAGTTCTGGAACTTTAAATAATAACCGTGTAGCTCAAAGTAACGTAACCCAGCACCAAGCTGCATTGTCAATTACTGAATCTCAGATTAGTGATTTTGGTTCGTATGTTGGTCAAGGCCAAACAATTGATATGAACGGCACTGAGTTAGTATTAGATATCGATGGCGATACATCTTTGCATGCAAGTACCGATGATCAGATTGATATTAAAATTGGTGGTACGGATGTAGGATATTTTAATTCTACTGGACTTGTCATTGATAATATTACTACTACAGATCCTGGTACTCCTACTATCCAATCTAGTTCTTCTATTGCAATGAATGTTGGTACTTCTGTTATTGTAGGCCAGAACGGTGGAGCAGGCGGTGGATTCAGACTGGCAAATATTACAACTACTCAACGGAATGCTCTTTCTGCTTCAAACGGAGAAATGATCTACAATACGACAAATAATCAAATAGAAATATACGAACATAGCGCGTGGCATCCAATGACTAAAGGCTCTAATGTCTTTAATGTAACAAGCAGTGGTTCTAGCGATTATGTGTTTAACGATCCAGAAAATCATTGGTTTACTTCATCAACAAATGATCCTGTTCTTTATTTGCGTAGAGGTGAGACATACTACTTTGAAGTCAATGCTTCTGGTCATCCATTTCAAATACGAACAAGTAACGGTGGATCTGCTTATGCTGAGGGCATAACAGGAAATACGCAAGCTGTAGGAACGGTTGTATTTAAAGTGCCGATGGGTGCACCAGCAACATTGTATTACCAATGTACTGCACACTCGGGCATGGGTAACACCATTAACATTGTATAGGTGATATATGTCTGAGAAGTATTACGTTCTAGTCACAAATAATAAAGCCGAGTTTACTGAAATAGAAGCTGAGCTAAAGACATCTGATTCTACTCCGGCTACGATACCAGATAGATCGGTCGAATGCACTGATGCTAAAGAGCATAGCGATACGCGTGGTGAATTTTTATTAACTGAAGACGAGGCCGATAGCCTTTCAGTCGATCCGCGGATAAAAGTAATTAACCTAAGTCCTAATCGTTACCCTGAAACGTTTATGCCCCCGCCAGACGAATTAAAGAATCAAATATGGTGCAGTAAAAAAGACAGATACGATCAGCCTTACAATAACTGGCAGTCGTGGACAACTGCATTTGGTACTATTGAAAGTAGTTTTTCAAGCGTCGAACCCACAATAAATAGAAGTACTGCGTTATATAGAATGCAGACAAAACAAAACCCGTGGAAAACCGCAACTACAGCCGCGGCTTCACCTATTAATGCCAAAGTAGAACAGTATGGTGCTGGTGAAAATGTTGACATCATTTGCGCTGATAACGGAACATGGATTGCTCATAGTGAATTCATTAATAAAGGCGTTGACAACGCTGTCAATCCAATTGATTACAAATCAGGCAATGTTCTTAACAGAGCTGGATATTGTGACGTTCTCGATGTAGTTCTTGACGGACCATACTATATTGACCCTGATTGGTTTAACGCTGATCCTGATAATAGATTAGAAACAAGATGGGATGGGACAGTTGTTCCTACAACCTCCGCTGCTCAAAACTGGTGGCGAATTACATCTCAACGTAGTAGCCAGTTTGCATTTTTCGGAAGTATATTAGTAAGTACTAATTATAGTAGAGACAACGTACATGGTAGCCCAGATCAAACAGCTTTCGATGCTGATCATGGTACCCAATGCGCTAGTTTAATATATGGCCGCACACACGGGTGGGCATATAACGCAAACAAGTGGCACTTGAATTTGTATGGTTCGGTATATAATGTAGGAAGCTTTGAAATAGGATTTGATGTACAAAAGATATTTCATCAGAATAAACCAGTAAATCCAATATTTGGAACAAAAGATCCTACAATTAGTAGTAATAGTTGGGGATTTAGGGCATCAGATAAAAGCGGATCTCATTATTATCATAGAGAGTCTTCAGCATCATATGGAGGATCTGGCTCAGAGCCACAATTTATTAGTGTGCTTGGAAGTCAAGGAGACAGCGGTCGTTGGAAAAGCGAATTCTACGATAATAGCATGACAACAGCTGGAGACGAACTTACTGCAGCTGGAGTTATTTTTATTGCAGCCGCAGGAAATAGTAATCAGGTTCAACACAATCCTGATCATGTCGATTACGATAATAGGATATCTGCTAACAATACAAACACCATGTATCAAGACACATTTACGTCATTTGGATATAGTGTAACAGGTACAACTAACCGCCGTGGATTTCCTCAACATATCGGAAAAACTGAAGGACAAACCTCATTCGGCAATAGCACTGTTAAATTTCCTGCAATTAATATTGGTTGCTTAGATGATTTTCTAGTTAATAGCTATGAGCAAGATCGAAAGGTTGGCTATAGCGATATGGGAAGTGCTATAGATTTATTTGCTCCGGGTGATGGTACATTAGCAGCTTGTCCAGATGCTTCTTACGGAACTGACACTTCAAGAAGCGATGGGGTATATGCTGATTTAACGGCTATAGCTGAATGTCGAGATGTAAGATTTAGTGGTACAAGCGCGGCATGCCCTGTTGCTGCAGGATTTCTTGCAACAGTACTGCAATATAACAGGGCATGGACATATGAGAATCTTCGTAACTGGATTCAGAGTAATGTGGATGAGCAGTCAACGTCTGACATGTATGAAGGTATAGATGATACCAGTCCTACTTCAGGATGGACTGATTATAACAAACTCCAAGGAGCTGATCGAAGAATACTATATCAGGCAACCATTCCTGTAAGTACGCCTTATCCTGCTGATTTTAAAATCGATGGAAGTATTGGCTTATCTGGAGCTGTTAGGCTCAGTAAAGTAGTATAAATAGATTAAACGTTTAGAGGTATAGAATGACTCGTCAAAACCTAGCAACCGGCACATATGCTAATGATGGAAGTGGTGATACGCTTCGTCAGGCTGGTCAGAAAATTAATGAAAACTTTATAGAACTTTACCAAAAACTTGGTGGAGATAGTAATGTATTGACTGGCGAAATTTCTGTTACAGGGAACGGTCTAGCATTTGAAGGAGTGACAGCTGACGGTTATGAAACTCGTCTTAAAGCAATAGATCCTACACTAGATCATACTATTAATTTACCAAATGCTTCTGGCAATATCGTATTAGATACCAATACCCAAACATTAACAAATAAAACATTAACATCTCCTGTATTAAGTTTAGTCAAAATACAAGATCTTGATGCTTCTCATACATATGATATTATTGCGGGTTCATTGTCTGCGAATCAAAATCTTAATTTACCTAGCTTGATTGATAGTGATACTTTTGTTTTTGCAGATGCGAGTCAAACTTTAACAAATAAAACATTAACTTCTCCAGCTTTAAATACTCCAGCTATAATAGCGTCCCTTAATGATGTTAACGGTGCTGAGATATTTGGTATATCTCCAGTAGTAAATGCAGTTAATCATGTCGATGTGCATAACGCAGCGGCGGGCGGGCATCCTCAACTAGCGGCCCACGGAGATGACACTAATATTAATATTGTTATTGAAGGTAAGGGTACGGGTTCTGTTAATCTGAAAAAGGCTTCATATACTTCTTCAGAAATAACATCTGCAGGAAATGCTTCTACATTACACACATTTATTATATGCAACTCTGGTACTGCTCTTGCTGTAGGTATGGCAAACGCAACTGTAGTTGGAGAGAAAAAAATATTTACGAACAAAGGCGCAGGTACTGCCACAATTACTCCTACTACTTTTGGTCCTGGAACAAGCATCGCTCTTGCTCAACATCAAGGGTGCCAAATGATATGGGATGGAACCAATTGGCAGTTGATTGGTAATTACGGCGGAACAGTGAGCTAAGGAATCTAAAATGGTTGCAATTATTACAGATAAATTTAAACGGCAAGTTCTAGCCGACATCTATACAAACGTTACAGATTCTGCTGCTACGTATTACGTAGGTATTGGCAGATCAAATGATTGGAATGCAACTGACGCAGCTCCTACGCCTTTAAACACAGCAAAAGAAGAAAGAGATTTTCGTCTTAATCTTCAATCTATGAAAAAGGGCGAAGACGTCTCATATGTCGTTCCTCGCTATAACTGGTCTTCTGGTACAATTTATAGTGGATATGATGATCATGTTCAAGGTTATCCATCAAACGCATATTATGTTATGACCGATGAACTTGCTGTTTATATTTGCCTGCAACAAGGTAGGGACCTTCAAGGTAATGCGGTTACGTCAACTACTAAACCTACCGGAACGCTTTTAACTCCTTTTACTACATCGGATGGTTATGTATGGAAATATTTGTATGGTCAAACCGCGTTGAGATCTACTAAGTATACTTCGGCCAATTATATTCCAATTCAATTTATTGATTCTGCTGATGTAACTTATCCAGCGCTTGAGCAGGAACAATACGCTATTCAAAATGCTGCAATACCTGGAGAAGTCATCGGAGTTAAATTAAACAACGGTGGGACAGGTTATACATCTGCTCCAACTATTACATTTACTGGAAACGGTACAAAGGCGCCAAAAGCTACTGCAACTGTTTATAACGGTTCGGTTGTTAAAATAGAAATGGATGATTCTGGGTCAGGTAAGGCTTTTGGTAAAAATTACGATTATGCCTCAGTAATATTCTCTGGAGGTGGCGGTTCAGGCGCGCACGGTAGAGCAGTGATTTCTCCTCCAAAAGGTGTTGGAGGAGATCCAAGAGACGATCTTAGATCATCAGCTTTAATGTTCAATACTAAGCTTATTGGCGATGAAACAAATGCATTGATTACCAGTAATGATTATAGACAAATCGGTCTTATAAAAAATCCTAAAGTTGGTCCACTATTAACTGACTCTGATTTTGAGGGTACCGCTGGTAATGTCTTGAACAAACTTAAGTTTGGTTCTATAGCTCAGGTATTTAGTGAAGATAAAATTATATTAGGCTCTAGCTCAGCGGCTAAAGCATATATCGACAATGCCGATTCTAGTTATGTCTGGTATCACCAGACTGACTCAACTGGGTTTACTTCATTTATTGAAGGCGAAACTATTACTGAAACCGATGGTAACGGTGAGGGCATCTTAGATTCTGCCTCTGTAGACGGTGACACTCTCGCATATATAAAAGGAACGGTCAGTCCTTTGTCAGGCGAATTGTTATACATCGACAATAGAGCTGCGATCGAACGAGATCCTGCGCAAACCGAAGATATTAAAGTTATCATCCAACTGTAGAGTATTTAATAAATGGCGACAAATTTCACAGAAAAAGTCTTTAGCGACACGTATAAGGACGACTATAAAGATAGTAACAACTACCACAGAATTATGTTTAATTCTGGTCGTGCTCTACAGGCTCGGGAGTTAACTCAATCCCAAACTATTGCGCACAAAGAGCTGGAGAGATTTGCCAGAAACATATTTAAAGAAGGCTCATCAGTAAATCCTGGCGGACCAAGTATCAATACACGATATGAATTTATCAAATTAAATACATCGATTAACCAACTACCAGCAAATTTAACTACTGTGGTTGGAGATGAGTTCACCGGACAAAACTCAACATTTAAATTTAAGATATTGGAAATAGTAGCTGCAACTGCTACGGATCCTGCTACTTTATATGTTACGTATACAGATACGCTAGCTGCGTCATCATTCCAATCTTCTAATAAGGTTTCTGCCGGTGAAGATATTGTTGGTACTAATTCAGGCGTTACACTTACCGTACAAACTACTAATACTACTGCAAACCCGGCAACAGGATTTGGCACACGCTTTTCTGTAGACCGCGGGGACTTTTTTACCCAGGGACATTTTGTCTTCTGTGAGCGTCAATCAAAGATTATAAGCAAATACGATCAACTTCCTACGTGTACAGTAGGATTTAAAGTTACCCAAGACATTGTCACAGCTTCAGATTCAGAACTCTTGTATGACAACCAGGGTGCTACTCCTAATACATCTGCCCCGGGTGCTGACAGATATCGCATTCGCATGACACTAGCATTAGATACTGAAGTTGACTCGGATCAAAACTTTGTATATTATTGTAGAGTGCGAAACGGTGTAGTATTTGACACAGTAACTGGAAATGATGCTTATTCAAAAATTGAAGATAGATTGGCAACACGAACTAAAGACATCAATGGCGATTTCTTTATAAATCCATTTATTATAAATTACGAACCTGACTCTGATGATGACATTTTACAAGCCGTAGTATCTTCTGGCCTTGCGTATGTTAATGGTTATAGAGTGGAGAAAACCTTTCCGACACGTCTCAGAGTTGCAAAGGCTAGAGATACTATTATCAAAAATAACGAAGTGGTTGCAGCCTCATATGGCAACTACATTACTGTTACAGACTTAGTTGGTCTTCCAAACATTAATGTGTTTCAACAAAGGAATCTTAGGTCAGCTGTAGGCCATGGCGGATCTACTATTGGTACATGTAGAATTCGCTCTGTTGAAGAAGACGGAGCATATTACCGTTATTATATTTTTGACATTTCAATGAATGCTGGTCAATCTTTTGCTGACGTAAAGTCAATCGGCGGTAACGCGTTTGACTATGCCAACCTAGTATTAGAAAGCGGCAGCGCAGTACTAAATGACGTAGGTGGTAATAATCTATTCTTTGGATTACCTAACCCAAGACCTAAAACATTATCTGATATATCGCTAGAGGTATATCGTTCATTTAACGCTTCGCTTGACCCGAGTGGTGCTGCGACTCTTACTCTTACCGCTACCGGAGAAACCTTTGGTAGTGTAAACGAATGGGTAGTTTCTGTTGATTCCGATGGGGCAATTATTTCTCCTACAATTAGTGGGGCTGGAACTCAGGCTGCTACAATTAGTGGTGGTCCAACAAACTCAAATATTGAAATCATTGCTAAGGTTAATAAATCATCAGGTAGTGTTCGCACTAAAACTCTAGTCGAAACTACGATTACAAAACAAGTAGAATCTGATGGTACTGGTACTGCATTCATTAAACTAGATAAACCGGATTTGTTTAAACTAGATAGATTGCGCGATTCTGATTCTGACGGCGCTGATAGACTAAGCGACTTTATTGTTGATAACGGCCAGAGAGATAACTGGTATGGTCCAGCAAGACTAATTCTTAAGGGTGATAAAGCCGCTCCAAGTGGAAACGTTTTTGCTCGGTTTAGATATTTTACGCACGGCGCATCAGGCGATTTCTTTGCTGTTAACTCTTATACCGGCCAGGTGAATTTTTCAGATATTCCATCTCATACGTTAAACGATGGTTCGGTTATTCCTTTAACTGACGTGCTTGATTTTAGACCACGTAAAACTGATAGAGATTCGGACTTTACTGGTGGTACTGCTCGTATTAACGAAATACCTACAAACACAGATCTTATTACACTTGATGCTGAATATTATCTTCCACGATTTGATAAAATAGTACTTGATCAAGATGGCAATATTAAGGTAGTACAAGGTAACTCAGCACTTGAACCACAGTTTCCTGAAATTCCAAATGGCGACTTGCTACTAACAGATGTCAAACTAGAGAGCTTTACTAAAAGCGATTCTGACTTGGGTCTTGCTCCTCACGAAACAAAACTATATAACATGGACGATATTGGTAGTATTTCATCTAAATTAGATGCGCTTTATGACTTGACAGCACTATCACTTATTGAAACTGGTCTATCTAATTTTGCGGTGTTCGACTCAACTGGAAATGATAGAACTAAATCTGGATTCTTAGTTGATGGATTTAAAGATCAACTAGGTTCTAGCTTTAATAATATTGAATATAGAGCATCTATCGATCCACAAAACGAAATACTTAGACCTACGTTTAGCGAAGAAGCTATTCGCCTAATCTACGACTCTGATCTTTCTACTAACACTATTCTTAAAGGTGATAACGTCTATAAGAAATTTAATCATGTAGAATACATCAATCAGCCGCAAGTATCTGGTGTTATGAACATTAACCCATTTGCAGTTATAACAAATCTAGGAGCTCTTGAACTTTCTCCTTCATCAGACGAATGGAGAGAAACAAGACAAGCAGCTGATGTTATAACTGGTGGTGGTACAGTAAATGCATTTAGCGGAAATCAATCTCAGCTGTTTAATAACTCACAATGGAATTGGGCTGGATCAACAGTCGGTTCATCTAGGTCGAGTGTCATTGGCTCTTCATCATCTTCCAATGTAAGTTTTCAAAGGCAGAATTCTGGTATTGTCTCAAACGTTGGTAACTGGAGAGGTTCATGGGATAGAACTAATACTGTAGTAACTAGATCAACCACCACAACAAGTGCTACTGCTAGAGTAAGCTCATTCTCTACAATACGAAGCGTTGTAGGTAATAGAGTTATTGATGTTGCAATGATACCGTTTATGAGATCTCGAAGAGTTAGTTTTAAATGTCAAGGCATGAAACCTAACACTAGAGTATTCCCATTCTTTGATGGCGTTAGTGTAGATAACTGGGTAAAATCAGATACGTTTACCAGAATTGCTACAACTAATAATGAAGTTGGCAATAGGTATAATAGAAACACTGGACACCCGGATGGGGCTACTTCTCTATTTACAAATGCTGAAGGCGTTGTAGAAGGTGAATTTTTTATTCAAAGTGGAGTATTTAGAACTGGTACAAGAGAGCTTAAACTTCTTGATATTTCGGTCGATAACGAAAATGATGCAACATCTGTAGCGGTAGCTGCATTTGCTTCAACCGGAGTATTAGAAACACGTCAGCGTACCATTCAAACTACTCGTGTTAGAAATATCGTAACTGGTACTACAAGTAGCAGTTCTTCTTCAAGTACAACTCGAGCCGGCCAAGCTAATATTAATATTTGGAATGTAGTAACTGGAGAACGCCGTGTTAACGGTGTCGTTACTACTCCTCCACGAACTGTACGGCAAATAGATCCATTAGCTCAGTCGTTCTTTGTTCCAGATCAAGATGGTGTTTTCTTAAGTAAGGTTGAAGTTTTCTTCAAAACCAAAGATGATACTATTCCAGTACAATTGCAAATACGACCAATGATTCAAGGTCACCCAGCTTCTACTGATGTTGTTCCTGGTTCAATTGTATTTAAATCGCCATCTTCTATATCTACAAGCGCTAATGCATCTGTTGCGACTACGTTTGAATTTGATGAGCCGGTATTCCTAATGCCATATGAAGAATATGCTATAGTTCTTATTGCAGAGACAGACAACTATAATGTCTATGTAGCAGAAACTGAGCAGTTTGTTTTAGGTTCTACCGAAAAACGAATTACTTCACAGCCTACTCTTGGTTCTTTGTTTAAATCACAAAATGCTACTACATGGTCTGCGGATCAAACAAGAGATATGATGTTTAAATTATTTAGGGCGGACTTTAGTACTGCAGCTTCAAGTGCTGTTTTACGAAACGCAAATGTTCCTAATAGATTACTAGACACAGATCCTATTGTAACTACATCTGGTAAAACACGTATGGTCATGTCGCACGATGATCACGGGATGCAGGTAGGAGATACTGTTAAAATCTTAGGATTAGATTCTTCGCAAACATACGCTGGAATAAATGCCACATCTATTATCGGTAATAGAGTTATCGATAGCGCTGATAATAATACATTTACGTTTGATGCTGATTCTGCTGCTAGTACATCAGTATCACTTGGCGGATTGCTTATGTCTAGTTCTCAGAACTATTCGTTTGAAAGTGTATTTCCATATATTGAAACTAACATTCCGCAATCTACTGCAATTCAGGTAAGCGGTAGATTTACTTCAGGCAAATCGATTGCTGGAAATGAAACTCCGTATAGTAAAGATACTACATATGTAAATCTTGTACTAAAAGAAAATAACTTTCTTAGTGCTCCAGCCCTAGTAGCCAATTCTACTATAGAAACTGCTAACTTGCCTGCAGGAGAAAAATCAACTGATATTAAAGTTGATATGCAATCTTCTTCACAATTTGTTAGTCCTGTACTTGATATGCAAAGAGCATCGTTATGGTTAACACATAACAAAATCGATAATCAAGATTCTAGCGGATCAAGCTTAACTAACATTAATACTCCTATTAATTTTGTTCCCGAGACCGATAAAACTGGTGGTACTTCACTATCTAAACATATCACACGACCGGTTACTCTTGCAGCTAGCGCGCTAGGATTAAAAATTATCCTTGCTGCTAATAGATCTTCTGTTGCGGATTTTGACGTATATTACAAAGTTATTAGTGACGATGCTACGTTCGATGAAGTAAATTGGGTAGAAATAAAAAGACAAGTTAACCTACCTACTGATGAGAATCCTAACATTTTCAGAGACTATGAATATTTAGTCGGTGGACCTGGAGGATTAGCAGTTCCGTTTAATAGATTTATAATTAAAATTGTTATGAGATCTTCCAATAACGCTAAAGTTCCACAGTTTAAAGATTTACGGGTTATAGCGCTGGCAGTATAATGAGAAAAGAATATAAAAAAGTAGAAGGGTCCGAAAATCTTTACAGGGATCCTTCTACAAATGCAATAATAAATACTGATTTAGATGGCATTGCACGAGCTAGATTATTAAAAGCCGAACGAAAGAAAAAAGCTTTAGAATTTGAACAGGTTAAAGAAGACGTAGAAGAAATGAAGCAAGGTATGTCAGACATAAAATCTTTGCTACAACAATTGGTGGACAAAAATGGCTAGAACCTTTGTAGATTTAAATGACCTTGTCAACACGTGGCGGGAAAAGACAAACGAACTAAGTTACAAAATCGGTGACTTGACTAATCTTGCCACTGGTGGTGATTCAGATCTCGTCCAAGCCATTAACGAATTGCATACTGAAGTGACTAGCAACACAGTTTCACTTGCTGGCTTAAACTTATTAGATTCTGCCGGAGTTCTAGCACTTGTTGGTGGAACGTTTCCAGTAAATACTTCGGATCTTGCTGACTCATCTGTTACCTTAAATAAAATGGCAAACGACGCAATTGGACAAGATCAGCTTTTGGCCGTACAAGGTTTAGCAATCTATGATTCTGCAGGAAACCTCTTAAAGCAGTTGTATGGCGCAGGAGCTTAAAAATGGCTGTAATCAGGCCCCTAAAATTAAGTGCGTCAGGGGACTTTATCGAAATGAGTTCTGGAGAAGTCCAGCTTCTTATTAATGAAGCTATACGACTTTATGGAACTGCTCCTGGTATTGAACTATTATATGATCAAGGTCCAGATGACGGCACGGGTTTTCAACAGAAGCTTGGCGCTATAGTAGAAAATCGATTGCAGGCCAGTCCTCTTGCAACAGGAAATAGCCCGTGGCCAACCCCTGCAGCTTCAACATATGTTGCAACGTCGTATGATGCTATGCTATTGAATATGACATGGAGAACAGCTTTTCCGTATAAAAACAGAGCTGGTAGCTCGTACGCCAATCAATCATATCCGATATATTATCGCTCTGATGGTATAGTGCAAGCTGCAAGCTGGGTTGATATAAAGGATACAATCATAGCGCCAGCACTTACAAGTCTTGCGTCATCTGCTATTACTCCGGCTGCAGCTGCAGGAACATATTTTGTTTCTACCAATACGTCGGAAACACATGCTACTTTAGTATCACCTAATCCAATTGCTAAAGACACGCAAGCAGACATATCTGGCTTTTCTACCGGATCTTTACCTGAAATACAAGATCAGCCGGATAATTCTCAAACCGTTGATTATTATCTTCACAGAGTTAATGCTCCTGCAGAAGTGCCTTTTATTGTTCCAGCAGTTACTTTAGATCCTGAACATAGTATTAATACTATGAGCCGTAGTGTGTATCAGGATATGATTCTACATTTAATGCAATGGTTTGCTGTGTGGGGAACTAGCTATAATCTAGCTTTACGATATCAAACTGGAACCTTAGCATACTTTACGAGTATTGGTTATAATACTAAAGGATCTGGTATAACTGATACATATACTACATCATACGTACAAAGATATGAACAGCCTAATTCAAGTACATACTATTCTCAGAACGTACCGACTGGAACTCCTTCGGTTCAGACTACTAAATATTTAGGAGTCGGCTTATCATAATGAAAGGTTTATTATGGCACTTTTTTCTAATAAGATTGAAACTGCAAAGTTTGTAGATCATCAGGAAAAAACAATTGAAGTATTGTATAAACAAACTCCTGAATCAGTAACACTTTCCACTTACATTTTAGAATTAAATTATAATAGTCAAGATTTTTTAGATCTCTTGGAAGAGCTTAGTATTGAGCAACTTCAAGATAACACTAGAGAGTTTTATGGCAATATTCATAAAAATAAATCACAGAGTGTTCACGCCGCGGCGGAAGTAATGTTTACGGACTGGATCGCTAATGCTCAAATAGATCTAGATAAGCAAGATGAAGAGCGATATAAATTATTTGAAAAATATAAAGAAGAGCAACTTAGCGTATTACAATCTGAAGTAGATGCGCAAGTAGAACGTAGAGTTTCTGAAGGATTCGAAGGCGTTCAGGCAGAAAAAGAAGAACAGCTAAAAATTCTTCAGGCAGAAAAAGAAGAACAGCTAAAAATTCTTCAGGCAGAATTAGATGTACAAATTGAAGAACGCTATAAAGAGGCTGATGAGTATAAAGAGCAACAATTAGAAATTCTACAAAATGAATTAGATGCGCAAATTAAAGAACGCTATAAAGAGGCTGACACTTATAGAGAAGAACAATTATCTATTCTACAAAAAGAAATAGATGAGCAGACACAAGGTCGGTTTAAAGAAACTGATGAGTATAAAAAGCAACAATTGTCTATTCTACAAAAAGAAATCGATGTACAAATAGAAAATAGATTTAAAGAAGCTGATGAGTATAAAGAACAACAATTAGAAATTCTACAAAAAGAAATAGATGATCAGACACAAGGTCGATTTAAAGAAGTAGACGCTTATAAAGAAGAACAATTATCTATTCTACAAAATGAGTTAGATGAGCAAATAAAAAATAGATATAAAGAAGCAGACGCTTATAAAGAAGAACAATTAGAAATTCTACAAAAAGAAATTAATGAACAAGCGGAATCAAAAAACCAAGAAGTTGAAGGCATGAAAGCTGAGTTTCTTAAAAAATTTAGTATTACTTCTCCTTCGCCTGTGGTATATTCTCCAGAAAAGGTTGCAAAATATATTATAGATAATTTTGAAGATGAAGACACAATTTTCAAAACTAAATTAGAAATTTTTAATTTGCCTGAAGTTAAAAATAGCAAAAATCGTGAAATGAAAATGAAGGTACGTAAAGCAAAAACCGTACCAGAAATAGTTGCAGCATATTATGACATACAACATAGTAACAGTTAAATTTGGAAACAAATATACATCTGATTTTGTTAACAAACTATATAGGGACATTGGCTATTTTTCTAGAGGATATTATATTTCTGGCAGGTTTAAATTTTACTGCTACACCGATAATCCGGAAGGATTAATACCTGGCATTGAGGTAATTGATGCCAGACGCGATCCTACATTAAAAGGTGTCTGGAACAAACTTAGATTGTTTGATCCAGATATGCCTTTTAAATCGGGGCATAATATTTACATAGACCTAGACACCTATGTGTCTGATTGTATATTTACTAGATTAACAGATCATGATTGGAACACACTACACGTGTGTGGCGCGCCATGGAAAAATGATAAACAAAGATATGGAAGATTATCTAACTATGACGTAACTATACATAGTTCTGTTATGTCATGGAAAGCTAATACTAATCATGAAATATGGGAGTATTTTAATAGTGGATTGCGTGATTATTATATGAGAAAATATTCAGGAGGTATGGATAGATTTCTTGCTCATGAAGACATTATTTTAAAAACATTTAAAAGTAATTTCGTACGGTCTATGAAATACGATACAGAAATAAAAGACGCGGCTATTGTGTCATTTGAGGAAATAGATGTACAACTCGGAGATCTTATACCGAACTATAAAGCTAGGTGAAGAAATTTATAATGAATCTATGTACGGTATCGATGACCTATATAGAATTAAAGATCTATCACATTCTGTAGATAACAATCATTGGATTGGTAAACAATTACTTGCTGAGAAGTTTTGCGAATTATACAATCACGACGCCGGTAAATTATTAGTACTCGGCGGATGGTACGGCATGATGGCTTATCAATTACGCAAGCAATGGCCTGATAAAGAAATGAATATAGAATCTACAGATATGGATCCTATGTGTGAAGAGTACGGCTATAAACTATTTCATGATTATGATATTGCATTCTCCACCCTCAACATAAATGACTCTTTTATTATACCACAATATACAGGGATTGTAAACACCTCTTGTGAGCATATGGAACAAAAAGATTTAATTAATATAGTTAAATCAAAGGACCCAGATTGTTGGGTCGCTTTTCAGTCAAATAACTATGTAGATTTAGATTCACATATTAATTGTTATCCTACAGCTGAAGTATTTGCAGAGAGTCTAGATCTTAATTGGGTGGCTGATATTGATACAATAGACTTAGGTGATTTTAAGAGGTTTACCGTCATTGGAAAATAAAGTAGTATTTAGTATTTTTATTGATATTCCTGAAGATCGTTTAGATAATCCAGGATGGTGGGAAAACGGTAAACAGATTGTAACGGATAAAAGTAAGCAAACAAAATTAGCTTTACTTAATAATGCCGAACTTGTAACCGAACGCCAAAAACAATATGCAAACGACATTGGAGCTGACTATATACTATTTCAATATGATAGTACATATGAAAAGTTCTTTAATGACATAAAAAATAGGTTTACAGAGATCAGTGAATATGATATAGTAAACTTCTATAAACATCGTGTTATGCGAGACTTAGCGGACCAGTACGAGTACGTCTGCTACTTAGATTTTGACGTTGTACCAAATACTAACGACTGTATATTTCAATCTCATAATGTAGATAAAATGATGGCTGTCGCTGAATCAAATCGACTTGCTATTCGTGGCAAAGTAATGAAGTCAGAAAATTACAATCTTTGCATACGAAATCCTGCTACAAAATATTGGAACACTCACGCTCTTCTTATGGAAGAAGGTCATGACCCTGAGAATGATGTTTTTAATACTGGAATTATGGCAGCATCGTCAGATGTAATTAAACAACTAGACTATTTTAAAGACTTTGACTATATTATAAAACTTATGAGCGACGTAAAGCATGATGAGTTTTCGATGTATCCTAAAAATATTCAGAGAGTATTTAATTACGACAACGAAACTGTGTTTTCATACTGGGTCAAATCTAGAGAGATACAAATACAATACCTGGCAAAAGAATGGCATTGGTTAGTTGATGAATTAGTATCTGACCCCAGTCATATAGATCCAAAGGCAAAATTATATCATTTTATAAACAAGAAAATGGAGTGGATTAAAGATATAAATAGAAACAAAGTAACTTAAGAGTGTTTGTACAATGGCGCAATACGAAGAACTATCAATAGATAAGGGTACTGATATTACTCTCCAACTTGAGTTGGAAGATACAAGCGGCAATCCAAAAAATCTAACGAATCACACTGTTGCAGGTAAAGTCAAAAAAACATACAATACACCTGACAATGAGGCGACATCTTTTACTGCCGAATTAGTAGCTCCTGCTACTAGCGGTGTGGTAAATCTTTCATTGACAAATACTCAGACAGGCGCATTTAAAGCCGGGCGATACGTATATGATGTAGAAATTTCTTTCGTAGATAGCGATGCACAAACAGTGATAGAAAGAATTCTTGAAGGCACAATCACAGTCACACCATCCGTGACATAGCTTTAAGGAATTCCACATGAAGGTTGTTGTTGGTCAAAACACGATCGTTAAAAAAATTACAGTTGGAACTCCATTACGTGTGGGGTCTGCCGCAAATGGGTCACTTACAGGTCTAGATGATGTAAATGGTTCCATTAATCTTGCGCACGACACGATACTTCAATACGATTCTGCCTCAGGTAAATTTAAACATGTATCGCCTGCTGCTCTTGCATCTGACGGTTTAACAGTTGCAGCGTCTGGCATGGGTTCATTGTCAGAAAGCGGTGGTACGCTTACATATGTTGGTCCAAGTGCTGATAGCATTACAACTCTCTTTAACGCAACATATGACAGTAATTCTTTTGGAACATTAACACAAACTGGCGGAACTACGCATCTCGTAGGTCCAACTGCAGCACAAATACGTGGACTGTTTAGTGGTGCTAATAGTTTAAACTATAATCAGGCTACTGGCGAATTTAGTGTAACTGTACCTAGTACTTCTGCTGGATTTGATTCTGATTTAGCATTAAAGACTACTGATGACTTAGCTGAAGGCTCTAACCTTTACTATACCGACTCTCGCGGCCGGGCAGCTATTACAGTTAGTGATGCAGGTGGATTTGGTTCCCTTACGTATAATTCAGCTTCAGGACAAATAGTATATACTGGTCCATCTGAAACCGAAACGCGAAGCGTTCTAAGCGTTGGCGATAATCTTGCATACGATTCGGCAACAGGTAAGATTACATTTACAGGAAACTTGGGTGGTGACTTTGGAGCTGGAGATGCTCAAGCAGCCTTAACGGTTTCAAGTACCGGCGATTATGGATCGCTATCATACAATTCAGCTAGCGGATTATTTACTCATGTTGGAGTAAATGATTCAGATATTCGAGGAGCTTTATCAGCCGGAGGAGATTTAAGTTATAATTCTGCAACCGGACAGTTTACATTTACTCAGCGAACCGATTCGCAGGTCCGTGGATTATTTAATGCCGGTTCTAACATTACGTATGATTCAGCGACTGGTAAAATATCTGCTAATGTCGGAACTCATTATGCTGATTCGGATGCTCGACAGGCTATAAGCGTACAAGACTTAGGCGGTGCTGGAGCACTCTCGTACAATAGCTCAACAGGTCAGATATCATATCAAGGCGCTACCGATTCTGGCATGCGTGGGTTGATTTCAGCAACCGGTGATATTGCTTACAATCAAAACACAGGCGTAATTAGTTTTACTGAAAAAACTGATACTCAAATACGAGCGTTGTTTAATGTATCAGGTGATCTTGGTTACGATACTGCGACTGGCGTATTTAGTGTGGATCTTGGTAGCGTCGATGTTACTGACTCAGCTGTAACACGAGCATTATTCTCTGTTACAAATGACGCTGGTGATTACGGGTCGCTTGCTTACGACGCGGGTACAGGTCAATTTGCATTTACAAAAGTTACTGACTCTGATATAAGAGGAACACTATCTGCTGCTGGTGACCTTAGTTATAATCAAACTACTGGTCAGTTTAGCTATAATAAAAGAACAGACGCAGATATCAGATCCTTATTTAGTGGGTCTAACGACGTAACATATGATCCTAATACTGGTGTCATTGACGTAAACGTAGGACCGCACTATGGAGATAGCGATGCTCGTAATGTTTTCTCTGTTAATTTTGTCGGTGATACTGCTTTCGATTCTAGCCCATATGGTGGGGCTTCTTATAATGCTAGTACCGGTCTACTTACTATTAGTGGTACTACTGATTCGAACATTCGGAACTCCTTAACTGTACAAGACTCTGGCGGTTTAGGATCTCTTACATATAATACTAAACAAGGTAGAATAGTATATACTGGTCCTGGTGTCAGTGATGTCTCAAGCCTTCTTTCAGCTACTACTGATTCTCTTTCAATGGGTAAACTTACCCTTGATTCGAGTAAAGGCCAATTTGTTCTTAAATTAGAAGATGATAGTGTCCGCGCTCTCTTTAGCGTAGTGTCTGATCAAGAAGGCGGAACAAATCTTACATACAACCAGGAAACTGGTGTATTTACCCACAGTGGACCAAGTACTTTAGATTTAAGATCACAGCTTAGTATCGTTGATGCTGGTGGAGATGGTTCGTTTACATATTTCGAATCAGGTGGCGTATTTACATATACTGGACCAAGCCCTGCCGAAGTAAGAGCTCACTTTGAAGGTGGTCTTGGAATTGATTATAATGAATCTACCGGCACATTTAGATTAGATAGTTCTGCTAACATTGTTACAGGTAGTATTGTTACAGGCCAATTGACAGTTACCGATTCTGCTGTTATTAATAGAGCTACAATTTCAAATAGATTACTTGTTGATAGTATTTCTACAATTGATTCTAATGCACTTCTTAGTATAGAAGGTGGAGAAATTTCTCTAAAAGCTGACAGAATTTTAGTTGATACGCAATTCTTCCATACTACTGATAATAGAATTATCTTTTCGGTAGATGATAGTAATATCGATAACTTAAATGGTGGCGGTTTTATTCTTGGTGGTGGCAGCAACATTAAGCTAATGTTGTATGATAAAACGACTGACCAATTTGAACTTAATACCGGATTAGCAGTTGCTGGCAATTTAACTGGACCGACCGTTGATTCTATTAATAAACGGATAGATGAACTACCTGATTCTGCTCAGACGAAAGGCATTTTGTCTGCTGGTCCTGGTTTATCATATGACAATACTAACGGAATATATCGCATTATATCTTCTGGCGTAACGGCTGGAACTTATGGTGATGCAACAAATGTTTCTCAACTTACAGTAGATTCATTAGGAATTATTACTGGAGCAGTTGATGTTCCTATATCAACAGTCAATAATTTTACATATGATTCTGCCACCGGCAATCTTAAGATTACAACTGCCACTGATAGTTTTAATGTTGGAATTACATTAGATCCGTTTACTACAAACAATCTTGTAGAAGGTCCTAACAATCTATATTATACACGTGCACGATTTGATAGTGCATTAGATGATAGCACGTCTGAAACAAGAATACGTCAATATTTTAGAACAGATCTTGCATCTGATTCATCTCGTCAACAAGTAAGAAAATATATTAATGTTGGCGCAAGCTTAACATACGATTCTGCAACTGGTAAGCTAACAACTAACCAAGCGCTTGACTCAAATAGTAACGTACGCTTTAATAATATTGTTCAGACCGGGCAGTTACAAGGTCCAGCAGAGTTCATAATCGATCCAGCAGCTGTTGGTGATAATACTGGTACAGTTAAGATTCTTGGTAACCTTCAAGTCGAAGGTATACAAACGATTATTAATTCTACTACGGTTTCTGTCAATGACAAAAACATTGTATTGGGTGACTCAGCAGCCGATTCATCTGCGCTACATGGAGCAGGAATTACGCTAGGCGGAACAAACATTGTAGACAAACCATCGTTTACATATTCTCATGCTGGCCAAAGGTTTGTATTTAATCGTAACATTCAGGCTGACAGCTTTTATGGTGATGTAACAGGCAATGTGACAGGCGACGTAGTTGGTAATCTTACTGGCAACGTAACTGGTCAAGTATCCGATATATCAAATCATAATACTGATAGTCTTGCTGAAGGTTCTACAAATCTTTACTTTACAACTCAACGAGCAAGGAACTCAGTTTCAGTTGTCGATGCTGGCGGGGACGGAAGTTTAGCATACGATTCTGCGGCTGGTCAATTTACATACACCGGCCCTAGTCCTGCAGAAACAAGACAACATTTAAATGTGCTTGATGCTGGCGGAGACGGAAGTTTAACGTATGATAGCGCTCTAGGTAAATTTACATATACAGGTCCTTCACCTACAGAAGCACGTGCTCACTTTCAAGTTAATGACACCGGAGGAGATGGATCACTTGCATATGACTCGGCAACTGGCACATTTACATATACAGGTCCATCTGAAGCTGAATTTTATCAACATATAAAAAATAATGCTGATAGCTTTGGAGATCTTACTTTTGATTCTAGCTATGGTACAAATGGCGGATTTGCTCTACATACAAGACATATATTAAGACAGAGAGAAGTTTATGCAGATTCAATGGTTAATAATCAAGAATATTTCTTAATGTATAGTGGTACAACTGGAGGAAATCTTGTGAAAGTTAGAGGCGATACTATGGCTTCAAAATTCGGTGGTGGCGGTGGTGGTGCCGGCGGAGGACTTTTAGGTTATATTAATATGTAATGTAATATTTGTATAAATAAGGTAAAAGAAGTAGGAATTATGGCAGCAACATTTTCAACCAGCTATGTCAAAAACGTAGGAAGCACAGAGGCTACTCTGTATACCGCCCCAGCTGGGCTTACTGGTAGACACCTTGTTGTAAGCTTAGTTGCTACAAATATATTTGGATCTGCAATACCTATAAGCGCAAAGTTGGTACAAGGATCTGACTCAGTTTATATTGCATATAATAAAAGAGTTTTAGCAAATGATACAGTTGATTTGCTTATAAATAACTCAAAGATAATGATTCAAAATGGCGATGTAATAAAAGTTTCTGCGCCTGTTGATGATGCGTTCAGTATTATTATGACAGTAGTAGAGGAAGTTGAAACATGAGTTACGGTCACGATAATGAAGGCGGCATATATACCGGTACTTCTTATTCTGATAAAACCTTTTATGGTTTTAGATTGGATAGTATCGGAGATTTAACTTGTACGATTATTCGTTCAGATGACAGCGACGTTGTTGAGCTGCCATCAAAAGTTTCGGCCTCATACTTTGATTCTAACGTGGATTCTTTAGGAGTAACATTTGCTGACCCTGACGAGTATAGAGCACACTTTTGGTCAATGGACGCAATAACATTTAGATTTAATCAAAATAACGGCCACCTTGAAATGGTTGTATACTAATGATTCGGAGTAATTAATCGATGGCAACAGTAATAGATCTCGGTAAATTAAGATTTGAGTATCGTGGCGAGTGGACGAATGCTACTACGTACGAGGCTAATGACGTTGTCAAGTATGGCGGCAATCTTTACGTTTACAAATATGGTTTAAAAACTTCAGGCAATATTCCACAAACGTCTTCCCTGTATTGGGACCTGATGGTAGAAGGCTTTAAGTTTGAAGGTTCGTATGACTCTGACACAACATATAATGTTGGCGACGGATTCTCATATGGTGGTATTGTTTATATCACAACAGCCAATAGTATAAGCGGAACACGTCCACCAAATGCTGGATATTCTACGTTTACAGATGGTCTTCAATACGAAGGCGAATGGAGTAATTCAACTCAATACCAAAAGTCAGATATTGTTAAGTATGGCCCAAAGTCATATATTGCTTCTGCTGATCCTACAATTGGCTCGAATCCGTTAACAGGATCATGGCAAATATTTTCAGATGGTATATCTTTCGATAGCGCATATGATAGTACTGTTACATATAAGCCAGGTCAGGTTACAAAATGGGGCAATAATTCTTATATCGCAAATCAAGATATAGGTGCCGGAGATTCTCCAAATGTAGCTGGGAACTGGACTCAAATTATTGAAGGACAAAGTTGGAAAGATTCATATAATAGTTTAACAAAATATTATGAACATGATATTGTAACCTTTGCGACACGTACATACAAATCTAAGCGTGATAACTTATTAAATGTTAGACCAGATACTAATACTGCTCTGTGGCAACTTATAGGTACTGGACTTAAGGCTGAAGGTATTTGGTCAGGCAGTACAGTATATTATGTGGATCAATTAGCAACATATGGTAATACGACATATAGAGCTAAAGCTGAAACAATTAACCAAGTTCCAGATGTGACGCCAGCTGTATGGGAAGAAATTGCTTCAGGTGTTGATACAAGAGGAAGCTGGGGTGGAGGAACACTATATTATAAAGGTGATATTATCGTTAACGGTAATAAATCTTATATAAAAAATGCTTCATCGCACACTTCTAATACAACCTTTGATTCAGATAATTCTAATTGGACAACGTTAACCGACGGCGTTAGATATAGAGCTGGCGGATACGATAGTTCTACTAGTTATTTAATTAATGACATCGTACAATATAGTACAAGCTCTTATATAGCTTTAGAGAATTTTAACGCTTCTGGAAACTTTGGTAGTGAACTAACCGCAGGCAAATGGGAATTACTCGCTGCTGGTGGCGGTTCGGTTCTTCCTTCTCTTGCGGTAAGCGATAAAGGTAAATTTTTAGGATCTACAGATGGCGTTGCTTATAGCTGGCAATATCCTGGCAAAGCTGATAAAGTTTACTATGTTGCTGAAAACGGTAACGCAGATTCTGATTTGGGTCAAACGGTCGATACAGCTTGGGGATCTTTAAAATTCGCATTAGAAAATGTGACTGGTCCAGCTACTATCTTTGTTAAAGACGGTAGATATCGCGAAAACCTACCTATGACAATTCCTGCTAACATTACGCTTAAGGGTGATGGTCAAAGGAACACTGAAATTCATCCAGCTGCTGGTGACTCAAGCAAAACTATGTTCTTTGTAAATAGTGGAGTTCTTGTTGAAGAACTTAAATTTACAGGACTTACTGGGTTTGCGCTAGATGCAACTAATCCTCATGATATTGAAGAAGCTACAATTGGTGGAGTTTACTTTAGACTTGACCCAACTGCAGTTATTCTAAAATCTCCATATATTAAAGAATCAACAGCATTCTCAACCGGTGGCGTTGGAGCTGTTATTGATGGAGGGCTTAACAATAATCCAGCAAACCAAGGTTCTATGGTTTTCCACACATTTACGCAAGTACATAACGGTGGTGCTGGTTTCCATGTTCGCAAAAACGGTAAATCAGAAATCGTTTCTTGCTTTACATATTATTGTGATTTTGGCCTTGTAACATCTAGCGGTGGTAAGATTAGAGCTCTTAACTGTAATAACTCTTATGGTACTTACGGCGCGGTTGCTGAAGGATTTGATTCCAACGAAGTTGCAATTACAGGTAAAATCAGAGGTACTTCACTTCATTACGACGGTAATACGATAACTGGTGGCACTGAATTCAATGTAGGATCTAAGATTGTCGGTGAGACAAGCAATGAAAAAATAGATAGAGCGACTCGTGCTGCTAACGTTTCCTTCCATTCTCCCAATCACGGCCTAACAACTGGTCAAAAAATATCTATTACAGGTTTGACACCTTCAACATGGGCGTCATTGTTCACGGCTGATAGTTATTGGGTTACGGCTACAGACTCTTCTAACTTTATACCTTATATCGACTCAGCAAGATCTACTGGTATTGATACACAAAATGCTGGCGGTAGAAACACTGTTACTACAACAATTACAGATATTGCTCGTCAAAACCCAGTAAGATTAACTGTTACGACTGCGGCAAACGCTGATTCATATGCTCCTCACTATATACAAAGTGTTGGTGGTATGACTCAAATGAATAACCGCTGGGTCACGTTTGATAGTGGAGCTGCTACATCTGCATCTACTCTTTTTGCAAGAGAAGCTGAAAACGTTAAGATTCAAGTTAAAAACGCTGGTAGCCAAACAGAATTGGCTGGTACGACTGGAGGGTCGACCCTGACATTTGGTTCTGCTAACCCAGCAATTACTCTTTATAGAGGTTCAAGATATAGATTTATTGGTGACTCGGCAAGCGCCGTAACAAAATCAGTTGCCGGTGGACGTTTCTATCTTTCTACTTCTACTAGCTGGGATTCAAGTAACTTTACAGATGAATACACAACTGGAATTCTAAATAGTAGAAACAATCTTGATGGCGATTCAACTCTTGATAGTACAGTAGACGGACTACTCTTTGAAGTTGGACCTACAACTCCAACAACGTTGTATTATAACTTTGACAGTGCTACTTCTGCTTCTCAAATGAGAGGGCAAATTAACATTGTTAATCCTCCGTTCATTGATGCTCAATCATATAGCGTTTATACTTCTGGTGGTCAAGCTAGACTGATGGATTCAGGCGACTACTTCGACTCTGCTCATTGGAATGCTGAAGCTCCTACGGCTGACGTTATTAATACGCAACCTACTCAAGATAAAATCTACGTAGAAAATATCACTTTCCCAGGATTTGCCGGCGGTGAGCTTATTAGTCAAGGCGCAGTAAATGCAAGTCTTGCTAACTCAAACTTTTATCGAGGCCAATATGGCTATATTGTGTCAATTGATACTTTAACTGGACAGCCAAAACCTGGTCAATCTATATCGTTTGCGGGTGATGCTGATAGTGCGGGACAGGCAAGAGCCTATGTTGTTTCTAGCGTAACTGGATATGATTCAAGCACAGGGCAAGCGACATTAACATTATCGCAGCAAAAGCTTGAAACAAATGCTTCAACCGATGATACTAACGTAACAGTTAGAACTAATTATTCTCAGGTAAGACTTACAGGTCACGACTTCTTGAGTGTTGGTACTGGTGGAGTGACTACAACCAATTATCCTGGAACTCCAACGCAAGCTGCTTCTCAAGGAAACGAAGTTATTGAGACTGCCCCTGGTCGAGTTTACTTTATCTCGACTGACCAAGATGGTAACTTTAGAGTTGGTAACTACTTTAGAATTGACCAGGCTACTGGACGAGCAACCCTAGATGCATCTGCGTTTGACCTTTCTGGTTTGACTAGCTTGAGACTTGGTTCGATTGGTGCTCAGATTGGTGAATCAATTAACGAGTTCTCATCAGATGCAACGTTATCTGGTAACTCAAACCTTGCTGTTCCAACAGAAAAATCAACTAAAGGTTATGTTGATCAAGCGCTAAAAGATATTACTTTATCATATGGATCTGGTGATTATGACTCTGCAAATACGGTGTTTTACGAATGGGATTCTTCAAGAGATTCAGGCGGTAGACGCATTAAGGGTTATACTATAGGTAAGATAACATATTCAGATATTATTTACGATTCATATACTGACGAGATAAATACATACAAAGAATACACTACCCTCGGGCATGGATATAGCGTAACAAGAAACGTTTCTATATTCTATAATAGCGATGGCTCAATTGAAAGAATTCAGACTGCAGAGGTTTAAGGATAAAAAATGACAATAGATGTAATAGCATATAACGCTCTGGCTAGATCAATTGATGCCAAAAAAGATCAAATAGCAGAACAAAGAAAACTAAGAGATTCCTCTAATGATTATGCAGATAATACAGTTAACGTGCTATCTAGCTATCAACAATTAATCGATAGTGCTGACAGTTTTATTGGATGTTATACTCCTGTTGTTGCGGGTGGATATGATATTGAATGTTTCCATACAAAATATCAATCTTGTATGACTCCTCCAAGCGCTTGTGGGTTTAGCGGAATTAAAATGTTATGTGATTATATTGGCGGTGCAGTGACCGGCGAAATAAGAATGCAAGACTGTGGACAGATTGGTTCCCATGCACAATGCGGTGTATCTTGTGCCTGGACAGCTCCAGCTGGAGTAAGCAGAGTTCAAGTGTTTGTACAAGCTCCAGGTGGTCCTTCTCTTATGGCTAACTGTTGTGGTGGATATGGCTATGGGCCAAATGGTGGCTTCTCGTCGACAGTTTACTGTATGAGCGCAGGCGATACTTTACAGTTATGCTCAGGTTGCTCTTGTTGCTGTTTTCCATACTGCTGTGGATACACGCTTTATAGGTCCTGTAATTCTTACGTATGTACCTGCATCGGTGGTGTTGCTGGTTGTATTATTGCTTGTTCTCCTCACCCAAGTGGATGTTGTGAAACACAAGTAAGAAACACATACGGCGGCAGTGGAGGACTTGTATGTTATAACTTCTGGCATGGTTCACAGTGTTTATGTGGAGGATTTAGTCCTTGTCATAGCGGGGATCAAGGTAACTGTTGGTTTGATTGTTACGGACCATGGAATTGCGGAACCAATTGTCAATCAGGAAGAGATGCATGCGGCCATCAATATGATTACTGTAGTCCTATTGTAACTGATGGATCGGCTGGTAATATTAATAACATAGTTCCTGGTTCATGCTTCTCATCACCTGGTTGGTGGCATTGGTGGGCACGTAGCGAAAATTGCCACTGGCATTGTACGCCTGGTACTGCATATGGACTTCAAGTTCAAACCTGTGACGCGCAATGCTGTTCATGTACTGGTAATAACGTTTGTTGTGGTAGAAATAAATCTTGGGATCAAGGCTATTTTAGAGTTCAAGGACAAGGCGGAGCGTGGGGCATGCAGTGCGGTGGAAACACTAGTAACTGTTCTGATATGGGACGTTCTGGCGGCGTCTTTATTGCCTGGTGCTAGTATAAATAAGATTAGAATTTAACGGAGAAATTAAAATATGGCAACCCATACATTCACATTTAAGGTTCCAGATCTACAGCACGTGAATTCGTGGGAGGATGGGAGAACCGCTACTGGAACACTAAAAATGGACGGTGATTCAGTAAAACTTTGGTTTATTCAAGGCGACATGGATCCGGCTCCAACGCTATTTGCTACTACATTTAATGAACAGCACGATAGTATTGGTCAATTCCCGCCTGTAACTCAAGCAGAATTAACAGAAGTAACTCTTAGCCCAGACACAGATAAAAATAAAATGTTTTTATGGTTAGCTAAGTACGAATCTGTTGGAGAACTATTTGATAGCGACGAATGGCCAGAAGAAGTTAGAGTAGATACTCAAATCCCAAATAGGCCTGACGGTGTAACATGGAAAAAACTTTCTGATGCTTCATGGTGTCCAAGATGGGCTTGGAAATTATGTATGAAAGACGGTCAAGTAGACGCGATGTTTAAATCTGATGAAAACTTAACAAATTCAGATATGAACGCATATAAGCGTAAACATAATGTTAAGTTTTATAGAGACAATTACGATTTAGGACCTGCTGCAGATTCTGATGCAGACGCATTTATGGCGGCTTGCGATCAATTTATTGCTGATAATGCTGATGTTTATGCTTGGATGCTGACTCCAGAGGCTTTAGTACATGAAACTGGATTGGCTCCAAGAATTCCATTGTCTGTGGCTACTGCAATTAACAATATTCCTGAAGGTGATGGAATGGAATTTGCATATACACCTTGGGAAAATACCGCGCAAGCCCAAAAATTTATTGATTATCCAGACATCATATTTCACAGCGACTTAGACTAGGAGTTATAAATGCCTGATATTTTATATGCAGCAGCTTTAGATAAACAACTTTATCAGGACACTCAACTGTCTGTTGCGCAAGCACAAAAATCTGCTGCTGATTCAAGAAAATCTGGATGTCAATCCCTTGTGGCGCAATGCGCAACATGTTTAGCTTGTTGCCAATGTTGTGTTACGGTAGTTAAAACTCCTACAGCAAAAACTACTGAGATATGCATTCAACAATGCTTAGACCAATGCCCGATGTCTTGTACTGCTTGGGGACTTATTCCTGATAAATGCGGTGCCACTGGTTGGTGTACATGGGATTTTGGTAACACAGAAACATATGTTATGTGTGGACCTTACAGAGGAAGATGTGGGACTTCCTGTAACTGGACAGTCCCTGCTGGTGTTTGTTGTGTGCAATTTGATTTTTGGAGTCCTGGGGCATATGGCGGTACCGGATATTGCTGTGGTCACTCTGTATGGGGTGCAAATGGTTCTTTTGGATCTATAACAATGTGTGTAACTCCGGGTGATATATATTGCATGTGCGCTGGTTGCGGACTGTGTTGCTCGGTGGGTCCCAGCTATCACGATAATGGATTTAGAAGTGGTACTACTTCGATCGTTGGCAATGGGTTGGCGAATGTATGTGTTGATGGGCCAACGCCGCACTCACTAAAATATTTTAATTGGGATAAGGGTATGCCCACGTGGTGCCGATCATTTAATTGCGGTGGCGGAAATGGTCAATGTCACTGTGGAGGTTTTTGGCAGTGCGCAGATAACAATTGTGCTACTTGTGGTGTTATCTGTGGTGGGGCCAATGATAGTATGCCGAACGGCAGGGTTTGCTTCGCAAAATCCCATTATTTCAAAGCCAGAGGTTCGGGCGGTGGATGTTATTGTAAAGATACTAACAACTATGGTTGGTACCGAGCAATCGGCGTTCCTCGTTTTCCTGGTGATGCTGACACTAACGGCCAATTTTGCAAATATGCAACTTCAAGCACATGTAATGGCTGTGAGTGGGGTGGTGGGATTTGTATGACTAATATTCCATGTATTCCTGGTATGGGAGCAAGCCCAAGTCATATTATGGGTAGTTGTACAAACGCGTATGGCGGCTACCCTAGAGGCGGTGCTGTACGATTAGTATTTAAGTGTCCAATATAATTTAATATGTACATTTGTTTATGATTGATATATAATAATACTATCTGAATTGAAATTGAGGAAATTATGGATAAAGCCATCTTTATTAATGGTGGCGCAGGTCGTGTCATCTGCGCCATCCCTGCGATAGAAAAACTCGCAAAAAACAATCCCGGAACAATTGTAGTATCAGAAGCATGGGGAGAATTATTTCTCGCTAGTCCCGTGCTTCGCGATAAATCTTTTATGCCACATACAAAAGGCCTTTTTGAAAATTACATTAAAGATCGTGAATGTATTTCGGTAGAACCTTATAGAATAAAAGAATATTACAATCAAGAATGCAATCTAATGACGGCATTTGATATAGAAATCAATAACGGTGACGGTAAGGATTTAGAACTAAATTTTGATTTATCTAAGCAAGTACAAGTTACAGCTTATAATTTTGTTGAAGAAGCTAAACAAAATTTAAACAAAGAAAAGGCTGTTTTATTCCAACCTTGGGGGCAAGGAGCAAAACAAGAAGGAAGATTTATAATTGATTCTTCTGGAAGAAGTTTTGAATTGGTTGATGTTTTAGCTATTATGGAAGAGCTATCTAAAGAAGCGGTAGTTATTTTAATGTCAACATTTAATATACCTACAGAAAAAAATATCCCATATGTCTGGACCGATCGATTCGATTTGTTACAATGGATGGGAGTAACTAATGCTGTTGACCACGTATTAGCGTGTGATTCTGTATCGCAGCATTTCGCCAACGCGCTTAAAAAGCCAGCCACTGTAGTTATTGGCGCTACTTTTCCAGAAAATATATCTTATCCTAATAATCCAAATTTTAAAATTTTTGATTTAGGAAAAGATAAAAGAATTTATTCTCCTATTCGTATCGTGCATGAACCAGCATATGATTTAAATAACGAAGGTTTGATGCTTATGGAAGAAGCAAAAAGAAACGAAATAGTAAATTATGTAAAAGAGGAATTAAATAAAAATGAGTAGTGGTTATATTTTAGGAATTACTCGAGGCCATAATGGAGGGGCATGTCTAGTAAAAGATGGAGAAATCGTCTTTGCTATTGAAGAAGAAAGATTAACTAGATTGAAATACGATGGAGGCCCTTTAGCTTCTATTATATTAGCTAGAGAACATATTCCTAAAGGGGAAAAATTAGATTATCTAGTTATCGCGCATACACAAAGGCTAGAGAACGCGGGTGTTATCGATTATAGCGGCGATGACATGTACACTGGCCTGTGCAGAAAAATAGGCCTATTAGAAGATCACCCCGCGAATAATAACGATAAAATTATTGATTTAGCTGACATTCATCACAAACTTCATGCTGCATGTGCGTTTTATAGGTCTGGCTTTGATAAGGCTATAGCTGTTATTATTGACGGTGCCGGGACATTTTCGACTCTACAATCAGACACCTTTGTAAATGGCGAACCAGAGATTACCTTTGAAGTAGAATCTATTATTGAATGCGAGTATCCTAGCGAGTTTACAAATCTATATAAACACCATGGTTTAAGAACTGCTTGCAAATCTTCAACCGGGATGATTGAGAATGATCTTAAATTTTCGTATAAGCAGCCAAAAGAAAATTTCACTATTAGCGTAACTGATAAAGCTGGAATCGTCAAATGCTATGAATCTATAACAGAGTATTGTGGGTTTCAAGCTATTGAAGCAGGTAAAACTATGGGACTATTCCCATATGGTAAACCTGACGACAGACTTCCTCCGTTGTTTGATTATAATTGTAATTTAATTTTAAGCAACAGGAACGCGGTTGCTCCGCAGTATCCGCAAACTGGATATTTTAATGCTGAGCTTTACGAAGGATATAAGTTTAGCGAAGTAGAAAGAGAAGAACTAAGTAAACTAGAAAATAGAAAAAACGCTGCCTATTGGGTACAAACGGAAACTCAAAAAGCAGCGGCGGCATATATTAGAAAAGCTTACGAACAAACAGGGCAAAAGAATATCGTTGTTTCTGGTGGCTATGGTCTAAATTGTGTAGCTAATTATTTTTATAGAGAAGAATTAAAAGATCTTATTGACGAAGGCGTAAATATTTACTGTGAGCCTATTTCTTCTGATGCTGGTACTGCTATCGGCGCTGCGTTAATTGTATCTAACTATCTTTCGAAAAATACCACGCCGATGAAAGACGACTCATTATATCTTGGACCACAATACAACTACTCGAAAAATACTTTAAATGATTTATGTGAAACACATTTAAATCAGGAATTTAAAGTAGACAACAACATTGAACCTGAAGATGTTGCTGATATTCTTTCAAATAGAAATATTGTAACTATGTTCCAAGGAAGATCTGAAAACGGTCCTAGAGCTTTAGGTAATAGAAGTATTCTTTACGATCCATCTGATCCAGATGGAAAAGACTTTGTCAATACTGTAAAAAATAGAGAATTTTTTAGACCTTTTGCCGGCTCAGTACTAGAAGAAGATGCACACGACTGGTTCGATTTAAAAGGACTAGACGCATCTCCTCATATGATGTACGCTGTTAACGTAAAAGAAGATAAGCAGGATA
>ENA-OUOG01000212-OUOG01000212.1-marine-metagenome-genome-assembly--contig:-NODE-212-length-75537-cov-5.395150_pt1 | contig 75537 bp, 71 predicted proteins | sample MGYA00248635_ERZ508505 | MGnify/ENA primary metagenome ERZ508505 (study PRJEB26176, sample SAMN06267871) | marine metagenome | isolation source: Saanich Inlet, British Columbia, Canada | place: Pacific... | reverse complement strand
AGCTTTTTTCGGTAATTGGTGAACAACTATACTCTTCAAATATAAATTCTCAGCAAACTACAGTTGATTTATCTAAAATTCCAGAAGGCACGTACATATTAATTACAAGTATAGATGGAATACAAAAATCATTTAAAATTTTGAAAGAATAAAAAACGGCATACAACAATGTATAAAAGTAATAGCGGTTTGGGTTCTAATCCAAACCGTTTTTGCGTTTAATTAAGTATATTGCTTACTGAAAAGTAGTTCCTAATTAATCCGCTATTACTCTTATACTAACCGTTGGGCTGCATCCGCTACCCCAGAAAATAGTTTTTCTGAACATCAACTTTTTACCTACCTTTAACGTTAGTAACGAAGAGCGTTAATATGATTTTATCTTTTAGATCAAAGGAAACTAAAAAGGTATGGAACGGAGAACGAGTGCGAAAGTGGCCTATTGAAATTCAAACTGTCGGGCGAAGAAAATTGAGAATGTTAAACAACTCTCGGAATATCTCCGACTTAAGAATTCCGCCATCAAACCGACTTGAAAAACTTGGTGGAAACTTGAAAGACTTCGACAGCATTCGAATTAACGACCAATGGCGAATTATCTTTCAATGGGAAGATGGAAATACTGACAATGTTGAAATTATAGATTATCACTAAAAATGAAGAATATGGAAAAGCTACCGAACATACATCCTGGTGAAGTTTTGTCAGAGGAATTTTTGAAACCCATGGGGATCTCTGCTTATCGACTATCTAAGGATCTACATATTCCCCAAACACGAGTAAGCGAAATCTTGAAAAAGAATCGAAGGGTGACCGCTGATACAGCTTTAAGATTGAGTAAGTACTTCGGAACAACTCCGAAATTTTGGCTTGGACTTCAAGATGATTTTGATATAGAAGAGGAACTGGGAACCAAAACGGACGAACTAGAAGCAATAGCAAAAGTGACGACAGCCTAACAATATGTATAAGGCATGTGCTTACGTGCTTTCTACAAACTGCATCAGGACTTGACCGTGAGTCTGCCGCCGAGAAAGTTTCGTGCTATTTGGAATCTTCAGTATGCGGGATTTTTCTACTTTCGGAATGCAGTGCTTTCTACAAACTTTCGACGCACCGGCAGACTTCACTATTTTAGTGCTGTCCACAAAGTGAGAGCACACGCCTCATACATGGGCGTTATGGGCAAGTTAAAAAAAACGACACAACGGAATGACACAGACAAGAGAACCACCGATTTTAACATTTTCTGATCAGGATTAATATTGACAAGATTTAAAATAAGTGGAGACCAGTTACCACTTAAAAAACGGGGCGAAACCGAAAAGCCAAACGAGTAGGAAAACAATACGGAGTTAAAATGAAAAAATATTTAGTATTACTTTTATTTGCACTAATCACTACTGTATCATTCGGACAAAGTAATTATCCAGATGTTGTTTACCTGAAAAACGGTAGCATTATTCGTGGTGTAATTATTGAGCAAGTCCCCAACAAATCCATTAAAATCGAAACAGCTGACAAAAGTGTTGTTGTTTTTCAAATGGATGAAATTGAGAAAATAACGAAAGAAACTCCGCCTGAAACTAAGGAATTAAAAAATAACTCAGATAGGAGAAAAGGTTATATCGGCTTATCCATCGGAGCCTCAATACCAATTGGTGACTTTGCGGATGAAACCAATGGTTTGGCGAAAACAGGGATTCAATTGAACTTAGTGAATTTTGGATACCGATTTTCTGAAAATTTTGGAATTTCGGCAACTTGGTTTGGAGCTGCAAATCCTCTAGACCTTAATGATATTGACCCTTGGTCCTATGGCGGATTAATGGTAGGGCCTTTATTATCATTTCCCCTGTCTGAAAAAGCTGAATGGGATTTTCGTCCAATGATTGGTTATTCCGTAACTAGAGTTCCCGACTTGGGATTTGGAACAGAACAAGCTTCATCTTTTGCTTTTAACATTGGGACAGTTTTCAGAATTAATGTTGGAAATAAAGTAGCCCTTTTATTAAGTGCAGATTACTTTTCAACTAAACCAGAATTCGAAGATTATAATTTTGACCAACAAATTGGGACAATTTCACTTGGATTTGGCGTAGCATATCGACTAAAATAACCAGCCCATAACAAAAAATATAGTGCATTTGGCAGATAGTGCTAAAAATGAAGGTGATAGCCATAAAGAAACGTAGTAGTAAATTGAAAGTTTGGAACATTGAAATACCATACGCACCATATTCAAACCGTTGTGCATACTTGAACCGTTTTTGCATTTAATTAAGTCTCTTTATTTCAGGTAATTATGTGCATCTAGCGGAGTTGAGCATGAAATTTCAACCTGAACTTGATCTATTAAAAAGTGAGTGCCTATTCAGTCAAAAGGAGTAAGTAAGCACACGTAATTTTCGTGTCTACCGACAGCAAACGACGCCATTCTGGGTTAATAAGAGTTGTACCTCTCTCAGCTCCTCCCTTTTATCAGCTGAAAAGAGAATTCATTCGATTTCATAAATTCTCCTTTAGGAATTTTTATGTCACTGATTTCCGAGGCATCTTGGTTACAAAGCTATCAAAATGACCATCGACGAACTCTCCGAACAATCCATAAAAAAAAACAAAGCTGATTTTCTTTACCTCATGCTTGCTTTTCAAGAAGTGTTGGAAGCCATGGGTGAGTCGGCGTTGGCCAAATTTTTACCTTGGGTCAACGAAGTCAAGGAGGTTCCTGAGGACATTGACCATGAAAAATTGATTCAGGCGTTGAGCATCTCTTTTCAATTACTCAATCTTATCGATGAGAACAATGCGACACATCATCGAAGAAAGGTAGAAAATCATGTAGCAGCTGAAGAAATTCAAGGCTCTTGGGCTGAAACACTGGCTCACTTGAAGGCACAAGGTTATGATCAAAAAGAGATCGTTAAGGAGTTGAAAAAGATCCGCGTGAGCCCGGTCTTGACTGCCCACCCCACGGAAGCCAAACGCATTACCGTGCTAGAGATTCATCGCGAATTGTATAAAATGCTTGTGCGCCGTGAGAACCCTAACCTTTCCGTATCGGAAAAAGAGGATTTAAGAGAAGACATTAAAGGCTTATTGGAGCGCTGGTGGCGTACAGGAGAGATTTACTTAGAGAAACCTCGGCTTGAAGATGAGCGCAGCAACATCCTACATTATTTCAGAAATGTTTTTCCCATTGCCCTCAACCTTGTCGACAGAAAGCTGCGCAGTGCATGGAAGCACGCGGGCTTTGACATGAACCTGTTAAAAGACGCGGAGGATTTCCCCAAACTCGAATTCGGTAGTTGGGTGGGCGGCGACAGAGACGGCCATCCCTACGTGACGCCTGAATTCACCAAAGAAACCTTAACCATTCATCGACAAGAGGCCTTGCTTATTCATAAGGATAGCCTTGAGAGAATGGTCAAACAATTGAGCTTTTCTGAACACTTAGTTGAAGTTCCCGCATGGTTCAACGCATCCATCAAAGAGATGTGTGCGTTGATCGGAAGAAAAGCAAAAAAGATCATTCAGCGCAATCCGGGTGAACCTTGGCGACAATTTGCGGGAATGATGCTCTATAAACTGAATAATAGCCTTGTTGATAAAGGAAGAGAAGAGATCAAATATCACTATGCTCATGAATTGCTAGCAGACCTTGCTGTCCTTAAAAAGTCATTGCGAGAGGTTAATGACCATCAGCTTGTCAATCAGATCATTTTTCCAGTAGAACGGAAAGTGATGTGCTTTGGCTTTCACATGGCACAGTTAGACATTAGAAACAATAGTGCTTACCATGAAAAGGCCTTATCATGGATCTTAAATGCCGCCGGATTTGAAGATTCAAATTATGGCGAGTGGTCAGAAGAGAAACGATTAAAGTTCTTAAATGAAGAGCTCAAGTTGAATCGCCCATTTCTGCCCCCGGGCTTTCCATGTGAGGAGGAAGCTGGCAATCTCATCGCCTATTTCAAAGTGATCAAAGACCATACAGATCAATTTGGACCAGAAGGGATCTCCTCTTTCATCGTCAGTATGACGCGAAGCTTGAGCGATCTATTGGTCATGTTTCTTTTCTTTAGAGAAGTTGGCCTCGATCATACCCCTTTTCAGGTAGCCCCATTATTGGAAACCATTGAAGATTTAGAGGCTGGCGAACACATCATTGATGCCTACCTGAAGCACCCGATCACAAAAGAACGGTTTGCGAATAAACCTCACATACAAGAGATCATGTTAGGCTATAGCGATAGTAATAAAGATGGAGGTATTCTTTCCAGCCGTTGGACCATTTATAAGTCTGAAGCAAAGCTGAGTGCCATCGCAAAAAACAATGGTTTTGGGCTTAGTTATTTCCATGGACGCGGCGGAACGATCAGCCGTGGCGGAGGAAAGGTACACAGGTTCTTACACAGTATGCCTCCTAATTCAATGAGTGGTCAGATCAAAATGACTATTCAAGGAGAAACCATAGCGAATCAGTATGCGAACCTCTTGAATGCAACGTATAATTTGGAAATGCAGCTTTCTGGCCCATTGCGTCAGGTAATGAACCGAGAAGAAGATAAGTATTTCAAAGAAGCCTCTTCCATAATCGACAGGGCACAACGTCGTTCACAAGAGAAATATCGATCGCTTTTGGATCACCCACAATTCATTCCATTCTATCGAGGTGTCACACCCATAGATGTGCTGGAAGAAAGTAAGATCGGTTCCCGTCCTTCACGAAGAACAGGTCAAACCTCATTGGATGACCTTAGGTCGATTCCTTGGGTGTTTAGCTGGAGTCAATCACGTTTTGGACTGACCGGCTGGTTCGGTATAGGTACAGGCATAGAAGCCATTAAAAATGAGCACCCCGAAGACTATGAAACCCTAAAATCACTTGCTGAAAACTGGTCCTTCTTTAAGTACTTGCTGATTCAGTTGGAGACCAATTTATTGAGTGCTGACAAAGACATCATGCAAGCTTTCAAAGGCCTAATGAAAGACCAAGCCGTTGCAGAGGAAATGATGCAGCTCGTACTAGAAGACTTTGACAAAGCCTTATTCTATGTGGATGACATTCTTGGTGGAAATAAAACAGAAAGACGCTTTGCCAAACTCATGGATAATGAGATCAGAAGTAAAGGACTGGCTCCTCTTCATCAGGTGCAGCTAGCCGAGATCAAAAAATGGCGAGCCTGTCCGGTAGAGAATGAACAGCTGAAAGCAAAATTATTACATAATCAGCTGCTTATTGTGAACGCATTGGCCGGAGGCTTAAAAAGTACCGGTTGATACGAAGTTGAAATTACCGACTTTAGAAAAAGCCTTATCTTTTGACAAAGATTTAGCTTATGAACTGGGAGAATTTCAACGTAGTCATAACGGATAGCATTGCTTCTGTTTGCTTCAATCGTCCTGCTCGGGCAAATGCCTTAAACGAACAATCGTGGCATGAAATGCGGTCCATTTTTCAACAACTTTCTGACGATGAGGAAGTAAGGGTAATTATTCTGACTGGCGAAGGGAAACACTTTTGTGCCGGTATAGACCTGGAGTTATTAATGTCTCTGAATCAAATGAAATCAATTACTTGTGAAGGAAGGCGTTCAGAGCATCTCAGAAAGTTCATATTGGAACTCCAAGACGCAGTTACTGCGATTGAAAAATGTGCTAAACCAGTAATCGCCTCTATTCACAACGGTTGTATTGGAGGAGGAGTCGATATCGCCGCGGCATGCGACATGCGTTATTGTACAGACGACACCTATTTTACCATAAAGGAGATAGACATGGGCATGGTTGCAGATCTAGGGACACTACAAAGGTTGCCAAAACTGATCTCTCCAGGATTGGTGGCTGAAATGGCCTATACTGGAAGAAAAGTGTATGGGCCAGAAGCTGAGCGAATTGGACTCGTGAACGCATCCACAAAAACCAAAGCTGAACTCGATGTGCATGTAAAACAAATTGCCACTTCTATCTGCTCAAAATCTCCTTTGTCAATTAGAGGAACAAAAGAGATGCTAAAATACAGCCGTGATCATTCGGTCGAAGATTCATTGAACCAAATGGCCACATGGAATGCGGCTATGATCTTATCAGAGGACCTAACTGAAGCCTTTATGGCAACCAAAGAAAAACGTCAAGCAGCCTTCAAGAATTAAAACTCACCCGCTGACCAATCGTATAAAAACATGCGCTTCACATCTAAAATTTATTTACATTTTACCAGGTAAAAGACAGAGCAATGGCGAAAAAATCAAAAATTGAAATCGATCAAAAAATTTATGACCTCTACGATGATTATGCACATAATCAGATCGATCGTAGAAACTTCATCGAGAAACTATCTGTCTTTGCAGTTGGCGGATTAACCATCCCTTCATTGCTCAGTGCCATCATGCCAGATTACACTAACCCAGCTATACGTCCTGATGATGAGCGTATCGCTTCGGACTACGTCATGTACGATTCACCAAAGGGAGGCGGAGAGATCAAAGGACTACTTTCAAAACCAGCGCAGGCAAAAGGAAAACTACCGGGTATTGTCGTTGTGCATGAGAACAGGGGGTTAAACCCATACATAGAAGACGTCGGGCGAAGATGTGCCGTCGACGGTTTTCTTTCCATTGCGCCTGATGCGTTAACGCCACTCGGTGGTTACCCCGGTAACGATGATGAAGGAAGAGCCATGCAGCGCAATAGAGATCGCGGAGAAATGTTAGAAGACTTTATTGCTGCATACGACTTCTTAAAATCACATCCTGATTGTGATGGCCATATTGGTGTAGTTGGTTTCTGCTTTGGTGGTTGGATCAGTAATATGATGGCGGTGAGAATTCCAGGCCTCAATGCTGCCGTGCCTTATTACGGTTCACAACCGAGCGCCGAAGAAACCGCTAAGATCAATGCACCCCTATTGATCCAATACGCTGGATTAGATAAACGTGTAAATGCCGGTTGGCCTGCTTATGAAGAAGCCTTGGTTGCCAACGACAAGAGCTTTGAGATGTTCATGTATCCAGAGGTTAATCATGGTTTCCATAATAATACCACCCCACGTTACGATGAAGCAGCGGCTCAGTTGAGCTGGGAAAGAACCATCGCCTTCTTCAAAGAAAATTTAGGCTAAATAACGTCTACTTCTGCCCAATGGGGATGGAAAAGAAATTGAAGGTTTGGAGTTGCTCTTGTGTCACCTTTGCCTGCTTGTAGCGGTTAGGTACGCTGTCCCAACCTTTGTACATCTTGCCATCAATGTAATAATTATCGGCCGTCATTTCGGCTGTACTATTCGGTGTCAGCGAATAAGCATTGCTTGGCGCTAACAAACCCGCACGGTCGCCATTCAGCACGTAATCTTGAAGACCATCACCGTCTAGGTCTGCTTTCACCCACGTAAGCTGCAAGATCCTACTATAGCTCCCATCAGAAGCCATGGCTTTAATTTCTCTATTAAACCCTTCGATAATTTCGGAAGCTCGAGGCACGTCTTTTCTAATGGCAAAATGAAGCGACCTTGTGAATAGAATATGGCTACCAAAATCCAGCTTAGCACTGACCTCCTTGGGCTGATGTTTTTTTGCATACTCTACCAAGAGCGCATCTACAAGAAGGTAATCTAATTCGCCTTTTAACAATTTCTGAAGATTCTCCTGATCACTAGCACTTGCAATAAAGGTAGCTCCGTTATTCTCCTCTTCTTGTCCTGCTACCGTTCTAGTCATTAGATCACCGTAAGCATAATCGGCTACGATACCGATCGTTTTTCCTGAAAGGTCTGCGATATTATCTACGCTCATATCGGCTCCTTTCCTACCCACAAGAATAATTTGATTGTACAGGTAAGGTGCAGAATAAAGCATCACTTCTTCTCGCTGTTTGTTCTTCCATAAAGCCGCACTACCATCGTATTGTTTTTTGACAATCCCGTCGATCACTTGCGTGAACTGGGTGATCTCAACATCAATGTCACGCCCTGATCTTTTCAGCGCAAACTTGACCAAGTCAAGGGCAATAGCCCCTTTCTCGTCGACATTGGTGAATGGCGGCCATGGGTCACTGGCTAATTTTAACACTGGTTCTTGTGCAGTCAGGTTGAACACTAGTGTGAATGCACAGGTGAGTAGAAACAATTTCTTCATGATCTTCTTTGTGGAGGAAAGTTATGAAATTAAACCTTACAGGTAGCGGGAAATAGACGTTTTAAAATGGATAGAATGGCACATTTCCGCAATAAGAACCTTACCTTTGCCGGCTGAAAAGACAAAAGCTATGATCGCAGTTCAAAATATATCGCTTGCCTTTGGCAAAAGAGTATTGTTCGACGAGGTTAACATCAAATTCACTGGAAACAATTGCTATGGCGTAATTGGTGCCAATGGTGCTGGAAAATCGACCTTTTTAAAGATCCTTTCTGGAGATGTCGATGCCAATTCGGGGACAGTTACCATGGAACCTGGTAAACGAATGGCCGTACTACAGCAAAATCATTATGAGTTTGATGAAAACTCAGTGCTTGATACGGTAATGATGGGCCACACCATTTTGTGGGACCTGATGAAAGAAAAAGATGCGATCTACATGAAACCTGACTTTTCAGAAGCAGATGGTATCAAAGCATCGGAACTAGAGGCACAATTTGCAGAAATGGATGGCTGGAATGCTGAGTCGGATGCAGCGGCACTTCTCAGTGGCCTAGGCATTACCGAAGACTTACACTACAGCTTGATGAAAGACCTGAATGGTAGCCAGAAAGTAAGGGTGTTACTAGCCCAAGCACTTTTTGGTAACCCAGATCTACTCATCCTCGATGAGCCAACCAACGACTTGGACATCAGCACCATTGCCTGGCTAGAGGATTTTCTCTTAGATTTCAAAAATACGGTCATCGTCGTTTCGCACGATAGGCACTTTTTGGATACAGTATGTACCAATATTGTCGACATCGACTTTGGGCAGATCAGACTCTTTACTGGTAACTACTCCTTCTGGTATCAATCAAGTCAACTGGCCCTTTCGCAACGCTCAGCGGCAAATAAAAAAGCGGAAGAGAAGAAAAAAGAACTGCAAGAGTTTATTTCTCGATTCGCCGCCAATGCCTCCAAATCGAAACAAGCGACCAGTAGAAGAAAGCTCTTGGATAAGATCAATGTGGATGATATTCAACCCTCTACCAGAAGATATCCTGCCATCATCTTTCAGCAGGAAAGACAGGCAGGTGATCAGATCTTAGAGATCAAAGACATGGCCTACAGCAATGGCGACAAAACCTTGTTCTCTGGTCTTGACCTCTTTGTGAACCGCGGAGATAAGATCGCGGTATTGAGCAAGGACAGTCTGGCCACCACCTCGCTTTATCAGATCTTAATGGGTGAGCTGAAAGCAACGAAAGGAGAATTCAAATATGGCCAAACCATCACAACGGCTTATTTACCCAATGAGAACAATGAGTATTTCGATTCTGACTTAAACCTGATCGACTGGCTTCGTCAGTACACCGATGGTGAGAAGGATGAGGTATATGTTAGAGGGTTCTTAGGTAAAATGCTCTTCTCAGGAGAAGAAGTGTTCAAAAAATCAAACGTCCTTTCTGGAGGAGAAAAAGTGCGTTGTATGGTTTCGCGCATGATGCTGCAACAGGCCAACCTATTGATTGTAGATGAACCGACCAACCACTTAGACCTTGAATCCATCCAAGCATTCAACAATGCCCTGCAAGAATTCCCGGGGACAGTCCTTTTCAGTTCACATGACCATACCTTTACCAACACAGTAGCCAATAGAATTTTAGAGATTGGACCAAAAGGCGTGCTAGATAAGCTGAGTACTTATGATGACTACATTGCCAATGAGGAATGGATGGCGCAGAGAGAGGATATTTATTGATTAAAATCGATCTCGGTTACTCCATTTGTAACCGAGATCGATCATTCATTCAGTCCTCAACGTATCAGCAGGATTAATTCTTCTCACTTTCTGAATCTGCACATTGATGGTCAGCAAAGAAACTCCCAATAGAATCAGGATCGATATAAATAAAGGACCAAAACCAATGCTAGGGTAATAGGCATAAATATCTGCTAATAGCTGACTGATCAATAAAACGGCTAAAGGAGTGCCTATAAAAACAGCAAATAGGAACACAAAACGGTAGCGCATTAAAATACTTTTAGCTAGATCAAGCCCATTTGCCCCTAAAACTTTCCTAACTCCAAAGTTCTTGATATGGCTGGAAACATTAATACTTACTAAACCATATAGCCCCATGGCAGCTAGGAATAAGGCAATCGCCGCGGTGAACAACATCACATTTCTAATGCCATCCATTTCATCGAAAAAATCATTGAATAGATCTGCTTGAACGCTGACACTAAACCCTTTATCGGGAGAAATCTTATTCAGCTCATCACGTATTTGCTCTCTTTGTGCATAAATATCGCCATCTGCCATGTCAAGATAGAAAGAAGTACACTCACTCTCAGGAATTGCTCTTAAAGCGGCTCCTCTAATCCGTTGGTCCGGAGCCCAGTAATAGTAGTCCTTAACCACACCTATAATGGAATAGGTTGTGGTGTCTTGAACAACAGTCGTCCCATCGGGATCAAATTCTATTTTTAAAGCCTTCAAAAAAGATTCATTGACCACCAGACTATTCTTGATATCACCCTTCAAGCTTGGGTCAAATAATCTTCCAGCCACGAGTTCAACACCCAACAAGTCGGGATACCTGAGTCCCACATCAAAAAACTCCGCATATTTCTTGACCTCTCCATTTTTGAACTGCCAACCATTGAGGCTTGTACCGATCTGACTATTGGTACTTGCCAAATCCACAACATTTGGATTTGACTCCAAAGCAGCTCGGAACGACTCTCGAAAAGAATCATCAGGTAGAGAAACCCTTATCTTATTATACTGATTATAGCCCCAATCTAAACTTCGATTCGATCGATTAGTCAATACGAACATTACCGCTGCTACAATGGTGATGGTCGCCAAAATCATCTGAAAGGTTAGAAAAACGGAACTCACAGTACGGCTGCGAGTATTTGACACTTTATTTCTGAAAATAGTGGTGGGTTTATATGATGAGGCCACAATGGCCGGATAAATGCCCGAGGCTAAGGTGATGAAAATGAGGATGGCCCCAAGAAACATCCAAAGTCTTGGATGATGCAGCAGGTCGATGGTCAGACTACCGCCAGCTACTTTGTTAAATGCAGGTAATAAAAGTGAACTCGAGAGTAGCACGCCCAGTAATAGCGCGAATGAGGTCAAAAGAAAGTTCTCAATAAGAAACTGGGCGGCCAATTGACTTTTTTTACTACCAATGACCTTGCGTACGCCGATCTCCTTCATCCTTTTCATGATCATCGCCAATGAGATGTTGATATAATTGAAAATAGCCAAGACAACCATAAACAATGAGATTGCTGCTAAGATGAGATTGGCCTCGGCAGAAGGTGCACTCCCAACGCTACCGCTCCCTATTTGGTAGGCATTTCGAGCCATAGTCTTTAAAGACTCCAATTCAAAATTGCGGTATGGATTAACCTCATTATCCTTGTTGTGAATTGGCAATAACTCATCCATGGCCGACAAGAGTTGAGCCTCTTTAACACCAGGCTGCCTTTGAATGAAAAAGTTGGTACTTACGTTTGCAACAGCTTCTTGTCTCAGGCGATTTATGTGCTGATAATTCACCAGTAAATAGTTCTGCATGCTCGAACGCTCTTTGCGATTCTTGAGAACGGCACCGACTGTAAATTCTTTCCATTCATCTCCTATTTTGAGATCTATGGTCTTCCCTATGCCAAGTTCTTGTCCAAAAAACCGTCCATTGGCGTCTTCATTGATCACAACCTGATCAGGTTGAGAAAGGGCATCCATGCTTCCAGCAACTAGCTGAAAAGTGAACATTTTGAGATAATCCTCATCTACAAAAAGTGAAAAAGTCGAGCTTTCTCTACCTGCCACTTTGGTTCCTGCCCTGTAGAAATAGTATTTGGAGTGTTGGGCAATCCCCGGAACTGAAGCCAAAATTTCATCGATCAATTGATTGTCTGTTAGACCATTTCGGCCTGTATTCGTCTCTAGCTCTTCCCAGTGGGTCACCAGGTAGAGGTCATCTAAGTTTTCGTGAACGTAATCTTTGTAATGGTCTAGTTCTATCCATTTAAAGGCGACGATAGAACAGGCTAGTGCTATGGCGAGCCCTAGTATATTGATCGTACTTGGCATGCGTTGTTTCCAAAGGTTACGCATACCGATCTTGAAGTAATTCTTGAACATTCCCATGTTGTTAAGTTTTTGACGTTTTGATTTCTTTTTGATGTTTGACCAACGGAATAGCCTGAGCACATCCCAAGCGAATGCCTTACTGGCGGAAGCATGACCTTTTTCTTCCAGTCTCCAGTAATAGAGTTCATGCACATCGCCTTGTATTTGCTCAAGCAAATCCTTTCGGCAATACCAGGCTAAAAAGCGATCTGCCCATTTTGGGGGTTGATGTTTTGGTTGACCTGACATTAAGCAATCGAATAAATTGCATTTGTCCCCAATTGACCATATAGCTTCTCTCTGACAGATCGAACTTGATCTATCATTTGCCGTCCAGCCGCTGTCAATGTATAAAATCGCTTTCTTCTACCTCCTCTTTCCTGGGTAGCTCCACCCATCTCTGAGGTCACAAAGCCTTTTTCTTCGAGTCGGTTAAGCACAGCATGGACCGCACTAATGTTCAACTCTCGACCGGTTTGGTCCTTCATCTCTTGCAAGACGCCTACTGCATAGGCCTCGTCTCTCAGAACGCCAACCAGAAGAAGGATGAGTTCTTCAAGTTCTCCAATGTGATTTCCTTTACTCATAACATCTACAAATAGAGATATAATATTTCATATATTTTTGTAGAGTAAATAATTTTATCGAATAAACATAAAAAAAAAACGCTCTAGGAGCGCTTTCATTCAATACATAAGTAGGTTTTACCTATCGTCTTCTGATCTGTTGATATGGGAATACGACAGCGGATTCGTTGCCATCTTTGCCAACGGCTGCGACACCGAAGTAATAATTATCAATAACAATGCCTTCCAATGTATGTTCATTTACCCCCGATACATACACGAAGTTATCCCATGTCGGTGAAGTCGTTAGCCTGAAGTAGATCTTATACCCTGCAATGTTTGGGTCATCAGAGGCTTCCCAAGCCAAGGTTGTTGACGGCCGCACTGCACCCCCAATTCTAACGTCTTTCGGCGCAGGCGGTGCCCAGGCCAAACCAGCCAGCGCAATTTCATTGACTGCCGTCAACTTCTCTGCATAACCGAAATTCACTCCTTCGATCACATCACCATACTTGATGCCGTTCTCTTCACGGATGTCTTGATGCTGACGATTATAATTTTCATGCGCCTCCATGATTCGAACGCCAGCATAACCTAGGTCATTAAACGGGCGGTGGTGACCTCCTCTGCCGAAACGGTCCAATCGATAGATCATCATCGGATTCATCTCCGGCATATAGGTCTTCACTTGCTTATGAATATACCTCGCCAACTGACGAGAATTACCATCTACTTCTCCTCCCGTAAATCTTCTTGATCTTCTGCTTTGCTCACTTTCATTCGCAGGAGTAGGTTCGGAAAATATCCTAAAGGTGCGGTTGTCGATCACACCATCGACTCCTTCAATGTTACCAATCATGTCGTTATTGAGTACACCGATAATATCCCATTCGTTCTCTTGCGCATACTTAGCAAGTCCTGCTCCTCCGAAAAGCCCTTGCTCTTCGCCCGAAAGTCCTACAAAAGCGACGCTATGCTTGAACTTGTATTTAGAAAGTACCCTAGCCGCTTCAATGGTACCCGCCATGCCTGATGCATTGTCGTTAGCCCCTGGCGCATCAATCTCGAAGTTCATGGTATTGGATGCCCTTGAGTCGATATCTCCAGACATCATCACATAAGAGTTCGGATAATCCGTGCCACGTAATACCGCCACCACATTGACGATGTAGGCGTCTTTAGGTACCCTGCGGTTTCCTTCTTTCGTCACTAAATCTTTTTGATAAAACACCTCTAGACAACCCCCACATTCTGCAGAGATACGCTCAAATTCAGCCTTTATCCAGCGTCTGGCAGCACCAATTCCTCTTGTATCAGAAAGTGTATCAGAGAAGGTGTTTCGCGTACCGAAACCGACAAGTTGACGGATATTCGCCTCAATTTGTTCAGCCGAGGTGGCTTCAATGATCTCATATACTCTTGTATCAATGGCAGGTGGCGCTTGTTGAGCACGAACCGTGAAGAAAGTGCAACTGATCCCTAGCGTTAAAAGGAGTACTCTAAAGCTTCTCATATTCATATCATTTTATGGCCTGAAATTAAGGCTAGAATGTTAGTTGACGAACTAAATCTTTACAAACGGACAATACATGAAATTAATGCATGCGGGAAGTAGGGGAATCGTTTGCATAAATTGTCTTATACATAGAGATTCCTGTCGTTTGCACAAAAAAGTAGACGCAACTAAAAACTTGGCATCAGGATTGCCGTTAGAGAAGAGTGGAAAATTACAAGGATGAAAACAAAAACAGTATTATTAACAGCAGCTGCAGTCGCAACAGGACTTGGTCTCATAGGATTGGCGAGTAAAAAGGTATCACTTCCGAAAAAAGGAACAGTGAAAAAATAAGGAAACTTATTAAATAAGGTTAAAGCGGAAAAAGCCCCTACTCTTAGGGGCATTTTCATGTCTAAACTTTCTTATTTTAGCGCCTGTTAATCATCCATGAAAAAGCTTACGCTATTTTTTGTTCTTTTATTGAGCCTTCAGTTATCCCAGGCACAACGCACCATGGTGCAGGTAAATCCGAGTGATTACATTGACACCGCACTGGTCTACATGGAGAGAGAAGATTACCAAGTTGCTGATCAATACTTCATGATGGCACTTGAGAGAATCGATCTGCTTTCAGCTGATTTCTGTTTCTTTTTCGGTAAAAACTCACTGCTATTAGGAAAATATGCACAGAGCATCGACTGGCTTAATAAGTATTTAGAATTGAAAGGGAGTCGTGGGCAGTATTCACGAGAGGTGATCAGCTTATTGGATCAAGCAGAAAAGGGCTATCGCAATTCAAGTGCGCCAAGCGATAAAGCCGATATCAATAGTAAGTTTTTCTACCTAAATACTATTCCATGCGAAAATGAGCAAGCCATTATGTGCCCGATCTGCAAAGGGCAAGATGTGATCATCACTCGAGATCGCCTTGGAGAGAAACTCTATAAACAATGTCCCTATTCAAACAACGGGGTATTGACCTGCCAAGAGTATAATCTATTGATTCAAGGATTATTAAAACCGAAGAATTAAGCATCCTTTTGCTCTTTTTGCCATCTTTTATTCATGGCAGTTAAAGACTTTACGCTAAAAAACATTCTTATTGAATTCGTCATTGTGATTCTTGGGATCACTATCGCCTTTTGACTTTCCAATATTGGAGAAGACAAAAAAGAACGCAGGCTAGAACAGGTCTACCTAAAAGACATCAATACTGATCTCACAAAAGACCGCTCAGATTTAACCTATTCGATAAAAATGACCCGCCAAAAGCTTGAAGTACTTCAGTCAGCGATCAAGTATTATCAGGATCATCCAACACACGTGGCGATGGATACGGTCTTACAGTTCTCTGGTATTGTGGGAAGCTACTATCACTTTACCCCAAATGATTATACCTATTTGACACTCCAACAGAGTGGCGATTTTAAAATCATTCTAGACAATGAGCTAAAAAAGCATTTGGTCGGTGTTTATCAGAACTATAAGTTCATAGAAGCGGAACAAAAAAACCTATTGGATGCGCTCGACCAAAACTATTTTCCAACAATGATGAGTAAATATGATATGATCTCGGGCACCGTTGAGGACCCAGACTACTTTAAATCTGCCTCCTTCAAAAATACACTTGTCTTTACCACGGAGGAAACAATGAGGCTAATTCAGCTCTATGAAATGGCTTTGAATAAGCTGAGCACATTCCAAGCCGACAACTTGAATTAGGTGATCTTCTGCAGCACCAAGGTCACTAATTGCTCAACCGTGCGCTCATGATTTGACGAAAAGACTCCTGTTGCCCGGTTGGCGATCAAGGCATTGAGGCTGATCATTTCATGACCTAACATTTGTGATAAGGCATAATAGCCAGCCGTTTCCATTTCAAAGTTCGTAAATCGACCAAAAGGGCTTTCAATCTCCGCAAACTTTTCAGGCAACTTCTCAATGGTAAGTGGTAGCCTTAGTTGTCGACCCTGGGGCGCATAAAACCCCGGAGAGGTGATCGTAACTCCTTGGAACATCGCATCACTAAACTTAGCGAGTAATTTCAAGGAGCCTTTGGCCATGTATGGCGTGAAAGGCAAACCCACCAAGCGCTGCACCTTATTACAAAAATTAAGCAGTTGATCTCCTGGCTGATATCCGTAAAAAGACATCAAGGTATCCAAGCCTATTGCAGCGGTAGAAACCAAAAAAGCATCTAATGGAATGTCTGGTTGAATGCAGCCAGACGTTCCGATCCGATAAATATTCAGAGATCGTAGTTTCCGTTTGATTTTGCGTTTAGCAAAATCTATGTTCACCAAAGCATCGAGTTCAGTTAACAGCAGCTCAACGTTATCAGTACCCATTCCTGAACTGATTACAGAAATCCGTTTATTACCGATAGTTCCTGTATGCGTGATCAATTCTCGATTACTTACCTGATGCTCGATCTTATCAAAATGCCTGCTGATCTTCGCCACGCGATCAGGATCGCCAACGACGATCACCTCGTCACCAATCATTTCAGGATGAAGGTTCAGATGATACACCCGGCCTTGAGGTGAGATGATCAATTCTGAATTTGCGAGTTGTTTACGCATCAATCTAATTTTGCAGGTTCTCTTTTGACGCCTTTCAAAGGATTGTAATGATTGGTGTTCTTTTGGTAATAGCCTGTACCGTCATAAGGTCTTCGATCCGGATGTTGTCTGCACTCTTCTGAACAACAGCCATCCATTAACCAACCCGCTTCTTCAGACATCGGCATGTGTCGGTTACATTCAGGATTTGCACAGTTTACCATGCGGTCAGTTGGCACTCCTGTTACGTAACATCTACTCACAATACTTGGATTCACCTTATTCACATCGGCCGTTATGCGATTATCAAATACGTAACACTTTCCCTCAAAATCTTTACCCCCAGCTTCAATACCATATTTGATAATGCCACCATGCAGCTGATATACATTCTCAAATCCTTGCTCCAACAAATAGGCTGAGGCTTTTTCACATTTGATCCCGCCTGTACAATAGGTGATCACCTTTTTATTCTTTAGGTGGTCGAGCTCTTTTATCTTATCAGGAAAATCTCTGAAGTTATCAATATCAAGCGTGAGTGCATCTTTAAAATGGCCTACATGATGCTCGTAATTACTGCGGACGTCTAAGATTACCGTGTCTTCATCTTTGTTCTCCAGTATTTTTCTAAAGTCTTCTGGTTCGATGTACGCTCCTGTCTTTTGGCGTGGATTGATCTCTCTTAAGCTAGAATGCACGATCTCTGGTTTGACACGAACATGCAGTTTGGCGAAAGCCATTTTATCGTGTGCTTCTACTTTGAACTCCGTATCGGCAAATCGACAATCAGAATGGACATAATCCATGTACCTATCACAATCTTCCTTCAGTCCAGAAACTGTCCCGTTTAATCCTTCGGGTGAAATGATAACCCGGCCTCGCAGGTTATTCTCAACACAAAACAAGTGATGCTGCTCTCTGTATGCTTCATAGTCTGCTATGTCAGCATAACAGTAATACAATAAAATTGAATACTTCTTTTCCATAAGTCTGCCCTATTGCTTGTAGGGTGATTTATATAAACTAACCATAAATTCTTAAACCTCTTGAGCGGGGTTGCCAAAAACTGTCTTTCCTTTTTCGACATCGGCAACAACAACAGACCCTGCTCCTATCCGTGCATTGTTTCCAACCTTGATACCAGGCACAATCGTCACCCCCGAACCAATAAATACATTATCCCCTATTTCTGCACTACTTCCTACCACAGAACCAGCACCAACTTGCACTAAATCACCTAGCTGCGCGGCATAATCAATGGTAGCATTCGTGTGGATCAAACAATGATCTCCGATTTTTGCATTTGCACCGATAACCACCCCACTATTGATGAATTCTCCATGGCCTACATGGGCAGAGGAAGAAACGTTGGCATTGCTGTGAATTGCATTGACCGGCATCTTCTTTCTTCTCTCCTTCATCAATTTGACCAAGCCCTTTCTTAGGTCACGGTCATCGACTGCAATAAAGCCTTCGCACTTTTTACCAATCAATTTCAGGAAACCATCATCATCCATGCTTCCCAAAACGGTAAGTTCACCTAAGGTGGTGTCATGCAATTCTTTATTATCGTCAAGAAAGCCATAGACCATGATGTCATTGCTTTCAAAGATCTCAACTGCTGCTTGTCCAAGCGCACTCGCGCCAAATATGATTACAGGATTTTCCATCGCTTTATATTCAGGGCACAAAGGTAATTCTTTTCGCGCAAAATCAGATATGAAGCTCAATTATCACCATCGAGTAGATGAACGCCTATATGACAGTCTAGGCATTTCTTAGGCGTACAATACTGTTGAAAGAGCTCATTGACCGCCTGACTATCAAAGGCGTTGGCTACCGACCAATTCAAGGTTTTCCAGAGTCGCGTGACACGGTTATGTTCAGGTGACAACTGTGTCAAAATATTCACCGCCCGATCCATGTACTGGTATTGATCTTGATGCATAGCGTATGCGGCCAGCATGGGAGCTGTCACATTGATCAGCAAGTGACGGACCGTATTTCTAGAAACCTTTCTTACTCCTTGTTGAGATGGTTTATCTGGTCTTAAATGCGACTGCCAGTAGCTGCTTAATTCGACTTGCAGATGTTCCATGAGCGTGTCCACTCCTTCTATGATCAGGAACCGATCCCACAAATTTTTCTCTTGATACAAGATGGCTGCGAATTGCACCAATCGTTGAACGGGTTGATTTTGGGGTCGTAATGGAGCGAATTTCCAATAGGAGATCGGCAATTCGCTTAAGCCTTGATATTTACTTTTAAAGAACTCATAGTGCATTTGCAGCACACGTACCTCCTCATCCTTGAATTGCCCATGCAAGAAACCTGCAGTTCCTAACAATAGGCCTTCGAACTCCTCTATCCGATTCAGGCGACGAATCCATCGATACTGTAGTTTCCTTGCCGTCAGCAGCATGGCCTCATCATTTGCTTTGAAGCCCATGGCCCTCGCGATCATTCGAAAGGTCACCTCCTGCCAATCGCCATTGGTCGATGTCAATTCTTCTAAGACAAGTGCTGACTTTCTTTGCAAACGCTCCACCAGCACCCTTTCTGCCATACTCAAGCGTTTGATCGCCGGCACCTTAGCCAATTGAGTAGCGCAAGGAACAGCTGCTGGATTTTCGATCAGCAATTGATAGCGTTCGTAAAACTTCGGTTTAATGTATCCTTTGAGTGCCATGGTCGGGATCAACTCCTGCTGAGTCGTAAAGACTTCTTTGTCATACTCGTAGACTACATGAAGCACAACTGTATCGTAATTTTCATCTTGATGATGACCATGGCGATACCAATCGGAAGATTTGACATGAATTTCAACTGCTCCGTACCATTTTAAGCCATCGATAAGAACCTGAGCTTCCTTAAAATCGGGTCCATCGTGGGCATTCCGAAAACCAGGATTCATTACTGTGAGTGGCTTGCCAGATATAGTTTGGATGGGTTGGGTAAAAAGCTGATGACGCCAAATGTAGTAAAGGAAATCTTCTCGCATGTTCAGTGTGTGTTTACACTGAAACTAAAGAAATTTTGTCAAATAATCAGTCATTTCAGTACGCAAAGCTGCCGCTTTTTGACCTGCTACCTTTGCAAAATCTGCCGTATCATCCGCGTAAATGATCCCTCTTGAAGAATTCACCAGCAATCCACATTGCTTATTCATGCCATATTCTGAGACTTCGGCTAAACTTCCTCCTTGGGCACCTACTCCCGGAACAAGCAAGAAGTGATCTGGAATGATCTGTCGAATATTTTGAAGGGCAGTGGCTTTGGTAGCTCCAACTACATACATCAACTCTTCGGCACTACCCCATTGTTGGCTCTTTCTGAGGACCTCTTCGTACAGCTCTCCCCCTGCCGCCAATTTGAGATTCTGAAAATCTTGCCCTCCAGCATTCGAGGTCAAGGCCAATAAGATGACCCACTTTTCGTTAAATTCTAAGAAGGGTTTCACAGAATCCTCACCCATATATGGGGCCACCGTGATAGAATCGAATTGCAATTCTTCAAAAAATGCTTGTGCATACATCTTAGACGTATTCCCAATATCACCACGCTTTGCATCAGCGATCGTAAAAACATCATCGGGTAAATATTCGATTGTCTTTTGTAAGCTTTCCCAGCCCTTGAGGCCATGTGCTTCGTAAAAAGCAATATTCGGCTTATAAGCCACCGCGTGCTCAATGGTTGCATCAATGATCTGCTTATTGAAGGCAAATATGGGGTCTTCTTCTGAAAGCAAATGTTGAGGGATCTTCTTGATATCGGTATCAAGTCCTACACAGAGGTAAGACCCTTTTTGTTTGATCTGCTCGAAAAGCGCCTGCTTATTCATTAATTCCGAAGGTCTGTGACGATCTCTACTTTGTATTTGGTATCATCAAACTGAAAGAAACCCTCGTCAAAGGACTTATTGGGTGCAAACTTCGTTACGATGAATGAAGTAGGAATCCCATCGTAGTCGATCAGGTCCCAACCTTTCAAGTAAGCATCTTCCTGCCCTACATACATGATGATGGTTGTGAAATCAGCATCCGGATCAGTTGAGTTCAACTTGACAACATTCACTTGCTGCTCTTCATATGTATCCTCACCTACAAACTCAAAGTCAAAACCTTCCTTGTAGATATCATAGATATTGGCCGGATTAATGGCTTGCTCATCGGGCTCAAAATTGCTGATGGTCAATTCCTCTCCTTCCATGATGTAAGTCCAAAGGGTTGGACCATCACAAAAGATCAGTTGCCCTTGAAAATCCACAAAGAACTTCTCTTTTGAAACCGCTGCATTTCCGCTGTAGGTATCCTCACCGTTCATTCCATTGGCCAGCTTTTGATTAAAGCTGATCTCAAAACCAGGCATGGCTTTATAGGTAGCACTCATTTTATCGAGAATGCGTTTCGCCTCTCCTTCCTGTCCCCAAACTGCACTTGCCAACAACATCATGAAGCAAGCGAAAAACAATTTTTTCATAACTATTTATCTATCTCGATCAATTATTGTTTAGTTCATTCAATAATTGTTCCAAACTATATTCATCTGGAATCAGCACCTCTCTGGCCTTTGACCCCTCAAAAGCGCCGACAATGCCAGCCGCTTCTAACTGGTCAATGATTCTACCCGCTCGGTTATACCCTAGTTTGAGCTTGCGCTGAATCAAACTTGTACTCCCCTGCTGATGCGCCACAATCAATTTGGCTGCTTCTTCGAACAACACATCACGATCAGAAAGATCTACATCTCCCACACTGCCGTCTGACTCTTCGCCAACAAATTCTGGCAGCATGTAGGCCGAGCTGTATCCCCTTTGAGACCCAATGAATTCACAAATCTCGTCAACTTCAGGTGTATCAACAAACGCACACTGTAGACGTATAATCTCCGACCCCATTGAGAGCAGCATATCACCCTGACCGATCAATTGATCGGCACCACCTGCATCCAAAATGGTTCTAGAATCTACCTTCGATGTTACTCGAAACGATAGTCTAGCGGGGAAGTTCGCTTTGATAATCCCCGTGATCACGTTAACAGAAGGTCTTTGTGTTGCCACAACCAAATGAATTCCAATGGCACGAGCCAACTGAGCGAGTCGCGCTATTGGCGTTTCTACCTCTTTACCTGCCGTCATCATCAGATCCGCCAACTCATCGATCACCAACACGATGTAAGGCAAGAAACGATGCCCCTTTTCAGGGTTTAATTTGCGGTCTACGAATTTCTTATTGTACTCTTTGATATTTCTACAAGCAGCATCTTTGAGCAGATCATAGCGCTGATCCATTTCAATACACAAGGAATTCAAGGTGTAGATGACCTTCTTGGTGTCGGTAATGATGGCATCTTCCGAATCGGGTAACTTCGCTAGGTAGTGGCGTTCAATTTTATTGAACAGTGTCAATTCTACCTTTTTAGGGTCGACCAAGACGAACTTTAATTGTGAAGGGTGCTTCTTGTATAACAAAGAAGTCAAAATCACATTCAAGCCCACTGACTTACCTTGACCCGTAGCTCCAGCCATCAGCAAGTGTGGCATTTTCGCCAAGTCTGCTACGAATACTTCATTCGAAATGGTCTTACCTAAGGCAACGGGTAAGGCTTTGTCGGAATCCATGAATTTATCAGTGGAAATAACCGAACGCATAGAGACCATTTCTTTATTCACATTAGGTACCTCGATACCTATGGTTCCTTTTCCCGGAATTGGGGCAATGATTCGAATACCCAAGGCCGCCAAACTCAAGGCAATGTCATCTTCCAAGTTCTTGATCTTGGAGATCTTCACTCCTGCCTCAGGAATGATCTCATACAAGGTAATAGTCGGACCAATAGTCGCCTTGATGCTTGAAATACCGATCTTAAAGTTGGTGAGCGTTTCAACGATCTTATCCTTGTTTGCCTGTAATTCGTCTTGGGTAACAGATATTTTACCTGTTGAATATTCATTCAGCAAGTCCACTTTAGGAAATTTATAACTGGCTAAGTCTAAAGTAGGGTCATAATTCCCTACTTTCTCAACCAATTTTTCCGCCGCCTCTGAAATCTCAACTTCAAAAGCAGGTTCATTCGCTTTCGCCGTGTCTTTCTTCTCTTCTGTTGCTGAAGGCGTAATTTCTAATTCCAATGCCTCTTTCTCCGGCTGCGCTTCTTCCTCCTTTGTGGGAGAATCCTCTTTCCATAGGTCGGTTACCAGCTCAATTGGGGCTTCTTCTTTCTCTTTTGATGCGGGTTCAATCTCTGACAATTCCACCGCCAGCTCAGCGACTTCTTTCTCTTGTTTCTCCTCTTTCAGGGTAACTACCCAATCCTCCAGATCCTCAGTTGCCTCGTCTGTCTCAGCAGCAGCTTCTTCCATCGAGCCATCCGACTTTTCATCTAGTTGATCTCTATTGAGCACAGCATCGGGTGCCGTTTCGGGCATGGCAGCATCTACCACACTGGTGGCTTTTTGCAGGCTGAATATATTCGTGATATTGAAGAAGAAAATGATGAAGACCAACAAGGTGAACACCAGGAAAAGCACGGTGCCAAAACCTAGCAAACTATCAAAATAGACAGAAAGCTGATAACCTATCCCTCCACTGTAGAAACTCCATTCCGACACTTCATCACCAGACTTGATCATGGAACCCATGAGCAGGCTAGTCCAAAACATAAAGAAAAAGGCAAAGGCTATTGCCCTATTGAGTTTGACCAGTTCTTCTCCCCAAACGATCTTATAGCCTAGCAAGAACAACACTGGGGGGACCAAAAAAGCCCCGATGCCAAACCATGAGAAGATCAGCTTGTGTGAGACCAAAGCGCCGAGGAGTTTCATCCAATTGCGGGCCTCTTGGCCTAAAGAGCGTACCGTTTCATTTGCTGAAAAGTACGCTTCCACCACGCTCTGATCGGCTTTCCCCGTAAACAAATAGCTAACGCAGGCCACGAAGATGAAGATGGAGGTTAAAAGCAAAAAGAATCCAACAGAAAGCTGCAATCGGCGGTCTTTCAAGAATGGAATTTCAATCTTCTTTTTAGGGCCTTTTTTCTTCTTGGATTTATCTTGGTTCGACTTAAATGTGTTGGAACGATAAGTATTTTGGGCCATTGAAAAATTGTAAACCTGATAATACGAAATTAATTGATTTTTTAGGAATCAACGTATGCTAGTTCGCTTTATTCCTTCGCTTCCATGCCAAAATTCCTTTATTGATTTTTTTGAGCATAGATGGCCCTTCATAGATAAAGCCTGTATAGACCTGAACCAAGCTGGCTCCAGCTGCTAACTTCTCGATGGCATCGTCAGCGGTTAAGATGCCACCAACGCCTATAATTGGAAATGCCCCTTTCGATTTTTCCGCTAAGTACCGAATCACTTCCGTAGATCGCGCCCTGACGGCCTTTCCACTTAAGCCTCCAGCACCCATTGCTTCAATGGTAGATTGCTCCGTTGCTAATCCTGCTCTCGATATCGTCGTATTGGTGGCGATCAAGCCATCGAGTTTGATTTCGAGCATAATATCGACAATGTCATCGAGTTGTTCGTTGCTGAGATCAGGCGCAATTTTCAAGAGAATGGGCTTGGTCTGTACATATTCCTCTCTTTCTTGCTGTAGGGTCTTTAACAATTGTTTTAAGGGCTCTTTTTCCTGAAGTGCTCTAAGATTCGGCGTATTCGGAGAACTAACATTCACCACGAAGTAATCCACATGTTCGTAGAGTGCATGAAAACAATCTCTGTAATCCTCCACAGCCTCAGCATTGGGTGTCACTTTGTTTTTCCCAATGTTGCCACCAATGATCACCTCGGTCTTTTTCTTTTTCAAGCGTTCGATCGCTTCTTCAACCCCCTCGTTATTAAAGCCCATTCGGTTGATCAAACTCTCGTCAGCAGGCAGCCTAAAAAGTCTTGGTTTGGCATTACCCGGTTGCCCGACGGGCGTTAAGGTGCCAATTTCAATAAAACCGAAACCAAAAGCTGACAACTCATCAAAGAGCTTGGCGTCTTTGTCAAAACCAGCAGCCAAGCCTACAGGGTTTGGAAATTTGATGCCAAAACACTCTGTTTCAAGCTCGCGATCTTTAAAATTGTAGAGCTGATCAGCGAGCCGTGCAACGCCAGGCACCCGGAAAAATCTCTTGATCCAATTGAATGAAAAATAGTGCGCCTCTTCTGGCGCCTTTGCGAAAAGTAATGGACGAATAAAGGTTTTGTACACGCGCGAAATTTTAACAAAAATAGAACATGCAAAAGGAATGAGAAATGTTAGCCTTGCTCTTTTTGACAATCGGTTAAAATTGCTTCAACAATTGACCTAGGAAAGCTATCATCTGTTCTCTACTTTGCATTTGCAAATACAGTTTTGATAATTGCTATTGAAAGGATAAGGCTATGTCACAACCATTCGAGTTTCTGAAATTTACTAATAATGGCTATTTGAATACGGCTATTTACGTTGCCGCTATCTTTCTAGCCGCATTCATTTTGCTCAAAATCTTGCGGGTCATTTTGAATAAGTTCATTCTAAAATCTAGCGGTGACCTTAGAATAGACCCTACTCAATTCAAATTCCTGAATAATGCCTTGGGCATGGTCATCTTCTTCAGTGCGTTCACGCTCATTTTCATGACCATACCCAAACTGAGAACCTTGGGTGTCACCTTATTTGCCGGTGCTGGTATTTTTGCTGCCATCATTGGTTTTGCCTCACAAGCTGCTTTTTCAAACATTGTGAGTGGCATATTTATCGTGATATTCAAGCCATTTCGTGTTGGCGATATCGTGAAGATCAGCAACCTATACTCGGGTGTGGTAGAAGACATTACCCTGCGCCATACGGTAATCTCAGATTTTGAGAACAAACGACTCATCATTCCAAATTCGGTGATCAGTGCCGAAACCATTCACAATTCGAATATCATCGATAGAAAAGTATGCAATCACATTTGGTATGGCATCAGCTACGACTCGGATGTGGACCTCGCCACGAGAATCATTCAAGAAGAAGCCATGAAGCACCCAAACTTCTTAGACCACCGGACAAAAGAAGAGAAATCGGCGGGTGAACCCGCAGTCATTGTCAGGCTCATGGAGTTTGCTGAATCGAGCATTCAATTAAGGGCCAATGTGTGGTCGGAAGGACCGCTTGAAGGCTTCGAATTAAAGTGCGATATTAACAGGACCATCAAAAAACGATTCGACCGTGAAGGAATTGAGATACCTTTCCCCTACAGAACTATTGTCTATAAGGAGAAAACGAAGAAAGAAGACTGAACCGAGCCAGGCAGCCAAGAAAATGAATCAAATGCCGGGCTCACTGATCTACACTGGTGAGCAGCATATTGATGAAATGGAGATCGAGTTGTTTCGCTTCAATGCCGATTCGTTAGAAGAACGAACCATCAGCATAGAAGAACTCCCAACAGCACAACAAGCAGGAAGCATTCTTTGGCTCAACATCATTGGGCTACACGAAACGGATAAAATGAGATTGATCGGTGATCAATTCAACATTCATAACTTAGCCCTTGAAGACATCCTGAACATGGGGCAACGGCCAACCTTCGATGAATACGAAGAACAGTACTTCATGGCCACAAAAATGATCAGAGCAGTTGAAGACATCGTGGTTTCAGAACAATTCAGCTTAGTCGTTGGAAACGGCTTTCTCATCACCTTTCAAGAAAAAAAGGGCGATATCTTCGACGGTGTCAGAAACCGACTTCGAAATGTGAAAGGCCGAATACGTTCAAAAGGAGCCGATTATCTATCTTTTGCCTTATTGGATGTGATTGTCGATCATTACATGGCCATTATTGATGAATATGGCGTCGAGATCAACGATCAGGAAGTTCGGCTGATGGATGATTTCGATAAGGATATGATCAATGACATCAATTTGAGCAAAAAGGAGGTGAATTACTTAAGGAGGTACGCCAGACCCTTGCGCGACACTATACTGAATTTCAACAAGTCGGAGCATAACATCATCGATAACAACACGCGCCCCTTCTTAAAGGACCTTGTCGATCACATCACGCATGTAACAGATACCATTGAGGTTTACCGAGAGAACATCAATGACAATTTCAATACCTACAATACGTTCATGAACAACAAGCTCAATGACGTGCTGAAAGTACTGACGATCTTTTCCGTGATCTTTATCCCACTCACCTTCATGGCTGGTATTTATGGAATGAATTTTGAAAACATGCCCGAGTTGAGTAAGCCCTATGCTTACCCTATGCTATTGGCTGTGATGGTGGTTGTTGCCATTACTATGATCTTGTATTTCAAAAGAAAGAAATGGCTATAAGGCCTTTTCCCCAAATGTGAGCACTAACTCCTGGGGTGATATTCTTGAATGACCTGTCGTAGATAGTCACGATCTAGATGTGTGTAGATCTCTGTGGTCGTTATGGACTCATGTCCCAACATCTCTTGTACAGCCCTTAGGTCAGCGCCTCCCTCGATCAAATGCGTGGCAAAAGAATGGCGGAAGGTATGCGGGCTAATGGTTTTGTTAATGCCCGCCGTTTTTACCAAGTCTTTGATGATCATAAAGACCATCTGACGACTCAATTGCCGACCTCTTCTGTTCAAGAATAAGATGCCTTCAAAGCCCAGCTGCACGTCTAAATGAATACGCACTTCTTTTTCATAGATGCGGATATACTTCAAGGCTTCCTTTCCGATTGGCACCAAGCGCTCTTTACTCCCCTTGCCCATCACACGTAAAAAGCCTACATCCCAAAGCACGTTCGCACGTTTAAGGTTGATCAACTCTGATACCCGTAAGCCCGAACTATATAAGGTTTCTAGCATGGCGCGATTGCGTTGCCCCTCCGGCTTCGAATGGTCGATAGCCGCTAAAATTTGATCGATCTCCTCGATTGAAAGCGTATCTGGTAGCTTTCGCCCTAGCCTTGGGGCTTCAAGTAAGGTGGTCGGATCTTGATCTAGCTCGCCGGCATACAACAGGAATTTGAAAAAGGACTTCAGACCAGAGGTCATTCGAGCCTGAGAATAAGCACTCATTCCGAGTTCATTGATGAATTCAAGAAAGTCTTGCAGCTCCACAATTGAAACTTGCAAAGGTGTCAAGGACAAAGCCTTTAGTTCAATGAACTGTTTGAGCTTTTCTACATCTTGCATATAGGCCAATACAGAGTTCTCACTCAGTCCACGCTCCAAACGGAGGTAGTTTTCGTATTCCTGCAGGTAGATGTCCCAAGCCATAGTTAAGTATATGAATTTATCTGTTAGCGGTGAAAGGTAAATAGTTCATGAGACAAATCGTCAGCACCTGACTAAATGCCTAAACGATTAAAAGATCTCCAACGACACCTCTTTCGGTGGCTCAGCATGCAACAAATGCTTCACCCAGTAATCCCATTTTTTTCTAGTGAAATAGGGATTCATGTCACCATAACCGTGACGCTTATTCGGGAAGATCAGTAAGTCAAAGTCTTTATTGGCTTTGATCAAGGCATCGACCATCAGCATGGTATTGGATGGCGGCACATTGCTGTCCATAGAACCGTGCGCCAGCAAAAGCTTTCCTTTGAGGTTTTCCGCCAATAGGAGATTCGCCTGATTGTCATAGTTGGTCGTTCCATCTTCCTTGCCCTCGATCTTGTTTTCCACCAACAGGCCTTGCCACTTTTCTGCCCAATCGGCCTCATAATTTCGGTTCTCATGATTACCTGAAGAAGACACTGCCACTTTATAAAAATCTGGATAAGCCAGGATGGCCCTAGTAGAGGCAAATCCACCACCTGAATGACCATAGATACCTACGCGGTCCAAGTCCATGCCTCTGTAAGTTTCAGCTAATTGCTTAATGGCGGCCATCTGATCAGGAATCCCATTATCGCCCATGTTGCCATAATAATAGTCATGGAAGCTTTTAGATCGACCAGGCGTACCGAGGGCATCTACAGCTACCACGATAAACCCTAGCTCTGCCACAGCTTGAAAATCTCGCCAAACGGGTCTAAAACCATAATTACCCACACTTCCGGACTGCGGACCTGGGTATAAATAATTGAGTACTGGGTAAGACCTACGCTCATCATAGTCGGTCGGCAAAACGATGATTCCGTAAAGAGCTGTTTCATTGTCTCTGGCTTTTACGCTGAATTCAACAGGTGCTTGCCAACCTGCTGCTTTTAGTGCATCAATATTTGCCTTTTCCAACTCAAGCATTACCTCACCATTGGTATTGCGCAATACGGTGACTGGTGGTGCATCTAGCTGGGAATAGGTATCTACAATGAATTGCTTGTCGGGAGAAAAATTGAAACGATGTGCGCCCAACTCAGGGGTCAAATTTTGTAGGCCGCTCCCATCAAAATTGGCCTTATACAGATAGTGATAATAGGGATTACCTTCATCTTTCCCTCCTACTGTAAAATAGATCTCACGTTTTTCTTCATCAATAAACATGATCTGCTGAGTGGCCCATTCTCCCTCTGTAATGGTTTTTTTTACATTTCCAGTGCTGAGATCGTGCAGATACAAATGCCTCCAATTCGTCTTTTCCGAAAACCAAATAAACTCATTACTATCGAATAAAACCTTCCAGTACAGCGGCCCATCAGGTGACCCTTGCGCCGCATTGTTAGCGGATTCATAATAGGTATCTACTTTTTCGGTGTAGACGGAGCGCACAACCCCCGTATTGGCATTGGCCACCTGTAGCTCAGCAATTTTATGATCTCTCGAGCCAGTCACGAAGGCAAACTGTGAACCATCTACACTCCACTGCGCATCTAAGAGTTCCCCTGATCGATTGGTGATATGATCCGTGGTTGTTCCTCGTTGAAATTCTTTACCTCTTTTTAAACGAACCACTTTCGGACGTGGACCTAGATGAATAATAACGCGCTCTATGGTGAATATCTTTTCATCACCGGGCAAAGGATATTTCCATGCTTCCAAAGTAGGATGTCCTATGTTGGTCGAGGTCAAATACATCTCTCCCACTCCGCGAGCATCTTGCTGAAACGTAGCGATCTTATCGGAGTTGGGCGACCAACGCAATACGGCCCGATCTGATCTCGTCCAGCCTGCATTATCCGTCGCATAGCCATAGTCCTCCTGCCCATCAAAAGTCAATTGAGTGCTTTTTCCACTAGTAAGATCTCTTACCCAAAGATTGTGGTCTTTGACAAAGGCAGCCAATTGACCATTAGGAGAAACATGCTCATTGGGTTTTGCCCGCAATAAAGTAGCACCTTCCTCAGTGAGGCTGTAGTCTGATAAGCGGCAAACATATGTCTTTGCTCCGATCTTGAACCTGATTTTTTCATCAGTACCATCGTATTCAATGGCTCGCAAGGGTAAATTATCCGGATCATAAGCTTCCTGCAATTCTTCATTCAGCACAGCAGCAAGTTTGACTTGATCAAAAGCTTCACGCTTTTCTTGCTTAGCCATGTCGACCAAAACGAATTGCTTTCCATCAGCGGTTTGCTTGTCATACACCAAGAACTCATTGTTTGTCCAAGACATGCCACCGATCTGGTCATGAACCAATCCGTTCCACTCGCGGCTCATATGCTTGGCTGCTCTTTCATAATCCGCTGAAGTGATCTGAGGTGATTGGTCACCTTGCTGGCAAGAGGAAACCGTGATCAGGATGAAAAAAAGAAATGCGATGTATTTGGATCTCTTTAATGAACTCATATGTCCTAGGGTTAAGAAACAGTGAAATTATGTCTTTTTAGGAAATCATGGTCGGTGCACGAGCACCTTTTCAATGAATGGCAAGACTATTTCATTGGGTGTAAAAGCAAAAAGAAAAAGAATACTGATCAGATGCACTTGTATTGACCCCTGAAGAAAACGCTAATCCTTCAAAATCTTGTACTCTGAGATCTCTTCCTCGGTCATGTAATGCATGTCTTCCGGAGCTGCCGCATTGATCGTGAAATAATAGAAATCTTCAGCTTCTTGCTGTGTGAAATCCACATCAACATAGTAATTGCTATAAGGCAGATGCTCGACATGGCCAACGGGATAATCTGTCGCACTAATAGGATTGCCATTGTCATCTTCTGTGGCCCAAGAGTGAACGCCGATCATGGTATTGGTCCCTTTGGTTCTTCTCACTCCTGCCAAAAAGAAATCAACTCCACCAGAAGCGATCAAGCCATTATCCAACAAGTGGATCCTGATGCCCAACTGATGAACGCGCAAAGACAGCTGCAGATTGATCTCGTCATCCGAAGAACCGCCACATTCTACAATTTCAATGCTTTCGATGTTTGGGAAATACTCGATCAGATCAAGAAAATCATCTAAAGAATTACTATCAATGTCTCCATCCATTTCGACCGTTCTTTCATCATCCATGACCTCAAAAATTCCAAAAACGGTCTCTTGAGAACCCGGCTCGTTGTAATTATCATCTGAACAAGAGGCAATTGAAATGAATACTATTGCGGAAAACAGGGCATATAAAAATGGATTCTTTTTCATCAGAAAGACTTAAAATGGACTCATGAAGTTAGGAAAAAAGATCACACCGGAAATGGTTAAGTCTTTTCGAACTATAGAAGACTTTGATCAAGAGTTCTTAGCTTTAAGACATGAAGATATTGATCATCAACGGCCCAAATTTGAACTTACTCGGTACACGTGAAAAAAGTATCTACGGGGAAGAATCCTTTGAGGAGTTTTTCTTAAGGCTGAAGAAAGCCCATGAGGGACTTGAATTGAGTTACTACCAAAGCAATGTAGAAGGTGAGCTGATCAACAAATTGCATGAAGTCGGCTTTACTTACGATGGCATCATCCTCAATGCGGGAGGCTATACCCACACTTCTGTGGCCATTTCAGACGCCATCGCCGCCATCAATACGCCAGTAGTGGAAGTCCATATTTCGAACATCCATGCACGTGAAGAATACCGTCATAAGAGTCTTATTACGGCCCACTGCGTTGGGATGATCACCGGCTTTGGTTTGACCGGATATGAAATGGCATTAGGTTACTTTATCAATAAAAATTGATTTACCTTCGCGCGATTTTTTAAGGAAACAACATGCTCAATTTTACACAGATCATATCCGTTACGCTGATTCTGTTTTCAGTTATCGATATTTTAGGTTCTATCCCCATCATCATCGACTTGCGAAAAAAGGCAGGTCATATTCAATCTGGCAAAGCCACCTTGGTGGCTGGTGTCTTGATGATCCTCTTTCTATTTGTCGGTGATAACCTGCTCAAGTTGTTTGGTATTGATGTTGGGTCTTTCGCCATCGCAGGTTCCATCATCATGTTCATCATTGGAATGGAAATGATCTTAGGTCATAACTTCTTCAAAAACGAACCCACCGCTTCTAACACAAGCTCTGTGGTTCCAATTGCTTTCCCGTTAATTGCCGGAGCTGGTACCTTAACCACCATCATCTCGCTCAGGGCGGAGTACGAAGAATTGAACATCTTAGTGGGCATTATCGTCAATTTGGTCTTTGTGTTCATCGTCTTAAAGTCAACAAATTGGTTAGAGAAAAAGATCGGTGAGAATGGCATCGGCATCTTACAAAAGATCTTTGGGATCATCTTACTGTCCATTGCCATTAAGCTCTTTAAAGACAATATCCAGAACCTATGATCATCATCTACACAGACGGCTCTTCGCGCGGCAACCCCGGCCCTGGTGGCTACGGAACAGTGATGAAGTTCAAGGAGCACCGCAAAGAGATCTCTGAAGGCTTTCGCAAAACCACCAATAATCGCATGGAACTACTCGCTGTGATCATTGGATTAGAAGCGATCAAAGTGGCCAATGCACCCGTCAAGGTGTATTCCGATTCCAAGTACGTCATTGACTCTGTTGAGAAGGGCTGGCTTTGGAATTGGATCAAAAAAGACTTTAAAGGCAAAAAGAATAAAGACCTCTGGTTGCGATTTGCCGAGATCTACAAGAAGCATCGGGTGACGTTTCAATGGGTGAAAGGCCATGCGGGAATTCCAGAAAACGAACGATGCGATCAACTAGCCGTTGAAGCCGCAGAGGGCAGCGATTTGTTGGTCGACGAAGGCTTTGAGTCAGGACGCTATTCTTAATGTTTAATGATCAATGTGTTAGGGATTAGTTCAACATTCACCTTTAAGAATTAACCATTACAATGCCCAATAGCTATTTTCAGTTCAAGCAATTTAGAATTGACCAAGGCCAATGTGGCATGAAGGTGACCACAGATGCATGCTTTATGGCTGCGGCGATTCCTGTCACCCCAAATAAAAGACTTTTAGATATCGGCACAGGAACGGGCTTACTTTCCCTTATGCTCGCCCAAAAAGCCAAGGTATTGATAGATGCCATTGAGATTGATCATGCCGCCTTCCTGCAGGCCAAAGAAAACTTGGACAATTCACCGTGGTCAGCTCAAATCAGTCTAAAGCACACCTCACTACAAGCCTTGGAATCTACTGAACCATATGACATGATCATTTGTAACCCTCCCTTTTTCAAAAACAGCCAAAAGGGAGCAAATGAAAATAAAAACAAAGCCCTTCACGCCAGTTTGCTCAGCATGGAAGACCTGGCGAATAAGGCGAAAGAACATTTAAAGTCCGAAGGTCTGTTTTGGGTCATGTATCCGGAACAAGAAATGGGTGAGTTTATTGAGATTGCAGGAAGGAGTGGTCTCTATCCATCATCAACAATTCTCTTGCGGAATATTGCGACTGGCCCTGTCTTTAGGCAGATCGTCGCCTTCGAGTTTGAATCCCCTATCGAGAGGGATGCAACGGAGGTCGCCATCCGAGATACAAATGGTGAATACACGGCCCTTTTTCGTTCCTATTTATCAAACTATTACCTTCATTTCTGAATCACAGCACAACCTGTAATCCTGAAAAATGAGTGAAGCATTTCATATTCCTGAGGGAAGCCATATTGGGCATGTCCATTTAAAAGTCTCCGACCTTGACCGAGCACTCAGCTTTTATTGCGAGCTACTTGGTTTTCAGGTGAAGCAACGGTTTGGCGACCAAGTCGCCTTTATCGCTAGTGGAAATTACCATCACCACATTGGATTGAATACCTGGCAAAGCAAAGGGCAACCACCGGCGCCCAAACAATATCCTGGACTTTTTCACACCGCCATCGTGGTTCCGCAGCGAAAGGATTTGGCCATAATGTTTCAACGGCTTCTCGACCAAGATTATCCATTCACAGGTTTCGCCGACCATGGAGTCTCAGAGGCCTTGTACTTAGATGATCCTGATGGCAATGGCGTAGAACTCTATTGGGATAAGCCCCAGGAAGAGTGGCCGATCAATGAAAGTGGTGAGCTTAAAATGTACACCCGATCACTTGACCTCGAGTCCTTAGTTTCGCTGCTATAAGACGGATTGTCAGATTCTCCAAATTACCCTATCTTGGCAGCCATTCAGGAAGCTTATGGAAATTTTAGGAATTGATGTCGGAGGTAGTGGCATAAAAGGAGCCATCGTAGATACCAAAAAAGGAATTTTGATCTCTGACCGGCATAGAATTGCGACACCCGAAGGGCGTAAACCCAAAGACATCGCCAAGGTGGTGAAGGAAATCCAAACCCATTTCGACTGGAAAGACAATATTGGTGTCGCCTTCCCTACCGTCGTTGTCAACAACAAAGCAAAATTTCATAGCAATTTAGACGAAAGTTGGATGGGCTTGCAGATAGACGACTTATTCAATAATTGTTGTGACGACAACACCTTCAACATCATTAACGATGCCGATGCAGCCGGAATGGCGGAAATGAAGTTTGGCGCTGGACGGCATCATTTGGGTACCGTCATCATGATTACCATTGGTACTGGCTTAGGCAGTGGCATGTTCTACGATGGTGTATTGATTCCTAATTTCGAGTTGGGAAGAATGCTATACAAAAAGGGTAAAGTCATTGAACACTTCGCAGCGGATTCAGCGCGCAAGAGAGAAGAATTATCATTTGAAGAATGGGGTGAACGACTCAATATATTCCTCAAGCATGTTGAACGCATCACAACACCAGATTTTATCATTTTAGGCGGTGGGGTGAGTAAACACATTCACAAATACAGAGATCAGATTACGATTAAAACACCCTACGTTGTAGGAGAAAAACAAAACAACTCAGGGATTATAGGAGCCGCTGCTTATTCAGCAGAGCATCATAAATGAATAGGTTGGGTGGTGAACTCAGCATAGCTTAAAAACCGATGTGCCCGCATCATCTCTTCATGGGTTGGTTTCTCAATGTGCCGAGGTATACCTAAAAGCCTTTCATCTTTCTTGTCAAAAGGAGGTTCGACCTTGGATCCAAAAAAATGCGGTAGCAAGATCTTTGAGCAACTGAACGCGATCCGTTCAATTGGGTATTCGTCAAAATGCTTTTGTAATCGACCATTGATGCCTTCAAAAAACTCAACTCCACTAGCTAATCTCATTCTGGAACCCGCTCTCGATTTACCCTTTGTTTTCAAATGCTTGATCTGGCTTACACCTTGTTTTTTACGCACCATATAAGCGCTAAACACTTTATGAGATAGGCATTCATTACCATGAAATAGGCCAACCGTCCCCATGCTCGATTGCACAATACAAATCACATAGTAAAAACTCCTCTCCCATTCAGGCTGATTATTCGTACCAATCATGAGATCATAAGGCAAACGAAGTGAGATGGTTTCTTCATCGGTCTCCCATTCAAATTTGTGTTTATCGAGGTTGTATTCGGGTTCACCAAACCCTCCCTTAAGTTCTACTAACTTATCCCTTAGCGCCTCATGTTCTTTGATGATCTCTGATTCCATTTGAAACGCAAATTAAACAGAATCGCAAAAAGCACATGAGATTTCTGTTTGGCTAGAACAAGAACTAACTTTGCCTTTCGTTTCACCTAAGAAAATGAAGAATAAAAAGAAGAAATTTCAAGTCTTCAAGTACCTGTCCATCTTGCTCTTAGCGGGTATTCTAGCCATTGCTGGATTCATTTTATCGGTGATATGGGGTTTTTGGGGACCACTTCCTTCTGATGAACAGCTCGCCAATATCCGACAAAGCGAAGCCTCTGAGATCTTAGACCACAAAGGTGAACTCATTGGTAAATACTTCATTTTCGATCGACAGCAGGTAAGCTACAACGAACTGCCACAGTACCTCATTGATGCCCTCATCGCTACGGAAGATGCGCGTTTTTATGAGCACAAAGGCATTGATCAACGAAGCTTGTTACGGGTGGTCTTTAAATCCATTCTGATGAATGATGAATCTGCTGGAGGTGGAAGCACCATTTCCCAACAGCTGATTAAAAACCTTTATCCTCGCCGATCTCACGGCCTTTTCACGATGCCCGTCAATAAGACCAGAGAAGCTTATTTGGCCACGCGATTAGAGAAGTGCTACTCAAAAGAAGAGATCCTGACCCTATACCTAAATACTGTACCCTTTGGCGATAATACCTTTGGCGTGGAAAGTGCATCCGAAAAATTCTTTTCTGTCAAAGCGGCTGAGCTAAGACTGGATGAAGCCGCGGTGATCGTTGGCATGCTGAAAGCTTCTTATGGCTATAACCCTCGTGTTTTCCCTGAGAGGGCGCTAAGGCGGCGAAATGTGGTACTGGAACAAATGGAAAAATACGGCTACCTCAGCCATGAGGAGTCGGAGATCGCCCAAGCGAAGCCCTTAACGTTGAGCTACCAACCCTTTTCACATGATCGAGGAATAGCCCCTTATTTCAGAGCCCAGCTTCAACAGCAGCTGGAAAAGTTTTTAGACTCGTATAACCAAGAAAACAGCACAGATTATAACCTTTTTACCTCTGGGCTGACGATTGAGACCACCTTAGACAAACACATGCAAGGTTTAGCTGAGGAGGCCATGGCCCAACACATGACCGAATTGCAGCAGGCCTTTGAATCGAGTTATGGGAATCAGGCACCCTGGCTGCGCAATGAAGCCGTCATCACAGAAGCGATTGAAAAATCAACTTATTATCAAAAGCTGAAAGCCAAAAAGCTCAGTCAATCACAAATTGAAGACTCCTTGACTCAAACTAGAAAAATGGAACTTTGGGATTGGCAAGGCACCAAGCTAGTAGAAACCAGCCCTTTAGATAGTATTCAACACTACCTTAAATTACTTAATGCGGGCATGATCAGCGTAGCACCAACAAGTGGTGAAATTCGAACTTGGGTTGGAGGCATCAACTTCAAATATTTCCAATATGACCATGTGGCCCAAGCCAAACGCCAAGTGGGCTCAACATTCAAGCCCATCGTTTATGCTGCAGCCTTAGAAAATGGCATCAGTCCTTGTGAATATATCCCTGCCAGAACCGTCACCTACACCAATTATAATGACTGGACACCCACCAATTCAGGTGATATAGACGAAGAAAAGAGCTATGCAGTCAAAACGGCGCTGGCTCAATCGATAAACACCATTGCGGTCAAATTATCGACGACGACTGAAATTGGACGCATTACTCAACTGGCAAAGGATTTGGGCATTACATCAGATATCCCAGCCGTGCCTTCTATTGCTCTGGGCACTCCTCAATTGCAGATGATCGAATTGGCTCAAGCCTACACGGCCTTTGTTAATGACGGAAAAACAGCAACCCCTTACTTCATTCGCACAATAAAAGACAAAGAAGGTAAAGTACTCACCGCATCTGAATCGCAAATTCAAGAGGAGCGCGTGATTTCTGAAGCCACCAGACAGGCCATGATCGAGATGATGAAAGGCGTGATCGACGAAGGAACAGGAAGACGCCTTCGGTGGAAATATGGATTACAAAATGATATTGCCGGTAAAACCGGGACAACTCAAGACAATAAAGATGGCTGGTTTGTGGCCCTCACTCCGCGATTGATCACCCTCACCTGGGTAGGTAATGATGATCACCGGATCGGATTTAGAAGTACCACCATGGGACAGGGAGCAAACTCCGCACTACCCATTTATGCGCTTTTTCAACAACAACTAAATGCAAACTTCACGTTTGATCGGTACACGTCAGCCCGTTTTCCACCGCCCTCATTGCGTGTATTAGAAGCCTTGAACTGTGACGATGACAAAGCACCGGGTTTTCTGAAAAAAGTATTTACCAATAGCGAAAAGCCTAAACTCAGCGGCGTGAAGATTGATACGTTACAGCCTGAGGAGGAAAAGCCGGGTTTATTCAAACGAATCGGTAACATCTTTAAGAAAAAGAAGAAGAATTAATCTGCTTCGAGTATTAGCTCATCTTCAATAAAGTCAAAACCCAGTGTTGCTAATTCATTTAAAATAGGATTGTAGAACTCCGGTGAAATAGGTATCTGCACACCTCGCGACTTGATTTCGCCTCTTAACAATTGCTTTGCCGCAATACCCAATGGTAAACCAACGGTCTTAGCCATTGCCGTGATCGATGAGTTCTCACCATCCGCAACCATTGCTGAGCGGATCCGTTTCACCTGACCGTCTTCAACATAATCGAATAAATGCCACATCACGATCTGGTCTTTCTGATCTGGTCTGATGGTCCATTTCTTCTTCAAAATATGTTCGAGCACCTGAGCAGGCGTTCCTTTCAACATGCCTACTGGCTCTTCTTCAAACATATTCAGCCATTTCAGCTTGTGCATCTCTGGACCTTCTGCATCGAGCTGCATGTAGTGTGCTAATTTGAGTTCTACCGAATCATGGGGATTGAAACTCAAAAATGAATTGATGAACTGACGATGCGTCATTTTGTCGACGCCTTCCATTTCATAGGTGTCGTCGGTAGCACCCAATTGCACGAAAATATCCCATGCCTTGCAATAACCAGGTCTTCTCAAGGTACCTCGATAGAGGGTTTGAATACCGTGCAGGTCGTAGACATCAAGATAAAGTAGCGAATCACGATTGGCAAGTCCTTCAAAATATCCATGCCCGGGGATATGGATCATCTCAGTGCGTCGAAAAAGCTTGTGATAAGGAATGTACTTATAACGTCCTTCTTGAATGAATTTAACAGTGCCCTGACCAGCCAAGACCACATTCCTTGGATTCCACGTAAAGCCATATTGCCAAGGATTATCATCTTTCTCATCAGGTGCTAAAAGGCCTCCAGTAAACGATTCAAATGCCCGAAGTTCCAAACCTTTCTCTTCTCGAATATGATCAATCACTTTCTTCGCAGACATGTGATCGATTCCAGGATCGAGCCCGCATTCATTCAGAAAAAGTAAACCTTTTTCCTTTGCTGCGGCGTCCATTGCGCGCATGTCAGGTGACACATAAGAAGCCGTGAGCAAGTGTTTGCCATGAGATAAACAAGCTTCTGCTACAATCGGGTGAAAACGAGCGGGCAACATAGAAATGACCACGTCGCTCTTTGAAACAAGCGCATGACACTCTTCCTCGTTATTGATGTTGAAAGCAACCGCCTTTGCACGTGCATGCCCTTTGGTTTTTTCTTCTGCCAACTGCAAGGCGTAATCTGCGATGGTTACTTGCCAATCATCATGTTCAGAATTATCAATCAAGTAATTGATGAGTGAGGTGGATGAGCGCCCAGCGCCAAGAATCAAAATGTTGTCCATACAAAAATGTTTGTTCATGAATTAGATGAAAAAGAAAACCATAGGCAAACTCAAGTGGTATTAATGATGAGAATCAAGAATTTTTCATATTCTGAATTAAATTCGCACATGACCAGAAGTCTAAAACACGAAGTGCTGATCAACGCGATTGATCCAAAAGAACTCGAAGCCTGGCAACTTGAGTTGATCCAAAAGGCAGAGGAAGCTGCACAAAATGCCTATGCCCCTTACTCCAATTTTCAGGTCGGAGCGGCGCTCTTAACCGACACCGGTCGAATCGTTCAAGGGAACAATCAAGAGAATTCAGCTTATCCCTCTGGCTTGTGTGCTGAACGAGTAGCTGTTTTCGCGGCCAGGGCACAATACCCTGAGGAAAAGATAAAAGCCATTGTGGTGACGGCTAAAAAGAAAGAAGACGAGAATTTTATCTCCGTGACTCCATGCGGTAGTTGTAGGCAGGTACTGAGTGAGGTCGAAGACCAGCAAGAGGAACCCATTGTATTGATGATGACGAGTACAGACAGTGAAGTCTATGTATCTGAATCGATCGAAAACCTTTTGCCTTTTAAGTTTTCAAGTAAATACCTCAAGTAATGGAGCATCGGATCAAATTCGAATTCAACGCACGCTACCAAATCCTAGGCGAACTTCACGAAGGTGTGGAACAGCTGTGGTTCGTGTGCCATGGACACGGGCAATTGGCACAGTATTTCATCAAGAAATTTGAAGCCATCAATGATGGAAAAACAGTCATTGTTGCCCCAGAAGGGTTATTTCGTTACTACCTAGAAGGCTTTACCGGCCGAGTGGGTGCCACATGGATGACCAAGGAAGATCGCGCTTCAGACATACAGAATTACCTGACCTATCTTTCTGCTGTCATGAGCACTATCAAAGGTCAGTTACCGGCAAAGGTGAAAACCACTTTATTCGGTTTTTCTCAAGGAGCAGCGACCATTTCTCGATTTGCCACACAAACCGATGTGGTCTTCGATCAACTTGTCCTTTGGGCAGGTATTTTTCCTCCTGACCTACCACCTTTGAAAAGTACCCAAAGGTTATCCGAGAAAAAGACCTATTTCGTAATTGGAGATAATGACCCCTTTGCCCTTCCAGAACGGTTGGTAGAGCAGGAAGCCATTGTTAAGCAGTTAAAATTAGCTCCAGAACGGATCACATTCGAGGGTGAGCATGAGTTGCATGAGCAAGTTATTTTGCAAATTCATCAAAACGCTTTGCGCCAATAACTATCTCTTAGATAAGTGAGTACGAGGATTTGCTGAATAATGGCGAAAGGTGCTTTGTACAAAACGCCATTTTCATTCATGTCCTTCAGTGCTGTTAAACAACATGTTACAGACTTTTATACATTATTTCTTACACTTTGGGTTTCCCTTGGTCATTGCCTTGGTCTTTTTTAAAAAGGATTGGAAAAAAGCCTATTTAATTCTGTTGGCCACCATGTTAGTGGACCTAGATCATTTAGTGGCCTCCCCAATTTTCCAAGCCGACAGATGTAGCATAAATTTCCATTTTTTGCACACTTATTATGCCATGGCTGTTTATGTGATACTCCTATTTTTTCGCAAACCATTTAACATCATTGGCATTGGCTTACTGTTTCATATGTTCACTGATCTTATTGACTGCCTAATGACCTACTCAAGCTGTACAGCATGTTTGAATGATTCACCCGCAAAAGAATTACTAAACGAACTATCGAAAATCGTTGGGCTTTGACACTCCATTTAACCTCTTAACCCACTCATTTTCAGGTAATCCCAAGAAAATTAAACAACTCGATCTGGCGATCAAAGCTACCCCTCAACTTGCACGATTGACCGAGGGAATAATTCAAGATACCTTTGCCGATGTCGCAAGTGGCCATCACTCAAAAACCAAGTACCGCATTTAAGGCATTGAATCGAGTAAAAATGACTGTGCTAAAGCGCTGATCAGGAGTGAAATAAGCAGGTTCAGATGATTTTTAAGACATTCTTTTACAGGTTATTGATTTCTGCGGACTTATTCATATCTTTGCAGCCCGAAAATTAAACATTAAGAAATGCTTAAAAATTACGAGACAGTATTCATTTTGAATCCCGTTTTGTCTGAAGAACAGATGAAGGATGCTGTCGGCCAATATGAAGCTCTTCTCAAAGAGAATGGAGCTGAGATCGTGAACAAGGAGATCTGGGGCCTTAGAAAGATGGCGTATGCTATCCAAAATAAGTCTACCGGTTTTTACAACATGATCGAATTTAATGCCGACCCTGCAGCCATCGCTACTTTAGAGATCGAATTCAAAAGAGATGAAAGAGTGATGAGATTTTTAACTGTGTCTTTAGACAAACATGCAGTTGAATACAACAACAAGCGCAGATCTGGCGCATTCAAGAAAAAGAAGGAGGTAGCATCATGACATTGGTAAACGAACCTGTAAACAGAGAACAGCAGAAGAAAAAGTATTGCCGATTCAAGAAAAACGGCATCAAATACGTGGATTACAAAAATCCTGACTTCTTGCTACAGTTTGTTAATGAGCAAGGCAAAATTCTTCCAAGAAGATTGACCGGAACAAGCTTGAAATACCAGAAGAAAGTTACTCAGGCGGTAAAAAGAGCAAGACACCTTGCATTGATGCCTTACGTAGCTGACGGTTTGAAATAAGTGTAACCTAAAACTGATAAGAAAATGGACGTTATATTAAAGACTGATATTAAAGGTTTAGGCTATAAGCACGACACCGTTACAGTAAAGCCTGGTTATGCCAGAAACTACTTGATCCCTCAGGGTTTCGCTATCATGGCGAATGCATCAAATAGCAAAATGATGGCTGAAAACGTGAGACAAGCAGCTCACAAAGCAGAGAAAATCAAAGGTGATGCCGAAGCAATTGCTAATGGCATTGGCGACATGGTATTAGAGATCAAAGCCAAAGCTGGTGACAGCGGTAAGATCTTTGGTGCAGTAACTACCTTACAGATTTCTGATGCACTGAAAGAAAAAGGTTTCGACGTTGATCGTAAGAAAATCTCTTTCAAAGGTGAAGTGAAGATGGTTGGTGATTACGAAGCCGAAATTGATCTTCATAAAGAAGTGAAAAAAGATGTAGCTTTTAAAGTGGTTGCTGAATAAGCCAACCCAAACGATAATGAAAAGCCTTGGTGAGAACCGAGGCTTTTTTTATTCCCTCCCCCTTACTATCCAGCAAATTCTACAATCCTAAACCGATTGCAATGCAAATACTTTAGATGAGGTTGACACAGCCGCTATTTTTTTTCTTACTTTCAGCAGGTTCAAACGGAGCGCAAATCCAAACCAACCATAACCAAAAAAACCAACGCCTACCATTTATGAAATCCGGACAAAGCAGGGTTGTAATTGAAAATGTAAGCCCAGAAATCAACCACGGACAGCATGCTGCAAAGCGTGTTGTCGGACAAGAACTTCAAGTTTCGGCCGACTTACTCGCTGATGGCCATGATGTATTGAATGCGCACATCAAGTACAAAGCCGATAAAGCACGTACATGGCAATATGCACCCATGCACTTGGTGGAAAATGACCGATGGGAAGGCAGCTTTGAGGTGACGAAACAGGGCCACTACAGGTATACCGTAGAGGCATGGGTTGATTATCCCCTCACCTGGCAACACAATATTGAACGGAAGATCACCGATGGGCAACATGTTCATATAGAATTGCTTGACGGCATTCAATACCTCAACGCCGCAGCTCAATTGAACAAGGCCAATGCAGACTACTTGAACAGCTTAGCACAAGCATTCGAAGATAAAAAGCAATACAATCACGCCATCAATGAAGCCCAGTCTGAAAAACTTCATCAGATCTTTTGGGCAAACCCGACCAAAGAATTTGCAACTAGCTACGATATCGAGTTACCACTCTATGTAGACAGGGAAAAAGCACTCTTTAGCACATGGTACGAGTTCTTTCCTCGCTCAACCGCCAAAAAGGAAGGCGAGCACGGTACTTTTAAAGACTGCTTGGATGTGCTTCCTTACGTTTCGAATTTAGGCTTCGATGTGCTCTACTTCCCTCCCATTCACCCGATAGGCTCTGATTTCAGAAAAGGAAAAAACAACAGTACCGAGGCCAAACCCGATGATGTCGGGGTGCCATGGGCCATTGGAAACACAACGGGTGGTCATAAAGATATTCTGCCTGAGCTGGGTACGCTAGATGATTTTAAAAAGGTAGTCGCTGCAGCGAAGAAACAAGGTATTGAGATCGCGCTAGATTTCGCTTTGCAATGCGCTCCAAATCACCCCTATGTCAAAGAAAACCCAAGTTGGTTTAAATGGCGCCCTGACGGTTCCGTGCAATATGCCGAGAACCCTCCTAAAAAATATCAAGACATCTATCCCATCTACTTTGAATCAAAAGATTGGGAAAAGATGTGGGACGAATTCATCGGTATTGTGCTCTTCTGGAACAAATTAGGTATTAAGATATTCAGGGTAGACAATCCGCACACTAAGCCCTTTGGTTTTTGGGAGTATTTGATCACTGAAGTGAAGAAAGTGGATCCAGATGTGCTTTTCCTTGCCGAGGCCTTTACCAAACCTAAAACCATGCAGCGCCTGGCAAAAGTCGGTTTCACCATGGGCTACACCTACTATACATGGCGTAACAACAAACATGAACTCATCGAGTACATGACCGAGTTGACTCAAGGTGAGATGAAGGACTACTTTAGGCCTAACTTCTGGCCCAACACGCCGGACATTAACCCTTGGATGCTCCAAGGAGGAAATGAAAACCTATACATCATCAGACACATGATGGCCGCTACGCTCTCCTCAAACTATGGCATGTATGGACCTGTTTACGAGCAGATTGTGCACGAAGCTGTCGTCGGCAAAGAAGAGTACTTGAACTCTGAAAAATATGAAGTCAAACATTGGGACTGGACAAAAACGAACAAGCTCACCCAATTGATCGCTCGGATCAATCAAATCAGAAACGAGCACAGTGCCTTCCATTACACCAACAACATTCATTTCTGTACCATTGAAAATGATCAATTACTAGCCTATTTTAAGCAAAGCGAAGATGGCGCGAGCAACGTGCTCTGCGTGGTCAATCAAGATCCGTATGGCCGTCAAAGCGGATGGGTACAAGTGCCTCGCCATTTGATGAAGGTAAAAGATGGACAGCCGCTTCGCATGAAAGACCTGATCACAGGAAATAGTTACATTTGGCATGATGAGTGGAACTATGTGGAACTAGATCCATATCAAATACCATATCATATTTTCGCCATCGATTATTAAAGATTACACATGGCCGTAAGCAAAGCATTTCATCAAAAGTGGGTAACAGCATTCAACGAACCTGACTTCCGAGAAGGGTTCATTGGAAAGGTTCTGCTCAATTACATGATGAGTACACGCTGGTATGCAGCAAAAAGCCAGCAAGTCAAAACCATTAAAATAGAGCAGCAAATCCCCTTTGAGATGGATCAGGGAGAAACCGTCTTCTTTATTACCATTGAGATGAATTTTGCTGCAGGTTTCACAGAATATTACTTTCTCACCTTAGGCTTCGTGCCAAAGGAGACCAAAATAGACCCCAAAGGAATCATAACAGAAACCAGCTTAGGTGACTACAATGGGCTCGTCATTGACTCCCTCTATTATGAACCTTTTAGAAAAGCGCTCTATGAGCAACTCATCAGTCAAAAAACCTTGACCAATGGAGAGACTAAATTGCGCTTTGAACGAGGCAAAGCTTTAAGGTCTAGCCCTCCTTACGAAAGCTCTCAGGTGATGGGTTTTGATCAGAGCAATACTTCTATCGAATACAATGGTCAATACTTTTTTAAGGTATACCGAAGACTATTTCAAGATGCGAACCCCGACCTCGAACTGACGAAATTCTTATCTGAGGAAGGTACGTTCACTAATAGTCCAAAATACGGCGGCAGCATCAGCTGGATAAAAAATGAATTCGCTACCCTCTCCATCGGGATCATGCAAGAGAAGGTGGCCAACATCGGCGAAGCTTGGAATCACACCTTAGAAATGGTCAGTGGCTTCTTTGATCGGGTGCAAGCAACGGATGCACCTATTGCAGATATTCAAGACATCCCAGCCTTCGCCTTCAAGGCCCCAAATGAGCTCAAATCTGATCTCAGGTTACTCATTGGAGATGATGTGATTCAGAAGATCGAATTGATGGCGCAACGCATTGGAGAAATGCATGTAGCCCTTTTCGGCAATCGCGTAGACACGAAATTCACCCCCACTACTTTCAATGGAGATTACACGGTTTGGTTGAAAAACAGGATCATCTATCAACTCAATGCACGCTTCATTTTAGTAGAGGAAAACATTGACAAGCTCAAGGGACTGGCGAAAGAATACGCCAAAATGTTCATCGACAACCGGATCAACATCACCTCGCAGTTTTTAGCCTTCGAAGAAACCCGTCTCAATAGCTGTCGAATCAGGATTCACGGTGACCTTCATCTGGGACAGATTCTCATGACTGAAGACGAAGACTTCTATATTATCGATTATGAAGGAGAGCCGGAAAGCACCATCCGCGACCGAAAGGTAAAGCAAACTCCATTGAAAGATGTTGCCGGTATGCTACGCTCTTTCCATTATGCGGTTTATGCAGTGATCTTTGATCCGAAAAAGAAATTCAAGCTTTCGCAAGAGCAGCTTTTTGAAGCTGGCGAAAAGTATTATCGCGCCATTTCGGCCATATTTTTAAATAAATACGTCTCTACAGCCATGTCTCAAAACCTTGACATCGGCTATGCCTCAGAGATCAATTATCTATTGAAATACCATTTATTGGAAAAAGCCGTCTATGAGATCGGCTACGAATTAAAAGCTCGACCAGATTGGGCCATCATTCCACTAACCGGTATCAAACAAATTTTAGAAGACTAATCATGGAAAAGCATCAATACGTTACCACTCACTCACTGATGACCGATTTTGATAGTGACCTGTTCAAATCGGGAAAGCACTTCAGATTGTATGAAAAACTCGGTTCTCATTTGGTAGAGGTCGATGGTAAAAAAGGCACTCTTTTCGCCGTTTGGGCACCCAATGCCGAGCAAGTAAGTGTTGTAGGAGACTTCAATTTTTGGAATGGCGAAGGATATGAGCTTTATCCTAGATGGGACGGTTCCGGAATTTGGGAAGGCTTTATTGAAGGCATCGAAAGAGGTACTGTCTATAAATACAAGATAAACTCCAACACTGATGGACAGGTGCTTGAAAAGGGAGATCCATTTGCATTGCATTGGGAAGTTCCACCAAAAACGGCCTCTGTCGTTTGGGAACTAGACTATAAATGGAAGGACAGTAAATGGATGAAGAACCGTAAGCAGTTCAACGACCTTGACAAACCTTACTCCGTTTATGAAGTACACTTGGGCTCTTGGAAAAGAAAAGAGAATGGAGAATCATTGAGCTACCGTGAATTGGCTGTCGATTTGGTGAACTACGTGAAAGAAATGGAATACACGCATGTGGAATTCCTGCCAGTGATGGAGCACCCTTTCTTTGGCTCTTGGGGTTATCAATGTACAGGATATTTCGCTCCTTCAGCGAGATACGGTACACCAGAGGATTACATGTACATGATCGATGCTTTTCATAAAGCGGAAATTGGTGTCATTTTGGACTGGGTACCTTCCCACTTCCCTTCTGACGCACATGGTCCCTTCAAATTTGATGGCACCCATCTTTATGAGCATGCAGACCCAAGACAGGGCTACCACCCTGATTGGAACTCGTACATCTTCAATTATGGAAGAAATGAGGTTCGGGCCTTCCTGATCTCTAGTGCCATGTGTTGGCTCGATCTTTTCCACACCGATGGTTTACGGGTTGATGCCGTTGCCTCCATGCTTTACTTAGACTATTCCAGAAAAGAAGGGGAATGGATTCCAAACGTCCATGGCGGTCGAGAGAATTTAGAAGCCATTAGTTTCTTGAAAGAATTGAATGAGACGGTCTACGAATTCTCAGATGGTGTTCAGACCATGGCTGAAGAATCAACGGCGTGGCCTGCCGTCTCGCGTCCAACTTATTTGGGCGGGCTAGGGTTTGGCATGAAATGGATGATGGGCTGGATGCACGACACCCTGGAATACTTCAACAAGGACCCTTATTATCGTCAATACCATCACAATGACATCACGTTTAGCATGAACTATGCCTTTACGGAAAACTTCATGCTCCCACTTTCACATGATGAAGTGGTGCACGGAAAAGGACCGCTCCTTGATCGAATGCCAGGTGACGAATGGCAACGTTTTGCCAACCTAAGGTTATTGTTTGCCTATATGTACACACACCCAGGAACCCAATTGGTGTTTATGGGGGGAGAAATCGGCCAGTCATCAGAATGGAATCACGACCAGAGTATTGATTGGGGATTGCTGGATTTTGAGCCTCACCGAGGCATTCAAGAATTGACTAAAGCCTTGAATCGCTTGTTGAAATCTGAAAAAGCATTATACGAGCAGACCTTTAGTGCTGATGGTTTTGAATGGATCGAATTAGGAGACCATCAAAACTCCGTGCTTTCTTACATGAGAAAAGGTAAAAATCCTGAAGATGACTTGATCGTGGTCTGCAACTTTACACCAGTCGTTAGAGAAAACTACAGCATTGGCGTGAACGGTGGTACTTGGCATGAGGTATTGAACACCGACAACAACCTCTTTTGGGGAAGTGGCAAGAAGAACAAAACGCTCAAAGCCCAAAAAGAAGGCATGCATGGAAGAAAAATGTCTTTACAATTAACAGTACCACCTTTAGCTGCGGTGATTCTTAAACAAGAAGCACCAAAGACAAAGAAAAAGCCGGCCGCTAAAGCGAAGAAAGCATAATTAAGAAGAATTTGTAGAGAAGATATGCAGCGTTATTTATGTATTCATGGCCATTTTTATCAACCTCCGAGAGAGAATGCATGGCTAGAAAAAATTGAAGTGCAACCCTCCGCTTTTCCATACCATGATTGGAATGAACGGATCACGAGAGAATGCTACTATCCAAATGCGTTTTCACGCGTATTGAATGATGAAGGCAAGATCATCGACATCGTCAACAATTATGCACGGATGAGCTTTAATTTTGGCCCGACCCTCTTATCTTGGATGGAGCAGCATGCACCGCAAACCTACGCGGCTATTTTAGAATCTGATCAGCTCAGCCAACGTTATTTTGATGGACATGGATCTGCCATGGCACAAGTCTACAATCACTTGATCATGCCTTTGGCCAATAAACGCGACAAAGAGACACAGATCACTTGGGGTATCAGAGATTTTGAGACGCGCTTCAAAAGAAAACCAGAAGGCATGTGGCTCGGTGAAGCTGCCGTCGATACCGAAACGCTAGAATTGCTTGAGAAACATGGCATCAAGTTCACACTTCTTGCTCCCAATCAAGCAGCCCGATTCAGAAAAATAGGTGACAAAACATGGACAGAAGGCATCGACCCTAATAGACATTACACCTACTGCTTACCTAATGGGAAAAAAATTGCCTTATTTTTCTATGACGGTGAACGCTCTCAAAATGTAGCCTTTAAAGGGGTGCTGCAAAATGGAAAAAGCTTTGCACATGATCTGCTAGAAGGTTATCGTGGAGAATACGATAATGAGTTTGTGCACATTGCGACAGATGGAGAAAGCTATGGTCACCATCACGCCAACGGCGACATGGCCTTGGCCTACTGCCTACGCTACATCGAAAAGAACGAATTGACCCAACTGACGAATTATGCCCAATACTTGGCCATGTTCGAGCCTGAATACGAAGTGCAAATACATGAAAATAGTTCATGGAGCTGCGCGCATGGTGTCGAACGCTGGAGAAGTAATTGCGGTTGCCATACCGGTGGTGGTCCTAATTGGAATCAGAAATGGCGCGAGCCGCTTCGAAATGCCTTAGACCTGATCAGAGATCGCATGATCACTGTTTTTGAGGAAGGGCTTAAAGACTACTGCTCCTCGCCTTGGCAAATGCGAGAAGACTACATTGAGGTGATCATGAACCGTTCGAAACAACAGGTTCAGACCTTCTTGAAGAAGCATATTAAAAAAGAGCTGAGTCCGAGCGATCGCACCCATGTGATGCGTTTATTGGAAATGCAGCGAAATGCCATGCTGATGTATACCAGCTGCGGATGGTTCTTCAATGACATTTCTGGCATCGAAACCATACAAGTACTACAATATGCTTGCCGAGCCATTCAATTGGCTGAGAGCGAATCAGATCATACGTTAGAAGCTGATTTTCTAGCAGTACTCAAAGAGGCGCAGAGTAATGTGCATAATGAAGGAAATGGTGCTAAAATCTACTTAAGTCAGATCAAGCCCTATATGCTGTCTCTCACTCAAGTGGGCATGCACTATGCCGTTGCCTCTATTTTTGCAGATGATCCCGAATCGTTGACTGTTCTGAATTACGACTGCAAGAGCATCTTTTTTGAAAGAAAAAGTGCAGGAGTTCAAAAACTGGCCTTTGGTACTACGCGCGTAGACTCGAAAGTAACTACTTCAAGAAAAGAATTCAGTTTTGTAGTGATCTACCTTGGCCAGCATCATCTGATTGGAGGTACCTCTCCACGCATATCAACAGAAGAGTTCAAGCCCATTTCAGATGCACTCGAATCTGCCTTTAAACAAAGTAATGTATCCGAGGTCTTACAGATAATTCAGAAAAACTTTAAGTCGCACACCTTCTCCTTCTTTGGCATGTTTAAGGATGAGCAGATGCACATGCTAAACAATTACTTGGAGCAAAGTTTAGGATTGGCCTATGACTCCATGCGCAAGATATATGACCATAATTACAATATTCTCAATGTCATGCGGCAGAATAAGTTGCAGATTCCTGAAACGCTAAAGCAGAATATCAATAATGTGATCAATTATGAGTTCAAAGAACTCTTTAGCAATCGACAGTTCTCCTTGCAGAAAATGGAAGATCTGGTGGAGGAAACAGAGAAATGGAACATTCAATTGGATCATGAACATATCAATGCCCGCTTGAATACTAAACTAGAAGAACTCTTTTTGATTTTTTCGAGAGACACCTCACATCTTGATGCGTTAGATGATTTGTTAAAAACCATCGCACTTTCCAAAAGAGCCCAGCTACAGCCCTTATTGGTTAACTTACAGAATCAGGTGTTCAGTTTTAGCAAGAACCTATTCAGCACAAATGCTAAGGCGATTGATGGCCAACATGTGGTTGAAGAGAAAGTTCAAGCGCTGGCTGTAGAGATCGGTATTGACCTGAATTACATCAAAGAATTAGTTGTATAAAAAAAGCCCTCAATGAGGACTTTTTTAATGTTCGGCGGTCACCAAGGCAGCGACCACCTGTTCTCAACGAGAACTCACCTATGGATCTTTAGGGCTTAAAGAACAACTACTGAATTGTCCTCTAATGACAAGTTATTCGGCACATACTTGTCTGCCTCCCAGTCATTCTCCCAAGTTTCACCGTCAATCAAATACCTGAACTGGTATTCTTTACCTGTTTCTAATTTGACGGTTGCCTTGAAAGCACCAGTTTTCATTTTTTTCATTTCAATTCCTGAAGTATCCCAGTCGTTGAAATCACCTACAAGAGATACTTTGCCAGCACCATTTGCGGCTTCTTTCGGCAAGTTGAACGTTACGTTCGCTTCCGGTTTTGTTTTTAAGAATTGCTTTTTGATCATTTCAATAAAAATTTCTTATTCAAAGGTTCGAGTAAATTGAATACCCAACAAAAAAAAGATTAAAAAAGTGGTGAAACGTTTGCATGAATATGAACTCGTAATCAATTATTAGTCAGCTAGTTTCAAATAACAAACGTTTGTTTTGAGCTCTAAAGCCCTTCCATCGATTGCATGATAAACACCAAGGTCAACCCCTTCCAAATTATTATCTTTGACTTATGTTCAGAACTGAGATCGAAACTAAGCCATACGACTTCAAACTAGCGCATGAAGATTCCTTCGTTTCCCTAGGTTCATGTTTTAGCGACAGCATCGGACAAAAACTGAAAGAGGCTAAGTTTAACATCTTAGTGAATCCTTTTGGAACCGTTTTTCATCCGATGGCCATCTACAATTTACTCCAGCATACGCTTGAAAAGACCAGCATTGGAGAGGAAAACATCATCGAACGAGACGGTCTTTTTCTGAGTCATGACTTGCACTCATCCTTCAAAGCCAAATCCAAAGAGGCATTAATCAACAAATGTGATAAAATGAGCAAGCGCATGCGCAAGCAGCTGAAAAGTGCCAAGGTCCTGATCATCACCTTTGGCACCTCGTGGGTTTATGAGAAAAAAGAAAGCCAAAAGCTTGTATCCAACTGCCATAAGGTGCCTCAGCAAGAGTTTAATAAACGCTTATTGAGTTTGGACGAGATCTTAAACGGTTTTTTTGCCATGAAAGAAAAACTTGAGCTGGCCAACCCTGAATTGAAGATCATCTTGACCGTAAGTCCTGTTCGACATACGAAAGAAGGCTTAGTCGGCAATTCCGTAAGCAAGAGCAACCTATTACTCGCTTGTCACTACTTGAGTCAAATGGCGAAAAACGTTTATTACTTCCCAAGTTATGAAGTGATGATGGACGATCTTCGCGACTATCGCTTCTACGGCCCCGATTGTATCCATCCGAATGAACAAGCCATTGACTACATCTGGAGCAAATTCTCGAACACATTGTTCACTCAGGAGGCAAAGGACTTATGCCAAGAATTAACTAAACTAAACGGCCATTTGTCACACAAAGCCTTCAACCCAAAAAGTCCGTCGCATCAGCAGTTCCTGAAACAAACCCTATCAAAAGCAGAAGCCTTGCACCAAAAAGTAAATCTCAAAAAAGAGATCAGCTTACTCAAATCAAAGATCCATGACTAAATCAAAACATACCAACGAACTGATCAACAGCTCATCTCCCTATCTACTACAGCATGCGCACAACCCGGTGAACTGGCTACCTTGGGACAGTGAGGCATTGAATAAAGCTCAAGAATTTGACAAACCCATCATTGTGAGCATTGGCTATTCGGCCTGTCATTGGTGCCATGTCATGGAGCGAGAAAGCTTTGAGAACGAGGACATAGCGGCAATCATGAACGAGCATTTCATCTGTATCAAGGTCGATCGAGAAGAACGCCCTGATGTAGACCAGGTCTATATGGATGCGATCCACGCCATGGGACTGCAGGGCGGTTGGCCATTGAACGTTTTCCTACTCCCCGATCAACGGCCTTTTTATGGTGGCACCTATTTCCCGCCAAAAGGCTGGGCACAACTCTGCAATCAGATTGCTCGGGTGTTTATGGAGCAAAGAACCGAACTTGAAGCTTCTGCAGCCGGATTCATGAAGAGCTTAGGTGCAAGCGAAGTCGATAAATATGGGCTGAAGCCCAATGACAATGCTTTTAGTCGCCAACATCTGAATAAGATGTTTTTGAAACATGAAGAAAACTTTGACCTCGTCAAAGGTGGTAATAAGCGCGCTCCAAAATTTCCGATGCCAGTCTCTTATCGTTTCTTGCTATTCGAAGGACATGCTAACCAAAATGGTTTAGCCACAGACCATGCCCTTCGTACGGTCAACCACATGGCGTGGGGCGGTCTTTATGATCAAGTAGGAGGTGGTTTTACACGCTATTCTACAGACATGGATTGGTTCGTACCGCACTTTGAAAAGATGCTTTACGACAATGGCCAACTCCTCACCTTGTATGCAGAAGCCTACCAAGTCTCAAAAGACGCATTTTACCAACAAGTGGTCGAACAAACGGTGGATTGGTTAATCCGCGAAATGCAAGACCCATCGGGCGGCTTTTATTCAGCACTTGATGCCGATTCTGAAGGTGAAGAAGGTAAATTCTACCTTTGGACCGAGGAAGAGTTTAAATCGCTCCTTGGTGCCGACGCAGCCCTAATGATCGAATGCTACAACATTACCGCTGGCAATTGGGAGCCTGGTAAGAACATTCCTTTTCGAAGCGGAAGCACTACCGATTTTGCCAAGGCACAGGGCATCGATGAAGATGAATTGAATGATATCATCAGCGCTGCCAACCTCAAGCTGCTATCCGCAAGGTCCTCAAGGGTAAGGCCTGGATTGGACGATAAAATCCTGACCTCTTGGAATGGATTGACCTTGACAGGACTGGCCAATGCATATGCCGTATTTGGAGAAGCCAAGTACCTTGATGCTGCCAAACGTTTGGTTGCTTTTTTGACAAAGCATATGATCACAGATGACCATCAGCTATATCACAACTACAAATCAGGTAAGGTCAGCATAACGGCTTATCTAGAAGATTATGCCGCTGTTATTCAAGGCCTGATCTCCTTTTATCAAGTGACTTTTGAAGAAAAGTGGCTAGCGCTGGCGAAAGCGCTGACAGAAAAAACAATTTTGAGCTTTTATGACAAAGAAGACGGCTTTTTCTTTTTTACAAGCAGTAAGGCCGAGCGCCTGATCGCAAGAAAAAAGGAGATATGGGACAATGTCATCCCATCTTCCAATGCCATGATGGCGGAAAACCTCCTTGACCTATCGATTCTTTTAGACATACCCGAATGGAAAACCATGTGTGAAGAGATGGTGAACCGAATGGATCGAGCATTGAATGTAGGGCCACAAGATGCGGCCAACTGGGCGAGAATCTATGGAAGACTGACATATCCGACAGCTGAGATTGCGATTGTCAGCGATTCCCCTAGCGGAGTTGTTCATGCACTTCATCAGCATTATATCCCCAATAAAGTTTTAGTCGCTAAGGTTACAAATCAAGAAAGTGAACTTCCCCTTCTTGAAGGAAGAGAAGCAATAAAAGGCAAAGACACCTTATTCTTGTGTTATGACAAGGCGTGTCAATTGCCGGTTCATACAGTTGAAGAACTTATTGGTCAGATCGCTTTGAGCAATAAGGAATAAAGCGTAATCTTTCATCTCAAAAGAAATTCATTGAGCCTGCTACAATTGAATCTTGATGCACCAGAACCTGATGACACGCTATTCGTCGATGTAGCGCTGCCATTACCTATTCCTCAGCTGTATACCTATCGCGTGCCAACCGAATTTAATGAGCTGGTAAAAAACGGTATTCGGGTCATTGTTCAGTTTGGAAGACAGAAAGTCATCACGGGAGTTATTTTTCATGTGCACACTAACCCTCCTGAGATCTATACTGCTAAGCCTTTACTTGATATCTTGGATGCAACACCGGTCTTGCACAAGGTCCAACTCAAGTTCATGCGATGGATCGCCGACTATTATTTATGCACACTTGGGGAAGTATTGAATGCCGCATTGCCCTCTGGACTCAAACTCAGTAGTGAATCGCGCATTCAACTGCACCCAGAGCATAGCTGGCAAGAATCGCGATACGAATTTGACGATAAAGAATTATTGCTACTCGCTGCACTAGAGAACAATGATTCGATGACCTATCAGCAGGCGGCCGATGTGATCGAACTGAAAAGCGCATTCAAATACATCAAATCCCTTGTACAAAAAGAGGTGGTGCTCATTTATGAAGAGCTGAAAGAAAGGTATAAGCCAAAGAAGATCAAAATGATCAAACTCAACACCGAATTGGCTGCAGATCAATCAATGCTTGAAGAGGTTTTTGAGTCACTCAAAAACAAACCAAAACAAAGCGACCTTCTTTTGAAATACCTTCAGGTAGTACCGGTTTATCAAAACCCTGAATTGAACGACGTCGGTCTAGAAAAGAAATCCCTGATCGATGCAGGCTTTTCGCTTTCCTCACTGAATACCTTAAAGAAAAATGGCATCCTGGAGGAATTTGAGATCATCATTTCTCGTTTTGGTGAATCCACAGATGCCGCTTTCAAGGATATCAAGCTCAGCGAAAAGCAGGAAGCTGCCAAGGAAGAAATTTACCAGCATTTTCAGGACAAGCACACTGTGCTTTTGCATGGTATTACGGGAAGCGGTAAAACGGAGATCTACATCGAAATGATCAAAGATGCCATTGCCAATGGCACGCAAGCACTCTATTTACTCCCGGAAATTGCGCTTACAGCGCAGATCGTCAACAGACTCAAGGCGGTATTTGGTGACCGCGTTGGTGTATTTCATTCCAAGTTTTCCGATAACGAACGAGTGGAAGTTTGGCACGGATTGATGGAGGGGCGATTCGATTTCATCGTGGGTGTCAGATCCGCTATTTTCTTGCCTTTTGACCATTTAGGCTTAATTATCGTAGATGAAGAACACGAGAATTCCTATAAGCAATTCGACCCAGCCCCACGTTACAATGCCCGTGATGCCGCACTTTACTTGGGGCATTTACACGGAGCAAAAACTGTTCTTGGAAGTGCCACGCCTTCCTTAGAATCTTATACGCATGCGCAGCAACAGAAATATGGTTTGGTCACCTTGACAGAGCGTTATGGTAAAACTCGACTACCAGAGGTCCATACCGCGAATTTAGCAAAGGAAAAGAAGCAGAAATCAACCACTGGAGACTTCACTTCAGTGCTCATGGAACACATCATTCAGGCGCTCGACAACAAAGAACAGGTCATTATTTTTCAGAATAGAAGAGGATATTCGAGTTATGTGACTTGCGACGACTGTGGCTTTATTCCTAACTGTCATCGTTGTGCAGTAAGCTTAACCTATCATCAATACAAGAATCAATTAAACTGTCACTATTGCGGACACAAAGAGGTTGTTCCTGTAACCTGCCCAGCCTGCGGCAGCACCAATATCAAAACAGTGGGTATCGGAACCGAAAAAATAGAAGAAGAACTCAAATTACTTTATCCAGACACGCGCATTCAACGAATGGATTTGGAAACCACGCGGTCTAAATATGCCTACCAGCAAATCATTCATGAATTTGAAAGAGGCAATATTGACATTCTTGTAGGAACACAAATGGTGAGCAAAGGGCTCGACTTTGACAATGTGAGCCTCGTGGGTGTCTTCGATATCGATCGTATGATTCATTTCCCTGATTTCAGATCGATGGAACGCACATTTCAACTTACCACTCAAGTCAGTGGTAGAGCTGGCAGGCGGAAAAAAAGAGGCAAAGTGGTGGTTCAAACCCGAGACCCTGAGCAGCATGTGCTCCGCTGGATAGAAAATCACGATTATGAAACATTCTACCAAGCGGAGATGGAAGAAAGGAAGAATTACCATTACCCTCCTTTCACTAAAATGATCCATTTAACGGTGAAAAGTAAAGACAAGAACCTCACCTATGATGCTGCTCAATTTATCGCCAACCAGTTGCGAGAAGACCTTGGGCCGACACGTGTACTTGGGCCTCAAGAACCATTGATCAATAAGATCAGAGACCGTTTTCTAATGGATGTTTTTCTTAAGATAGAACGGAAATACAGCATGGAAGCTGTTAAAGAGCGAATCAAGGCTGTTAAACTACAAATACTACAAGAAAAGCGATTCAGCAGAGTAGACATCATTGCTGATGTAGACCCCTATTAATTTGCCAATACCTACTCTTTCTCCTTCTTATCTGTTTGTTTGAGTGTATCCTCCTCCTGATCGTCATCTGTATCTTTCAGTTCATCCGGTTTTACAGAAAAACTCACATTTTTATTTTGCTTAAGTTTAGTTCTTGACTGCTTTTCTTCCCCGTCAAATGCAGGATCTGTCGGTAAATTTCTTTCTAAAAAATAAGACAAGCGACCTTTGCTATAGTTCTCAACACCTTCTACAATTTCTTCTCCTGTTGATTTGCTATATCGGATCAAGCCCAGCGTCATGATGATTCCGGTCAATACAATGACAATCAAGATCACATCATTTTCGAAAAGTTCAGAAGTTAATTCATCTGGAATTGAGAAGAATAAAAGAATGGTGATCAAGCCTCGAGGAGAGATCAGCAATTCAGGCAGTATCGATTTCTTGATAAAAAAGGCCTTCAAGACAACGAATCTTATGATGAAGAAAACTGCCGTTATGCCTAAGCCTAAGCCTAATATTTGAAGGTCTAGTAATCCGGTAATATCAATTGTATAACCAAAGACCACAAAGAAGAAAGTTCTTACCACAAAAGCAGATTCTCGCGTGACCAGATGAAGGTCTTTAAGTATTCCTTTGATCACCTTTGGATTAATCAGCTCTTTCAACTTACCAATGAAGAAGAGTTTCGAATTATTCAACAGTAAGCCGAAGACTAAAATAACGACCAAAGATGACAGATGGAGTTGCTTTCCAATCGCATACATCAAGATCAGCACAGCAATTAGCATGAATAACTTAACGTCCCCTTCCAAGCGCTGAAAAAGCAAGATCAACAAATAGCTGATGACAATAGAAATGACAACGGTCAATACAATGTTGCCAATGATGCTATAGACTACTTGATTCGCATTTTCGGCCCCTACATTTTCCACAACAAAATAAAAGAACATAATACCCAAGATGTCCGAGAAGGTACCTTCATAGATCATGAACTCTTTCTTCTCAGGCAACAAACTCCCCACACTTGGAATCACAATGGCACTACTCACAATCGAAAGTGGTATCGCATACACGAGTGAGACCATAGGATCTTCTTGATAGAACTGATTGATAATGAAGGAGATCACAAAAGCACAACCTAAAAGTGAGATCAAGGCTACGGTGAACGATTTCCAAATAATGGGCCATTTATCCCGGCTCAGTTCCAAATCAATCGCTGCTTCGAGCACAATCATGATCAATCCGATGATCCCTAAGACCTCAAGCGTACTAAAAATAAAACCTCCGGGATCATAATCGTAGTAATCCATGCCCAGATTGATCCCAATACCGAGAAGGATCAACAAGATCACACTAGGAATATTGGTCCTTTTCGATATGTAATTGAAGATGTGTGAAAAAATGATCACACAGGCAAGAGCAATAATGAGGTTGTACGCGTTCATTCAGAAAATTTAGAAGTTGTCGTTTGCAATATATACGTAAAAAGAAGAATTAATTTTCATTTATAAGAGTTATGGCACTGTCATTTTATCGTAACATGAATAAATCGTACTTTTGCCAAACTTTTCTCAGCAAGAGTTGTCAGTAGAAAAGAAGTAAAGAATTTTGAGGAGAATGGAAAATAAACCGACCAAGCTTTCGGAAGAAATACTAAAGGAAATTGAAGAACTGGGCGATAGCCACATCATGACTTCAATAGAAACCCCTTTGAGAGATGACGCTTTTGAGTTATCAAATGAGGAAAAGATCACTCGAATTCAAGGATACTTCGAGAAGATCATGCATACCTTAGGACTTGACCTCACAGACGACAGTCTCCAAGGTACGCCAAAGCGGGTAGCAAAATTATTTGTAAACGAGTTATTCAAAGGCCTCTCACCTGAGACAAAGCCTTCGATGTCTACCTTCGAGAACAAATACAATTACAAGCAAATGCTTGTAGAAAAAAACATCACCGTTTACTCGAATTGCGAACACCATTTCTTACCCATCGTTGGAAAGTGTCATTTGGCTTACATTCCGAATGGTAAAGTGATCGGTCTTTCAAAAATGAACCGAATCGTCGATTATTACTCGAGACGTCCTCAGGTACAAGAAAGGTTAGCCATTCAGATCCTAAATGAGATGAAACAAGCCCTGAACACAGAAAATGTGGCTGTTTATATCGATGCTGAGCACATGTGTGTTAGTTCTAGAGGTGTCTCTGATCAATGTTCTTCTACCGTGACCGTTGAGTACAGCGGGAAGTTTGAAGAGGAAAATACTAGAAACGAATTTTTAGCTTATATCAAAGATTCATTGAAATGAGCCTGATCGAACAGTATCCTATTTCGATTTACAACTCACTAAAGAAAGAAAAAGAAACATTCAAACCACTCATTGAAGGACGAGTGGGCATGTATGTTTGTGGGCCTACCGTCTACAGTGATGTTCACTTGGGTAATGTAAGAACATTCATGTCGTTCGATGTGGTCTTCCGTTACCTAAAATACTTAGGATACAAGGTTCGGTACGTAAGAAACATTACAGACGTCGGGCACCTCGTCGGTGATGCCGACGAAGGAGAAGATAAAATCGCCAAAAGAGCGCGATTGGAAGAAATTGAACCGATGGAGGTGGTACAAAAGTACACCAACGGATTCCACGATGTGATGCGTCTGTTCAACATCTTAGAACCTTCCATAGAGCCTACAGCCACTGGGCACATCGTAGAACAGGTTGAATTCATCAAGCAAATCATTGACAATGGGTATGCTTATGAAGTCAATGGCTCTGTTTATTTCGATGTCAAGAAATACAATGAAGATCATCCGTATGGCGAACTCTCTGGACGAAATGTTGATGAGATGATCTCCAATACACGAACACTTGCCGGGCAAGCCCAAAAGAAGAATGGTCTAGACTTTGCCCTTTGGAAAAAAGCAGAAGGTGGACATCTGATGAAGTGGCCTTCACCTTGGGGCATTGGCTTCCCTGGCTGGCATTTAGAGTGCTCCGTTATGAGTACCAAATACCTAGGCGAAACCTTTGATATTCATGCCGGTGGAATGGATCTCAAATTTCCACATCACGAAGCGGAGATTGCCCAGAACAAAGGATGTTGTGGAAAAGGCGGTGCCAATTATTGGATTCATGGCAATATGCTGACGGTCAATGGTCGCAAAATGGCTAAAAGTGAGGGCAATGGCTTTACCCCTGAAGAATTATTGACTGGTAACCACAAGTTATTGGAGCGCGGATATTCTGCAATGACCGTTCGCTTTTTTATGCTGATGAGCCACTATGCCAGCACGCTTGATTTTTCAAATGAGGCATTACAAGCCGCAGAAAAAGGCTACAAACGTTTAATGGCCAGTATCAACCTTATCGAAAAGTTAGGGCAGCCAGGAACAGGCACCATTGATGAAGAAAAAACAGCTGCATTTGCTGCTCCGGTCAAACAAGCCTTGAAAGACCTTAGCGATGATTTCAATACGGCAAAAACCATCGCGAACTTATTTGAGTTGGCTTCTTCTATCAACAACCTGTATCAAAACCCGAAAGAGATCAGTTGCATTGATGCGGCTGTTTTTGAAGAGACGGTCAATCACTTCAAAGGCATTGCCTTCGATGTGCTGGGTCTTGTGAATGAAACGGTTGGCGGTCAAAGCGCCGAGGTATTGAACGGCGTAATGGACGTGGTCATTGAAATGAGGAAACAAGCCAAATTTGCTAAAAACTATGCCCTCTCCGATCAAATCAGAGATAACTTGAAAGAAATTGGTGTCCAGCTAAAGGATGAAAAAGACGGCGGCATGACCTATACGATAGATTGATATGATATTATCCGGAAGAGAGATCAAAAGAGAGATGGGCAAGGGCATCAACATTGAACCCTTCAACGAGACGCAGCTGAATCCGAATAGCTATAACTTAAAGCTTCACCATGAGCTGAAGGTTTACACTGAGCCCGTCTTGGATATGAAAACACCAAATCCGGTTGAGTCACTGACCATTCCTGAAGAAGGCCTGATGTTAGAAACAGGCAAGCTTTATTTAGGGCGTACTGTAGAGAAAACTGAAACCTCGAAGTATGTTCCGATGCTAGAGGGAAGAAGCTCTATCGGTCGCTTAGGGCTTTTCATCCACGTAACCGCAGGTTTTGGGGACGTTGGTTTCAATGGATTTTGGACATTGGAGATCTTCTGCGTGCAACCCATTCGCATTTATGCCGGTGTAGACATTTGCCAGATCTTTTACCATACCATAGAAGGAGACTATGATACCTACAGCAATGGTAAGTATCAAAATAACGACGGCATACAAGCAAGTATGCTCTACAAGGATTTCAAATAAGCAGCTTGAAGCACATTTTAGAGGCCATATTGATTTTCCTCATTCGTATCTATCAATATGCCATTTCACCTTTATTGGGTGCTAATTGTCGCTATACCCCAACATGTTCGGCCTACGCGGTAGATGCCATCAAAGAATGGGGCCCTCTCAAAGGCTTTTGGATGGGGATTAAACGAATCAGTTCTTGTCACCCTTGGGGCGGAGAGGGTTACGACCCGGTACCCAAGAACCCAAAACGACATGCTCAAGATTAAACGTACTAATGCGGGTGATTCCGACTTTCAACAGCTCGTGTCCCAACTCGATGCAGAGCTAGCAGTCATAGATGGTGAAGAGCATACGTTCTACGATCAATTCAATTCCATTAAAGGTATGAACCATTGCTTGGTGGCATATGTCGATGAGCAACCTGTGGCCTGCGGTGCCATCAAACCTTTTGATGATGAACACGTGGAAGTCAAAAGGATGTATACGAGCAAAGCAGTAAGAGGCAAGGGATATGCAACTACCCTATTGCAAGCACTTGAAGTCTGGGCTAAGGAGCTTGGTAAACGCTATTGCCTACTTGAAACTGGTCATCGACAGCAGGATGCCATCGCAGTGTATAAAAAAAATGGGTACGAGATCGTACCCAACTATGGTCAATATCAAGGTGTTGAAAACAGTCTTTGCTTTAGAAAAAAGCTTTAGTTCATCCTAATCGCTCCAATTCCCGCTTTCCACAGCTTTTTATTATAATTAGGCAAGGTTTCCTTCAGCCAAGCTTCCGCCTGCTGCTTATACGTTACCCATTGTGCGTCTAACTCGGCTCTTCGATCACGATTCGGCTGATTCACTCTTGGAATAGAGCTTTCCGTGGCATTGATCAAGAACATATACTCCGCAGTAAACTTATTTGGGAAATTCTCTACGTCGTCGTAAGCTTTTGATTTGCGCTGTACCATCTCCTTATCCCAAGCATCTAAGGCAGCAACAATCTCTTCTCCTTCTTTCTTCAAGGACTCATTATCGACTGATTTGATCACTTCTTTTAACTGGCTTTGTATTCCTTTCAATTGATTCACGAGATCGTGCATCGCTTTTAATTCGGCTTCTAACTCCGTCATTTCTTGGTCAAACTCGTCATATTGATTTTGTTCAACTCCATATAGTGGATTGGGTAGAATGGTTGCCGTTGTTGTAGAGCTATTCTCCTTAACGGTCAAGGTCACTTCATATTGACCAGGAGGCACTTTATGCCCACGGTAACTCGCCTCAATATAGGCCGTCGGTATGCCTGGCAAGGTCGGATGACGCGTGTCCCAAACGAAACGATTTAGTCCTTCACTCTTCGGGATGGTTGGCTCTGGCGATGGTCCTCCAGCATAGCGTTGGAAGCCCTCTTGCCCTTTAGAACTTAAGGTTCTAATGACCTTTCCATCTGTATCTTTGAAGGTCATGGTAATCTCTTCTCCTTTTTCAAGCTTGGGTAGCTCATAATAAAGCACAACTCCATTGGCAGGATTGATCCCCTCAAAGCTTGATGTCCCATCTGAGCCATTACCATTCATCGCACTGCCCCATGCACCATAGATCAAGTCCTCTGGTTGGTACAATTGTGTTGCACCCGTTTTTTCATATTGCGCAAGCAAATTCAAATTGTCGAGTATCCAGAATGAGCGACCCGAAGTGGCCACGATCAGATCGTTTTGATGTACCCTTAAATCGTTGATTGGCGTTATGGGCAGGTTCAATTGAAAGGGCTCCCATGCCTCTCCACCGTTCCAAGAGATGTAGACTCCAGTTTCTGTTCCGGCATAGAGTAAATTCTTTCTTTGCTGATCTTCTCGAACTACGCGAGTATAGGCACCCATCGGAATGCCCTCTGAAATGTTCTTCCAACTTCTTCCATAATTAGTGCTTTTATAGAGTGCAGGTGTTTTATCCCCCCACTTATACTTGGTAGTGGCAATGTAGACCGTTGCAGGATCGTGTGGCGACACTTCAATTGCATTGACTAGTGTTTCTCCTAATCCTTTTGGTGTGACATCTTGCCATGAGGCCATGTTGTCTTTAGTGATGTGCACCTTACCATCATCGCTGCCGGTATAAAAAACACCCTTTTCATGTGGTGATTCGATCAAATAAGCAAGAGTACCATAATTTTCTGCACCCACGGCTTCGTTCGTGTAAGGTGCTCCTCCGTTGCCTTGCTTTTCATCAATATCTCTTGTAAGATCAGCAGAAGCCTCTTCCCAGGTAACTCCTTGGTCACGTGTTCTTAAAACCAGCTGTGCCGCATGATAGAAAGTACCCGGCTCATGCTTCGACCAAATGATTGGTGCATTCCAATTGTAGAGGTACTTCATGTCTCGTGCCGCTTTTCCGAGGTATTGTATGGGTGCTGCCATCACTCCAGTACTAGCTTTTGACTTAGTGTCTAGTAGCTCTATGGTACCTAAATAACTTCCCCCCATCACGTACCTTGGGTTATCCGGATCAAAGGCCAAGAAGGCACTTTCACCTCCAGCAGAGGCTTCCCAATCCTTTACACCAATGGTGTAGCCAAAAGACTGACTGGCGATCTTTACTGAAGAGTTATCCTGTTGACCTCCGTAAATATTGTAAGGGTATTGATTGTCTACATTTATGCGATAGAATTGCGCTGTCGGCATGTTGTCTTGTGGCGACCACGACTTGCCGTAATTAAAACTTACTGCTGCCCCACCATCGTTGGCAATGACCATATTCTTTGAGTTGGAAGGATTGATCCAAAGGTCGTGGTAATCACCATGTGTTCCTGAAAGTCTTTCCCAGGTTCTACCCCCATCGATCGATCTCAATGCCGGCGCACTCAACACATAAACAGTGTTTTCGTCTTTCGGATCTGTAAAAACCTCTGTGTAGTACCACGCACGCTGTGTCAATTGGTTATCACCACTGACCATGCGCCAATTTTCGCCTCCATTCATTGAAACAAATAGCCCCCCTTTATCGGCATCGGTATCGCTTTCGACCAAGGCATACACCTTATCTGGATTCGCTCTGCTGACTGAAATCGCCATTTTACCTTTCTCCTCAGGCAAACCTTGCTCAATTTTTTTCCAAGTTTTTCCACTATCAACCGATTTGTAAACACCGCTACCTTCACCTCCACTGATGACCACCCACGGTTTCCGCTGATGCTCCCACATGGTGGCATATAAAATGTTTGGGGCAGACATGTCCATAGACAGTTCACTCGCTCCCGTCATGTCATTGACGTACAAGGTCTTTTCCCAAGTCAACCCTCCATCTGTCGAACGATAAACCCCTCTCTCTTCCGAATTGGCATTGAGTTTTCCTTGCGCCGCCACATACACGATGTCTGGATTCTTTGGATGAATGACAATGCGTGCGATCTGCTCTGTTGCCTCAAGACCTAAATGTGTCCAAGTTTTACCAGCATCTGTCGATTTGTAGACGCCATCGCCGTAAGAAGTCATCACACCACGGGGTGCATGTTCACCCATCCCGACATAGACCACATTTGGATCAGATTCTGAAACCGCCACAGCACCGACAGATCCAGTTTTAAAGAAGCCGTCAGAAATATTAAACCAGCTCATTCCAGCATCTTCCGTTTTCCAGACACCACCTCCGGTTATGCCCATGTAATAGGTCATAGGATCACCCACCACGCCTGTAGCAGTTACTGAGCGCCCCCCTCGAAAAGGGCCTATGTTTCGGTATTTTAATGGTTTAAAGTAGTCATCGGCAGTTTGAGCCCAAGTGAGCAGTGAACAAAACAAAAGTCCTGCAGAAAATAAAAAGCGCTTCATATTTGGTTGATTTAAACCAAAATATAGCCAAAAGAAAACATATGCTTGCGGTAAAGCAGTGCTATTTTAATTGTTGAATAGGCAAAGAATTACAAAAATCAAATATCCCAGTCATCGTTGATCTGGGCAATGTTATGATGAGCCGTCATATCGTATTGACATGGCACGACGGAAACATAGTTATTATCCACAGCCCAGACGTCGGTATCATTGCCTTTGTCGTTATTGACGAAATTACCTGCCAACCAGAAATAAGGTCTGCCATAAGGATCTTTTCGCTGATCAAACTCTTCTTGCCAATGCGCCTTGGCTTGGCGACATATCTTAATTCCCTTAATGTTTTCATTTTGCTTCGGAGGGAAATTCACATTCAAGGCAACTCCTTTACCGATTCCTTTTTCTAACACTTGCCTTGCGATATGCTGTATGTGCTCAATGGTATGATCAAAATCGGCATCATGTGAAAAATCAGCTAAGGAATACCCAATAGACGGATATCCTTCAATGGCTCCTTCAATAGCTGCTGACATAGTACCGGAATACAACACACTGATGGCCAAATTACTTCCATGATTGACCCCACTCACAACCAAATCAGGCACCCGGTCTTTTAACACGTGGTGCTTGGCCAGTTTGACACAATCTGCAGGAGTGCCTGAACATTTGTAGGCCTGTACACCAAGCTCTTGAAAAATATCGGTAGGAATTAGTCTCAGCGGTTTTCCGATAGTAATGGCATGCCCCATTCCCGATTGTGGACTATCGGGTGCCACTACGATCACTTCGCCTATTGTCGTCATTGCTTTGGTTAATACAGCAATTCCTGGGGCGGTAATACCATCATCATTTGAGACTAAGATCAAGGGTTTCGACATATCAGACATTTTACTTCTAAGTTCGAAACTTATTCGGCTTGTAAAAAGTCTTGTCGACTTAAAAATTAATTCAGCTGGTTAAAATAGTTCACCAATTGTGCCACATCAGCCACTCGATCCATTTTGATGTTCTCTTCTTTGATGTACTTCTTTAACTCCTTTTGATGATCTCCAAAGGCAGCGATCACCTCTTTTCTATTGTTATTCAATTCGGTAATATTTGCCTTTTTGTCTACGAGGTATAACTTGAAAGCCAAGTATTGGGTGGTAAATGTCGTTGGAAAAGGGTTATTAAAAGCACCAAATCGACTGCCATAAAAACTATTATTAGCAGCATTATTTCGGGTAGCGATGTACTCTCTAGCGAGTAATGAAATCTCCCCTTCCAAGATCAATTCGAAAATGGTGGGCCTTTTGTAGCCTGATGTATTGGCAAGGGGCAATACATAAAAATTTCTGTACAACTCCTCCTCTTCTAAATAAATAGAGAACGTGATGAATTGACTGGCGTGATAGGTCTCGATCTTGTTATTCCACTGTAATTGGATCGAATTGGTTTCCAAGTCATACTTGATAGTGCCTTCCTTTTGTTCACCATTAGATAGCGTTACCGACCCAACATACCAATTTTCTTGGGGGAAAGATTGTGCGGCAGCGGGTAAGACACAAACAAGCATTAATAAAATCAACAGGTACTTTATTCTTCTCATTGCCAAAACCTATGTATGTCAATGTTGAAACGATCAGTGCGCGGCTTTAGTTTCTAAGGCTACGTATTCTGTAATTTCCAATCCATATCCGATGAGGCCGACACGTTTTTTCGGGTTGTTTGAAAGCAGCTTGATCTTTTTGACGCCTAAGTCTCTCAAAATTTGGGCACCAACACCGTAATCTTTTTCATCCATTTTGACCCCAAACTTCCTGCTCAAGGGCTTATCAGTGATTCCCTCAGACTGTAGAGTCTTCATTTCTTGAAGTAAACGCTGACCCCTGGTGTGCTGGTTCATGTAAAGGACGATGCCTTTGCCTTCTTTTTCGATCATGCGCAGGGCATGTTTGATGGGGTTACCGGCATCATGCTTGAAACCAAAAATATCACCTAAGGTGCTTGAGGAGTGTACACGAACCATCACCGACTCATCTTCCGTCCATTCCCCCTTGGTCACTGCCAAATGCACCTCTTGGGTGTTGATCTGGCGGAAAGCTTGTAGATGGAAGTTTCCATACTCTGTCGGTAGATTAATGGCCATTTCTCGTTCAATCAAACTCTCGTTCTCTAGACGGTATGAAATTAAATCTTCAATGGAGACCAACTTGAGATCGAATTTTTTAGCTACCTCTTTGAGATCTGGTAAGCGTGCCATAGATCCATCATCGTTCATGATCTCTACCAAAACACCGCCTGGTTTTAATCCTGCCAATCTGGCGAAATCCATGGAAGCCTCTGTATGACCAGCTCTTCTCAACACACCTCCTCTTTTCGCCCGCAAAGGGAAAATATGACCAGGTTTACCGAGTTCTTCAGGCCTGATCGTTGGATCTACTAAGGCTTGAACCGTCTTCGCTCTATCTGCAGCGGAAATCCCTGTAGTACAACCATGTCCGATCAGGTCAACTGATACAGTAAATGGCGTTTCATAAGCTGCTGAATTATTTCGGACCATCAGATCTAATCCCAGCTCATCGCAACGATCTTCAACAATACCAGCACAAATTAATCCGCGACCATGGGTCGCCATGAAATTGATGATCTCAGGTGTCACCTTTTCAGCCGCACAAATAAAGTCGCCTTCATTCTCACGATTCTCATCGTCTACAACAATGATGACTTCGCCGTTTCGGATAGCTTCAATTGCCTCTTCAATTGTGTTCAGTTGGATGTTTTCCGCCATTAATTCTGTATTAATTCGTGCAAAGTAAATGAAAAATTGACCGCTAACGTGGAATCACCGTGCCTAATTCATTATCCACCTCAACCAGTAGCGACTTCAAATGTTTGTGCACTTTGAGTAGTTCGTTTTGCTCCTCGATGTCTTCTGCAGTTTTTAAGGCCTGATCATTTTGTTCGATCAAGAGCTCCAGTTTCTTCTTTTTCAAGCGCAGCACGATCTTATATGCTGCATTGGGGAGATCTTCCGATTCATGAACAGTAGCAATCCGAAACTTTTCCTGCCATCCATCACTTACAAAGTATTTCATTTCCAAAAGATCGATCACGACTTGGCTCATCGCAGGGTCTTTGGGCCCGATGAATCCATCAGGCTCGATCTTATCACCCCTCGATAATATTTCAGCGGCTTTAGCAATCGTTCGGTTGATCACCTCATCATCAAAGCTGATTTCTTCTATCTCTTCTAAAATGAACTCTCCAATACTGACTTCCTCATCAAATGCTTCATTCCCATAGTTGACCAACATGCGCAGGCACTCCTTCTCCACATAGTAAGAGGTTATTTTGATATCAGACTTTTGTTCCTGCTCAAGCGGTGGGAGAGTTGCTGCTTCCTCTTGTTGTTGATAACGCTCCGATTGTTGATCTTTTTTTCTCTTTTGAATAAGGATCTTATTCAGCTCAGAGATAAGCACTTGCTCCTGAATATCGAGTTGATCTGCACAAGACTGAATGTAGACAGACCGTTTGATGCCATCTGGGATTAAGGCAACCGACTCAACCACCTCGCGAATCACTTTCACCTTATTTGCCGGATCAATGGACTTACCTCCGTCGGTGAGCACATTGGTTTTGAACGTAATGAAATCCTGCGCTTGATCATTCAAGTAGGCCTTAAAGGCCGATGAGTCCATCGTTTTGGAAAAACTATCTGGATCTTCTCCTTCGGGAAAGACAACTGCTTTGACGTCAAGGTCATTCTCCAAGATCATGTTGATTCCTCGGAAGGAAGCTTTGATCCCAGCATTATCCCCATCGTAAAGCACGGTGATGTTCTTGGTGTATCGGCTGATCAATTTGATCTGCTCGGTAGTTAGTGAAGTACCACTAGAAGCCACTACATTTTCTACTCCTGCCTGATGTAGAGAGATCACATCCGTGTACCCTTCAACCAAATAGCACATCTCTTCATTACGAATGGCTTGTTTGGCTTGATGGATTCCGTAGAGTACATCGCTTTTATGATAAACCTCAGTCTCAGGTGAATTGATGTACTTCGGCTCTTTCTTATCTGACCTTAAGGTTCGCGCACCAAAGGCAATGGTTTTCCCCGACACGTTATGAATGGGAAAGATGACACGGCCTCTGAATCGGTCATAAACACGGCCTTGGTCATTCTTCAAAACCAAGCCTGCCTTTAGCAGCATCTCCTCTTTGTGCCCTTTTGCTAGTGCCGCTTTTAAGAGACCATCCCATTGATCGAGCGCATAACCTAATCCAAACTTTTCAATGATGGATTGATTAAATCCTCGTTCCTTGAAATAACTCAAGCCGATAGATCGCCCTTCTTCGTTTTGCTGAAGTAATTCTTGGTAGTGCTTAGCGGCAAAATTGAGTACAATAAAGAGACTATCCCGTTCATTTTGAGCTTGAATCTGCTCATCGGTCATCTCCTCTTCTTCTACCTCAATCCCATACTTTTCTGCTAAATACTTGAGCGCTTCAATGTAATTGATACCCTCAACCTCCATCACAAAGGAGATGGCGTCTCCCCCTTTACCGGATGAAAAACACTTAAAAATTTCTTTCGAAGGACTTACGTAAAAGGACGGTGTTTTCTCATTCGTAAAGGGACTCAAGGCGCGATAATTGCTCCCCACCTTTTTCAGACTAACAAAATCACCAATCACATCGATGATATCGATCCGATTCTTGATTTCTTGTATGGTTGCATCACTAATGGCCATGAATATTCAAATATAAGACTGCAAAGCGCAGCTGAACTATATTGAATGGAAGATGTTAATTAAAAAGTCAAACTAATGCATTTTATTTGCACAACAAATACGAACCCATGGAGCTAACGAAAGAGAATGTGCTGAAGGCCTTGAGCCATGTAGATGACCCAGACATCAAAAAGGACTTGGTAACGCTCGGAATGATCGAAAACATTCAGATTGACGGAAAGAAGCTATCCTTCACTGTTATGTTAACTACGCCGGCATGTCCTTTAAAAGAGCTCATAAAAAACAACTGCCTGAAAGCCATTGACGAGCACCTTGGTGAAGGATTGGAAGTTGCTATCGAAATGAGTTCACACGTCACCACTTCGCGGCCTCAAGGGCCATTGTTACCAGGGGTTAAGAATATCATTGCCGTAGCTTCTGGCAAAGGAGGAGTAGGAAAATCTACGGTTACCGCTAATTTGGCCGTTGCCCTCGCCAGGTCAGGCGCAAAAGTGGGAGTAATTGATGCCGATATTTACGGTCCTTCGATACCCACAATGTTCAATTGTGAGCACGAGCAGCCTGGTATCAAGCAAGAAGACGGTAAAAACAAGATCATCCCCATTGAGCAGTACGGGGTAAAACTTATCTCAATCGGCTTTTTGACACCCGCAGAAAATGCAGTGGTATGGCGAGGTCCAATGGCCAGCAGTGCCTTGAAGCAATTCATCGCCGACACTGAATGGGGCGAGCTCGACTATTTGTTGATCGACCTTCCTCCAGGCACAAGTGACATCCATTTGACATTGGTACAAACTGTACCTGTGACGGGTGCTGTCATTGTAACGACACCGCAAAAAGTAGCGTTGGCAGATGCTCAAAAGGGCCTCAACATGTTTCAGCAGCCTCAGATCAATGTACCCGTGCTTGGTGTAATAGAAAATATGGCTTACTTTACACCTGAGGAATTACCTGAGAATAAGTATTACATCTTTGGTAAAGAGGGCGGAAAAAATTTAGCTGAAAAGACTAAAGTACCTTTTATCGGAGAGATCCCATTGGTACAAGGTATTAGAGAAGGTGGAGATATGGGGTATCCCGCGATCATGCGAGAAGGTCCTGTAGCCGACGCATTCGAGCATATAGCAGAAAGAACCGCCCAGCAAATTGCCATACGAAATGCTGAAAAGGTTGAAACCAAAAAGGTAGAAGTAAACGTTTAAAACGCATGTTAGATAGAATAGAAGCAGCACTTGAAAAAATCAGACCCTTTCTTTTGGCTGATGGTGGAAATGTAAAAGTGTTGGAAATCACTGACGATCTAGTGGTTAAATTAGAGTTGGAGGGTGCTTGCGAAACATGCCCTATGTCTGCCATGACCATGAAAGCTGGGATTGAAGAAGCGATTAAGCGCGACATTCCAGAAGTACGACAAGTAGTGGCGGTAAACGCAGCGCCTGTTGCTTAAGTTGTCTTTGACTGCCAACTAGGGCATAGCCCTTTGTTAGAGATCGCCTCCATTTCTTTCGTCAGCTGCTTTATTCATTATCTTTATGGTTTGAAAGATAAAATTTATCTTCCACCAAAGCGTTAACCTTGCAATGAGCCAAAGACCATTCACCCTGCTTACATTTTTAAAGAATGTCGGACTAATGATCGCGATCGGCGGATCCTTACTGGTTTTCTTTTTTTACGTCTATTTACCTCTCTCAACAAATCATAACGAAACCATTACGGTACCGGATGTAGAAGGCATGGCTTTCGAATCCATTGACGAAATGTTAACCAATAGAGATTTGAGGTATCAGGTCACGGCTGACTCAGGTTATGCTGAAGACATGCAACCCTTGGCTATTTTAAGTCAAAACCCGAAACCAGGCTCGAAAGTGAAGGAAAACAGAATGGTTTACCTCACCTTAAACGCCAAAGTACCTCCTCAGGTTCGCATGCCTAATCTGATCGGTACAGACTCACAAAATGCCGAGGACATCCTAGAGAGTAATGGCCTCAAGCTTGGAGTGATTAGCTATGTACCAGACCGCAGACTCAATGCGGTCATTGAACAGCGCATGAATGAAGAAAAACTGGAACCCAATACATTGATCTACAAAGGCTCGACGATCGACCTAGTGATTGGTAATGGAGAGGGCAATACGCGTTTTGCGATGCCTGATTTTATCGGAAGAACCCTAGAAGAGGCTAAATTTCAAATCAACGCCTCGGGTTTAAAACTCACCGAGATCTATTACATCGAAAATGATACGGTACAAGGCCCAATTGTTTACAAACAACTGCCCCCTGTAGGCCGAGAGATCCGAACAGATGACTTGGTTGAAATATGGATCAACCAAGCAGATCCTGAGCAAGAAAACAACTAAGCCCTTTGCGTCTCGCCTTCACCATATTGTTCCTCGGGCTTTCCCTACTTGTACATGCGCAGCTCATTGAAATTCCCCTAACCTATAAAAACACAAAGCCAGCGGTAAAGCAAAGAACTTACGTTTCTGAAAGCACACATGCCCTACAGACTTTGCCTTTTTGGGACGATTTTTCTACTTCAAGCTTGTGGCCAGATGCTGAGAAATGGGTGAATAGTGACAATGTCCGAATCAGCAACTCTACTGGAATCAATCCTCCTACGCTGAATGTGGCTGTCTTCGATGGAGTCGATGCGTTTGGGAATCCATACAATGCAAATTCTTTGATCAATGGCAAGGCCGATAGTTTAACATCGAGTTTCATTGATCTATCACAAATTGGTCCTGACCAAGCTGACTCCGTTTATTTGAGCTTTTTTTGGCAACTGAATGGTCGTGGTGAATTACCTGAAGTTGCTGATTCACTGGTATTGGAAGCCAAAGGTCCAGATGGTAATTGGCAACGGCTTTGGTCGCTTCAAGGAGGCTTCGATAAAGAGAGTGATGAGTTTCGTCAAGAACTTATCAAGATCGAACAAGGCCTATGGCATGCAGAATTCCAGTTTCGCTTCCAAGCCTACACGAACCTGACCGGCCCCTTCGACACCTGGCTGATCGATTATATTTTCTTGAATGAGCGACGTTCTACATTAGACATAGCCTATCTCGATAGGGCGTTAACAAAAAGACCTTCGTTTTTGACTGCACCGTACACGGCCATGCCAACCGAGCAGTTCTTCTCAAATGGCAACAACTATGTCGTTGAAACCAATTCTGAATTCTACAATTTGAACTCTATTTTTCAACCTATTCAGTATTCCACTATTGTGACCGACCTTGTTTCGGGTAATGAAATACAAACATTGAACGATGAGGTTTTAGCCAATCCGCTGCCGGGTGCTTTTGAACGCAGGACCTTTGATTCCCCCCCTCTCAACCCTTCTCTACTCAATCCCAATGCGGATTCATTATTACTCGAAACCAGGTATTTCATTAACTCCGGAGACACCTATTTTATTGAATCCATAGATTCAAACAACGACACGATTTTTGCATTCAATGTCGACTACCGAGTGAACGATACCGTCAAAATGGTGACCGTCTTGGATGATTATTTTGCTTATGATGATGGCGAACCTGATTTTGCAGCGGGCATCAATCAACGGGGCGGACAATTGGCCTACCGCTTTTTCGCTGAAGAAAGAGCATTACTTACCCATGTTGACATCAACTTTCCTTTAGCACAGCAAGCAGGTCAACCGATTGAATTATTTGTGCGAAATGAATTAGATAATAACCCCGAATCGGTTCTCTATCAAAACTCCTATAGCGTTCTCCGCTCAGAAAGTATTGGCGATTTGAGAAGTTATGCGCTCGATACACCTATTTATGTACAAGACACCTTTTTTATTGGTTTTGCTCAGGCAACCAATGAATTTTTAGCGGTTGGACTTGACAAAAACAATGATTCCGGAAGCGAAATGTTCTATAACGTATCAGGGAGGTGGCAACCGAATGAGTTCGTTGAAGGCAGCTTTTTAATGAGGCCGCGATTCGATAAAGAGCTCGCTACTACTTTCCCTGGTCAAACGGGAGATGCAGCACCTGATGTTAGCATTTTTCCCAACCCAACTAACGGAAGATTCTATATTGCCGGCAATGTCGATGCCATTGAAGTATTCGACAATTATGGTAATCAGCAGAACTTCAATCTCGACAAGAGGCAAAGAGGTGTCTGGGTTGACCTTTCTAAAAACAAAAAAGGCATATATTTGATCAAATTTTTTATTGATGGCAAACCCGTTGCTAGGCGGGTAATTTTATCGGACTAGTATGAAAGAAATAACAGCCGCAGACTTCTTGAACAGAAAAAATAAAGGAGAGCAATTGCTATTGATCGATGTGCGTGAAGTATGGGAATTTGAAGAAGAGTCGATCGCTGAGAAGTGTTGCCCCCTTGGAGAATTGCCTCAATTCTTAGATGAATTGAATGCGTATAAGCAGCAAGCAATCGTTGTGCATTGTAAGACTGGCGATCGGTCGAAAAAAGCACAGAAGTTTTTGATCAAACAAGGTTTTAGCCTAGTCTATAGCTTATCAGGCGGAATTGAAGCCTTCCGTCAGTTCGTTTGAAACAATGCCATCCAGTCTCTCGGGCGTTGATTTTGATACGTTTGGATACCCAATTGAGCCGCTGCTTCCGTGTTTTTTAATTTATCGTCGATGAATAAACATTCAGCTGCTGTCAATTGATGGTCATTCAGGATAACCTGCCAAGCCCCTGGATTCGGCTTGCGTTCTCCAATTTCTTGCGAATAATAGACTTCCTTGAAAAATGTGTAGAAACGCCGCCCTCCTGACATGTGCTCAAACACACGGTTGAAAAACCTCATGTGAATGTCATTGGTATTGCTCATCACATAGAGTTCATACTGTTCGGATAATCTTTCCAACAAGTCGATCTTGTCCTTGTCTATCTTTCCTAGCATAGCATTCCATGCAGCATCTATTTGATCCTCAGATCCTGTAAATTCAAATTCCTCTCTGATCTTCGCTCTGAACGTTGGGTCATCAATCTCTCCTATTTCATACGCCTTGAAAAAGGCCTCTTGAGAAAAAGTAATGATCTCCTCTTCGCTTTTATTAAACAAGTTGGCAAAGGCCCTCGAAGTGGCTCCTTCGTCAAGATCAATGATCACACCACCAAGGTCAAAGATGATGTGTTTAATTTTAGCTAAGTCGGGCTGCATTTGCTTTGTTTAATTTGGCGCAAATATGTAACATTGCACTCCAATTTTCAAAGGTCTAACAAGAACTTTGGATAGGGCCTATAACTCAGTTGGTTAGAGTATCTGACTCATAATCAGAAAGTCCCTGGTTCGAGCCCAGGTGGGCCCACAAATAGCACAATCGCATGGTTGTGCTATTTTTGTTCATGGATGCACACATTTACATCCTCTATAGTGCAAAAATAGACAAGTTCTACATTGGAAGTACTGAATTGGAACCAAAAGCACGACTAGACCTTCACCTCAATAAAAAATACGGTCAATCGAAATATACTGCTCAGACTGATGACTGGACTCTTTTCTTTTCACATCATTGCGAGCATCTAAATCAGGCAAAACGAATTGAAGCACACATTAAGAAAATGAAAAGCAAGGTGTATATTCTAAACCTTAAGAAGTACCCTGAAATGATTACAAGGCTTCTCATCAGTAACCTTGGTTCGTCCCGATAGCTATCGGGACAGGTGGGCCCACAAATAGCACAATCGCATGGTTGTGCTATTTTTGTTCATGGATGCACACATTTACATCCTCTATA
>ENA-OUOG01000209-OUOG01000209.1-marine-metagenome-genome-assembly--contig:-NODE-209-length-76737-cov-5.849804_pt1 | contig 76737 bp, 36 predicted proteins | sample MGYA00248635_ERZ508505 | MGnify/ENA primary metagenome ERZ508505 (study PRJEB26176, sample SAMN06267871) | marine metagenome | isolation source: Saanich Inlet, British Columbia, Canada | place: Pacific... | reverse complement strand
GTCCGGAGACGGCGGTTGCCCCGGCGCATCAGGAGACGGCGGTTGCTCTGGCGTCTCCGGAGACAGCGGTTGCTCCGGCTCCGGCTCGGTCGGCGGCGACGCGGGCGCGGGTATCGTTTCGGGCGCCGCGCACGCGTCGCCTCGCCTGATCTCGACGTCGCACACGAGCGCTCCGACCAGGAACAGCGGATCGGCGAGTTGCTCGAGCGCGTCGACGACGTCGGCGTCGCAGAAACACGCGCGCGCGTTCATGTCGGCGACGAGCGCGCAACACGTCTCGGCGTCCTCCGCCTCGAGCGCGTCGGCTTGCCCGAGGAACACGCCGCCGCAAACGTCCCGCAAACGAGCGGCGTCGTCGACGCAGGAACGAGACGTCGGAGGTGTCGTCGGAGCCGGCGTCGGCGTCGGAGCCGGCATCGGCGCGGGCGGGAGCTCAACTGGGGTCGGGGGCGTTTCCGGCGCCTCTGTGCACCTCGTGCGATTGACGATCCCCGAGACCCACGGGACTTCCTCGCCGCGCGCCCACGCCGGGACCGGCGTCTGCCGCGCCAGATCGGGCGCCATCCACTTCAGCCAGCACTCCCTGTGCTTGTACTGGTACGCGCCTCCGTCGCCGTCGCCGCACCCCTCGGGCGAGGCGCAGTACACGAACGCGTTGCACGTCTCGAGCGCCTCGCACGCCGCGCAGCACGCCTCCGCGGAGGACTCCAGCAAATCCGTGCCGTCGGCGACCGGGTCGCCCTTGTAGTTGGCGGCGTCCTCGATGAGGCAGAGCGCGCACGTCTCGCCGGCTTCCTCGGTCACGGGCTGCACGGTGTCCGCGACGAAGGGCTCGACCGCCTTGTCTGGGAACGAACCCGAGGTGCGGCGGACGTCCGCCCCCCTCGCGCCGGGCGGACCCGAACGCAACACGTCCGGGTCCTGGTACCGCAGCGAACACTCCGAGTACGAGTACGAGTGCGCGTTTCCGCCGCACCCGTTTTCGCGGTCCGCGCAGAAACTCCAGACGTTGCACTGCGGGTTCTCCTGGCACGCCAGGCAGCACGCGCCCTGCGAGGAGGTCAGGAACGCGCCGCCCAGCAGCATCTCGCCGTCGAAGTCGGCGTTCTCTTCCGCGTTGCAGGGGGTCACGGGCTCGAGCGCCGCGGGAGACGGCACCGCCAAGTCGGCGCCCGCGCCGCAGTACGGCATCGCCGGCGGCGCCGCCGCGGGGAAAACAAAGCTCCCCGGCGACGAAGAACGCGGCGACCAGGAGGCGATGACGTTGTTATCGCCGGCGCCGACGAGGAAGCACCCGGGGCACAAACGCACGGGCACGCCGTTGGCGAACCCGACGCGCAGACCGTCTGTAGCCATGACGACGTCCAGGTCGTCGCATGAAACGATGAGCGACTCCGGGTCCGCGGCGAATTTCTCGGCGCCGCCGCCGCGGTGCGCCGGCGACGGCAACGCGACGCGCATCCCGAAACAGGTCACGTCGAAGTTTTCCGGGTCGAACGCGCTTTTGCGTTCCGATTGATCATCCGAAACGTCGTACCTCAGCGGCACGGCGATGCCGGTCACGTCCACGGTCGCGCATGACCTGTGCCCCACGACCCCGGTCGCGACGGACGTCGAGGCGTCCACCTGCTCGGGGGTCACGGAGTGGAACGTCATGTCCGCCAGGCTCGGACACGCCGCCAACACGAGGTGCGCGTTCGGGTTCCAGCCGAGCTTGAACGTGGGCGCGAGCAGCGGGCGGTCCGCGGCGGGTTTGTCCAGCGCCTGGAGGTCGCAGTACGGCGCCAGAAGCGTCACGCCGGTCTCCATGGGCATGGCGCTCTGCTCCTTGAACGAAAACAAAAAGTTGGAGTACCCGCCGACGAGAAACTCGCCGCGACCGAGCGAAACGTCGCCGAACACAACCTTCGGTCCGATCTCGTCCATGTCCAAAACGAGCTCCGAGCACGGCACGCCGCGGTGCCCTCCGTCGGAGCCGTCCTCGGCGGCGGGCATGAGCTGCGCGCCCCAGCACATGAACACGAACCGGGAGGGGTCCGCGATCGCACTTCTTTGGGTGGAAAAGGGAGACGCATCTGTAGTCGTTGCAGTCTCGGCGGAGTTTTCTACGACGCGCCGCGAAAACTCAAACGCGACGGCGACGCCGCGGAGGCTGATTTTTTTGTCCGGGTCGTCTCTCAGCGCGTCGGAGGCTTCGTCTCTTGTCACGACGAGCGAGACGTACATCTCCCTCGCCGTCGTTTCCGTCTCGACGCCCGAAGTCGCGTCCACCGCGCCCACGCGCACGAGGTCCTCCGAGGGGAGGCTGGTCCACGTCGTGACCGAGAACTTGAGCGCGCCGGAAGCGAGGTCGGGGCACGCGTCGGAGTCGTCGTCGGCGCTTCGCGCCTGCAACAAACGTCTCGGCGCGTTCGAGGGTTCGAGTCGTTTCGGGCGCACCACAAAAGGCGGGTGCTCGAAACTCCTTTTTCGCGGGTTCGGCGAAGCCGGCGCGACGGTGATCCCGCGGTGGTCGTATCGGCGATGCGTGGCCCGCGGCGCGGGCCACCCGTCGCGCGGCTCGGGCGCCGCGGGGGAGGCATCGCGGCGCGGGGAGTCGAACGCGCCGGCCTGCGTCGCGGGAGGGTGCGCGCGGGTCAGCGCGGGGTGCAAGGAACCGTCGTGGCTTTTAAGCGGGGAACGAGAAACAACGACAGCTCGCGCCGCTAGGGCTTTCGGCGCGGCCGCGCGCGCGACGTACGATGGGCTTGATGATATCGCCGACCGAGAGGGCGGTGACATCAGCGGGAGCGAGAGCCAGCGCGAGCGCCGCGAGCGACGCCGCGAAGACCGCGAGGCGCGGCATGCCGGCGGCGCGTCGAGCGCGCGAAGGCGTCGGTCCACGAAGAGGCGTGTGTTTTTCCCGCCAGTTCGCGCGAGCGCGAGGGTCGGCGCGCGGGCCCGGCGGGCGGTTCCGACGCGCGGGGGGGACGCGAGGAGGGATCCGCGTCGAGCGATACGCGCGTATCGTCGGTGGCTGACGCGAACACGTCAGGCTCGGCGTCGCGTCGGGCGCGCGCGAGACTTACCGAAGCGCGTGTCTCCGCGACGAGAAAGCACAGCTGCCGGTCGTGGTTTTTTTTTCGCGCGTGATGAAGAAAAAAATCGGACGACGCGTGAAGAGACGATTCGCGTCTCGAGAAAACGTCATTTCGCCTCTCGCGATGGCCCGCCGAAGGTCCCGGAAGCTCCGCCGCGCGACGTGGTTCGCGCAGGACATCGCGTTCCTGCTCGCGCTCCAGACCCTGAAGGCCATCTCGTGGGTCCACGGGAAGGTCCACCTCGGCGTGCGCCGGCTCCGGGCGAACGCGCGCTGAGCCGAATCCGTCCAACCACGCGGGCTCGTTTAGGCGACACGCACGACGATGCGAGTCGATTTGCCCAACACATAAAATAAATGACGAGTCTCTCAAAAAACGTCTCGCCGCTACACCAAGCCATCCGCGTGCGCCACCTCGGCGACCGTCCTGAGGTGTTTCAGGAGTTTCTTCGAGCTCTTCCCCGTTTTGTTTTTCCGCTTGCCGGTCACGGGCGGGGTCACCGCCCCTCCCGCCCTCGGCACGGTCGTGCCGTCGGGCATGACGATCGCCTCCGCGTCGGCGGCGGCGCGCTCCGCATCCTCCAAATCGCGCGCGTCTTTCGCGTCCTTCTTTTCTTTTCTCGCGACGGTCACCAGCGCCGCGAGTTCTTGCCTGGTGAATACCCAGTCGTCCCTGTGTTGCAAGACGGAAAACACGAAGCTCTGCGTTTGCTTTTGCACATCGCTCCCCTCGTCGTCCTCTAAGTTCAACAAATCCTCGCGCCACATCGTCGCGGTCGCCTCGACTTCCGGCGCGACGGTTAACAAACCGACGCCGTTTTTCAAGTTCTCCACGGCGGTTTGGATGGGCAGCGCGTCGTCGTCGTCCAGGTTCCGGATGAGCTTCGCGACGCGACCGAGCGCGCGTTTCCGCGCGATGTTGCTGGTGACCTTGATGGTTTGGTACACCTCTTCCCGCAAATCATCGGGCATGGTGATCTTCGCGATTTGGCTCTTGGGAAGCTCGCAGAGCGCCGCCGTGAGGTTGGCGTACTCGCGCATCAATCGCTTCAACGCCGTCTTGTTCGGCCGGCCCATGTGCGTGTACTCGTCGTAATCGTCATCCTCCGCATCCTCCACGAACTCGTCGGACGCGCGCATGCGTTTGGTGGAGTACGTCGCCGCCTTCTTCGCGGGGATCTTGGCGTGCGCGACGACCAGCGCGCGCGAGCGCACCGCGCGGTGCGCGCCCCCGGGAACCGACGCGGGCGTCGACGCGAGATGCGAAGGGGAGGCGGCGGCGGCGGTTCGCGAGGCGCACGCCGCGGCGGTGAACCGAGCCGCGGACGCGGGCGGCAGCATCGCGGAGGAGGCGTACCGGCCCGCGGCGTGGTGCGCACGCGCGGGAAGGCGCGCGGCGAGCGCGACGCGCGCGATGTGAAGCATCGTGCGTGCGCGGCGGGAGTGTGAACGGAGCGGCGTCCTCTTCGTCTTCCTATCCCAGACAAAACCCAAAGCGCTGCGTGGTGCCACGCGCCGACGACGTGGTGCCGTTTTCCGTCCAACGTCCGTTTTCTCGGACGCTGCGCGCATACCTCCGCGCGCGTTCGGCTCGCGCGGCGCGGGCAGGGGTGGCGGCATGGGCGTCCCCGCGCCCGCCGCGCGCCCCGCGCGCGAGCGCGAGGCGCACCTGGAGGTGGAGCCCGCGTTCGACTTCGACCCCCCGCCCGGCGAGCCGCCCGGGCGAATCGCGAAGGAGCACGGCGTGGCCGTTCGCGCCAAGAACCCGCGATGCTCGACGCTGGCGTACGTGCCCGAGCTCCAGACGTTCTACTGCGGGCGCGAGGACGGCGCCATCGTGCAGTGGCGCGCGCGCATGTTCCACGACGCCGAGACCGTGCGCGTCTCGCAGTCACGCCCGGCGTTCACCCTTCACGGGCACGTCGGGAAGGTCACGGCGTTGCTCCCCATCGCGCCGGTGCCCGGGCGGTTCACGCACGGCACGCTCGTGACGGGCGGCGCGGACGCCTCGATCCGGGTCTGGGACCCGCGGAAAGTCGCCTCCTCGGGCGCGCAGCTGCAGCGTTTGCGTGCGCACAAAGGCGCCGTGCTGGCGCTGGAGCAGTGCGTGGACAAACTCGTGTCCGGGTGCTCGCGCGGCGAAGTCAGGCTCTGGGCGCCGTACGACGCCAAGAGACCGAGCGACGACGACATCGCCGGCATCGCCGACGCCGCTCGCGGCGCGCCCATCGGGGTCACCTACGCGCTGTTCCAGCCTTTGCGCGTGCTTTTGAACTTCGAAACGCTGGGACACACCAACCGTCCGTGGGTCACCGGTTTAAGTTTCGGGAAAACCGCGAGCGTCGGCGACTTTGGGAATCTGTTTGTCGCGACGAGCGCGGGGAGCGTGTTCCGCGTTTCGGGCGCCAAGCCTCGAAGCGTCGACGAGAGCGACGAGAGCGGAAGCGACGGAGACGAGCTATTGAGCGACTGGGACGACGGCGCGTCCGCGGCTTCGTCCTTCGCGTCGTCGCACAAGTCATCAAATTCGAACGCGAGCTCGAAAAAAAAAGCCGCCGAAATCTCCGGCGGGTTCTCGGCGTTCATGAACCTGCGTCCGCCGCCGGGCGCGACGTTTCCCCCGCTCGCGCGCGCCGAGCCGTTTCTCGACTTGGCCGCCGAGGAGGACTCGCTCGTGTATTTCGAGCCGAGCGAGCTCGAGGATTTAGGTTTGCCTTTCGATCCGTGCGGCGACAATTTCCACAGGTCCACGCGCATCACGCACGTCTCCTATTATCCATCCGAACGCCTCGTGTTGACGCTCTCCTTCGACGGCGTCGCGCGATTAACGGACTCGGCGACGGGGAAGCGACGCGCCGCCTTCGAGGACGCCGACGGCGCGCGGTTCGTGGACGGTTTCGTTTCGTTAAACTCCGAAGCGGGCGCGCGCGTTCTGTACCTGGTGGACGACCGAGGCGACGTGCGTCTGTACGACATACTGGACTTGGTGGGCGTGGACCCGATGACCTCACCGCGGTGCGTGCGGCACGTCACCGGCTTCGTGAACAGTAGAGACGACGACGGAGACCTCAAGCGGGGCTCGCGCGTCCCCGCCGCCGGCATCGTCTCCGTCCCCGAGGCGAAGGCGGTGGCGACGCTCTCCGCGCTCGGGCGCGTGTGCGGGCTGCGCGTCACGCGCGACGCGAGCTTCGAGATCGTGCGGGACTTCATGCAGACGACCGCGCACGACCGCGCGGTGTCGCGCGTCGCCGTCGGCCGGTTCAGAGGAGAAGGCGTTTCGTTAAACGACGACACCTCCGACGACGATCTGGTGTTCACGGCGTCGTCGGACGGCTCTTTAAAGCAACGCGACCCGCACGATTTAATGTGCGTGCGTTCTCACGACGTGCGCCTTTACTCGGACGTCACCGCGGTTCTCGTCGCGTCTAACTGCGGGAAACTCGTCACGGGGCACGACGACGGGTCGTTGCGCGTATGGGACGTAGTCTCCGGCGACGACGCCGCGGCGTTAAGCGCGCACGAAAACGCCGTGTCGTGCCTGTGCGAGATTTCCACCGTCTCTCTTCGCCCTGGGCGGGTTGCGAGAAGATCCTCGCGACGAGACGAAACGGCTTCAACGGACACGCTTTTGCTCAGCGGCGGGTTCGACGGGCGGCTGGTGACGTGGCGCGTCCGCGACGGGAACGAGCCCCCCGAGCGGAAGAGAGCGTGGCGCGCGCACGACGGCGAAATCCTCGCCGTCGCGCCGGCGGAGGGAAAAGAGAACGGCGTTTCGTTTCTCTTCGCGTCCTGCGGCAACGACGGGATGGTCAAGCTCTGGAAGGGCGCGGGCGAGGCGCTGTGCGCGTGGCGCGCGCACGGCGAGCCCGTGACGTGCCTGGCGAGTCTCGGGGGCGGAGGGAAACTCGTCACGGGCTCGGAGGACGGGACCGCGCGGGTCTGGGACGCGGACGCGGCGGCGGCGGCGGCGGAGGGAAAAAAAAATTCGGATCCGGAGACGCCTCGCCCGCTTCTGACTCTGGACGCGTACGCCGGGCCTGTCGTTGGCGTTCACGCCATGCGCGAGCCGCGGGGCGGGAGGAGACACCTCGTGACCGCCTCCGCGGGGGCGGTGTGCGTCTGGGACGTCACGGAGATGCCGCCTGCGTACGACGCCGACGCCGACGCCGACGCGAACGCGAACGCGGACGCGCCGGAGATTTCCCGCGAACCGTCCGCGGAGGCGGAGGCGCGCGTCGATCTACCTCCGCCTGAGCTTCTTCCCGATCTGCGCGCTGACTCGGAGACGACGAGCGTTCCGACGGAAACGGCATTCTCGTCGCTTCCGGAAGAGACACTCTCTGTCCTCGAACGGCGGAGGAAAAGAACGAGCCAGACCCACCGGGAGGTTTCCCGGTTCCGCCGCGACGACGCGTTTGCGTGTTTCGCGATCCGCGAGCGCGAGAACCAAATACTCATAGGCACGCGCGGGGGGAACCTCATCGCGCTCGACGCGTTCGCGGCTTTCGGGGCGGAAACGGCGGGGAAAGATCCCGACGACGACGCGCGTTTGTAGACTAAGTAGACTATTAATATGAGCGCCTGCTAATAGAGCGCCTGCTAATGCGTTACTCTAGTAGTAGGACTTCCGCGCGTGACTCTAAGAATATCTCCTTTTATCGCATTTCCTCGAGCGTGCGCGCGAACGCCTCAGCCGCCTCGGCGTCGCCGAAGCTTTCCCCCAGGAACTCCTCCACCTCCGCGCGGGACATGGACACGACGTACTCCGCCAGGACCGAGTTATCGGACTCACCGGTGAACGCGCCGAGATGTGCGGCGGCCCACTGGCACGCAGTCTCTTTCGCGCCGCGCGGCGAAACCCGAGCCGAGCCGACCGCGTTCTCTCCGTTCGCTTCGCCGCTCTCCAGGGCGCTCAGCCGTAACGCCTCGCGCAAAGCCGCGTCTTCGTCCATGGTCTCGGGCATCAAGGACGAGCGCGCGCGGTTTTCGCGCGCGAAAACACGCTCGCGCTCGGACTCGAGCGCGCTCAGACGTAACGCCTCGGCCAAATCCGCATCCGCGTCGTCGCGCGCCGCGGAAAACTCGACGTCGTTCGGGGTTTCCTCCGCGTACGCAAAACGCGCTTCCTCGAAGTCATCCTCGCTTCCGTCTACGCTTCCGTACGCGCCCGCCTGGTACGCCTCGTACAAATCGCGTTCCTCCCGCAGACGCCTCCTCTCGTCCTGCTCGCTGAGCTCCATGGCCAGCGCGAGCGCCTCCTCCTCGCTCAGCTCGCCCCAGACGTCGCCGCACTCGACGTGCAGCCCCACTTGTTCTCGGCGCGTCGCGCGCTCCGCCTCCAGGAGGCTCTGCCGGAGCGCCTCCCTCAGGTCGAGCTCCTCGCGAGACAGAGACTCCGCCGGGACTCCGTCGCCACCGTCACCGACAGCCTCGAGAGAGACCGCCCACGCGGGCGTCGCGCCGGCGCCCGCGACGGGCCCGAACGAAAAACCGCCGCCGTCGTCGCGACTGGCGAAACCGGGGGTCGAGTCCCAGCGCGCCGTCGCGCTCGCGCTCGCGATCCCGTCGTCCTCGCTCCCGCTTCGCGTCTCTTCGTCGTCTTCGTCTTCGTCGTCGGAAAGACCGCGGAGACCACCGCGTTTCCTGGCCGCCGTGAACCCGAGAGTCGGGCGCGACGCGTCGCCCTTCCCGTGTTTCTTCACGGAAGCGCCGCCGGCGCGCGACGAACGAAAACGGCCGCCGCCGGATCCGCCGCCGCCTCCCGCGGAGGCGTACGCCGATTTCGACGTCGAGACGGCGCCGCCGCGGAAGACGTTTTCTTTTTCTTTTTCTTTGCGTCGCGCAGCGGAGACGCGAGCCTCGTTCAGCGCCCTGGCTCGCGCCTCGGCGGCGTTCCGGCGGCTCTCCGCGAGCCGTTCCTCGCGGGTCTGGCGGAACGGACTCGGCTCGGCGATCATGCCGAGCGCGCGGAGAGATTCGTACGCCGACTTTTTCGCGCCCTCCGCGCCCTCCGCCGGATCCGCGCGGATCGCGATTTCTCGATTCAGAGCATCCAGGTTCGAACGCATCGTCTCCAGCGCGGCCGACCGCGCGCCGCTCTGCATCCGCTCGTTATCGTCCAGGAAAGAGTCATCCGCGTCCAGGATCGCGGCGCCGGCGAATTCGCCGAGGCGCGCGTCGTTCGCGCTTCGGCTATTGTCGTCCAGTTCGCGGACGTGCCGGTGGTGCATCTCGTGGAGCCTGTCGTAGTCCTGGTCCCAGTACCGCCATTGTTTCATCATCGCGCAGAACGCGTGGAACGCCCTCGTGCTCTCCGGCTTCACCAGGACAGCCTCCTTGAGTGAACGCTGGCGAGACTCGCGCGCGCGGCGGCGACGCGCATCCTCGCGCGCCTCGACTTTTTCCGTCGCAAGGCTCGCCTTCGTCTCCTCGGCCTTTTCGGCCTCGTCCGTCCGTCTCTTCTCCCGCGGGGGTTTAAGGCCCGCGACGCCCTTCATCGCGCCTGCGCCGCCGTGCTTCAGCAGCAGGTCCTGAATCGCCGACGCGTGGTCGCCCTGGATCTCCACCCTGTCGTGGCCGATGGCGTGTCCTCCGCATCCGAGACTGGACTTCAACAGACGAATGAGCTCAGCCTTGTCGCCCTTCACGTTGCCGATGACGGTCACGGTCTTACCCCGCGGGCGTTTCTCCGTGGTCACGGGCATCCCGCCCTTCTTCGTGCCCCCCACCTGGAACACCATCGCGCGCGGGTGGGACGAGTCTCCGCGCGCGCGCGAGGCGCGGGCGAGACTGTTCGTGTGACGCGTTTCGTTCTCGCCGAAACAAAAATTCCTCGGCGCCCCCGCACTGCCGCAGTCGCGCCCCGCTCGACGCTTCGAAAACCGTCTGTTGCGAGAGACCCGCGTTTGCCGATCGCTTTTCCTTTGAACGCGCCTCAGCAGACCTCCATACTCACCCTCGCGGCGTCGCGAAGGTCCTGAAGAAGGAGAGTCGTCGCGTAGCGCGAGAGATCTCCGCCACCATGCAGGGCATGCAATCCCCCATCATGGTCATGAGTACGTGCCGGTCTCGCTCCCCTGGAACGCAGATCGCGACCCGGTTGTTTCCCGCCGCGAAGGGCAGATCTGCGTTTGTATTCTCCGCGCCCAGCGGGACCGTCCCGACCCGACGCTCACCTCTCACGCCTCTCTCTCACCCCGCAGACACCAACACCAAGCGCGAGACGGGTCGCACGGCGCAGCTCAACAACATCGCCGCCGCGAAGGTGCGTTTTTCACGTCGGCACAGGGCGAACGCCACCGCCGGCCACGCGCAGATCTGGCGGTCAGTCGCCGTCGCCGACGGTCGAGAGATCGCTCGGCACAGCCCCGAAGAAACGACCGTCGCTGACCTCCCGTGCCTCCCCTTTCCGAAACCCAGGCTGTCTCCGACATCATCCGCACCACCCTCGGTCCGCGCTCGATGCTGAAGATGATCCTGGACGCCTCCGGAGGTACGTGTCGTCCCGCGCGCGCGATCGCGCGGCGCCCGAGGGCGATCGTGGGCACTCGCGCTTCAAACCAAACGGCGCGGAAAAGTCAAAGCATTCATTCCGCTTTGACTTTTCTTTTTTGGACGCGATGTTGACTTTTTCCCTTTTTCGTTCCACCGACCTTTTCGCGTTTGACTGACGCGGCTCGCGTTCGCCCCCCGAAATCTCCACGCAGGCATCGTGTTGACGAACGACGGCAACGCGATTCTGCGCGAGATCGACGTGACGCACCCCGCGGCGAAGTCGATGATCGAGCTGTCGCGCACGCAGGATGAGGAAGTCGGCGACGGCACCACCTCGGTGATCATCTTGGCGGGCGAGATCCTGCATCTCTCGCAGCCGTTCCTGGAGAAGGACATCCACCCCACGGTGATCGTGCGCGCGTACATGAAGGCGCTGGACGCGGCGGTGAAGATCATCGACGAGCTGTCTTTCCCGGTGGACATCGACGACCGCGAGCAGCTGATGAACATCATCAACTCGTGCATCGGCACCAAGTACACCTCGCGCTTCGGCCCGCTCATGGCGAACCTCGCGCTGGAAGCCGTGCTTTGCGTCGCGGTGCAAAACCCGGACGGCACGCGCGAGGTGGACATCAAGAAGTACGCCAAGATCGAGAAGATCGCGGGCGGCTCCATCGAGGACTGCCGCGTTTTGAAGGGGGTGATGATGAACAAGGACGTCGTCGCGCCCGGTCGCATGCGCCGCCGCGTGGAGAAGCCCCGCGTGATGTTACTCGATTGCTCGCTCGAGTACAAGAAGGGCGAGAACCAGACCAACGTGGAGATCACCAAGGAGGAGGACTGGGCGACTCTGCTCAAGATGGAGGAGGAGTGGATCCAGGGCGTGTGCTCGACGATCGCGTCGTTCAAGCCCGACGTCGTCGTCACCGAGAAGGGCCTCTCCGACCTCGCGACGCACTACCTCACCAAGGCGGGCATCGTCGCGCTCCGACGCGTGCGCAAGACGGACAACAACCGCATCGCGCGCGCGACGGGCGCCACCATCGTGCACCGCGTGGAGGAGCTCCGCGAGGAGGACATCGGCACGGGCGCGGGTTTGTTCAAGGTGGAGAAGCTCGGCGAGGAGTACTTCACGTTTTTCGTGGACTGCGAAGACCCCAAGGCGTGCTCGATCATCCTGCGGGGCGCGTCGCGCGACGTGCTCAACGAGGTGGAGCGCAACCTGCACGACGCGATGGGCGTGGCGCGCAACGTCGTGCACGACCCTCGGCTTCTGCCCGGCGGCGGCGCCGTGGAGATGGCGGTGAGCCGCGCCATCGCGGAGGAGGCGCTCAAGATCGAGGGCGTCGAGCAGTGGCCGTTCAAGGCGGTGGGCCAGGCTCTGGAGGTGATTCCGCGCACGCTCGCGCAGAACTGCGGCGCGAACGTGATTCGCACGCTCACCAAGCTGCGCGCGAAGCACGCCGAGTCGACGGCGGCGGAGACGGGCGGGAGGGCGTGCACGTTCGGCATCGACGGGAACAAAGGGACGATCGTGGACATGAAGGAGCTCGGGATCTGGGAGGCGTACGCGGTGAAGGTGCAGTCCATCAAGACGGCGGTGGAGAGCGCTGCGATGCTGCTCCGGATCGACGACATCGTCTCGGGGCTGTCGCAGAAGGGCAATCAGGCGGCGGCGGGGACCGGCACGGGCGTCGCGCCCGCCAACGACGACGACGAGGACCCCCCGGAGAAGCTCGGCGAGTGAGGAGGAGGAGGAACGCACGAGAACGAGCGTGAACACGAGCGTGAACACGACGACGAGCGAATGCGAAGCGCGAAGCGCGAAGCGCCCTCTTTTGGTGCGCCGTTTTTACGCGAAAACATTTTTACGTCTCTCGCTCTCTTTCCGGTGTCTACGCGAAGTCGACGCGCGGGTATCGCTCGCGCAGCCTCCTTTTCAACTCGGGGTCCACGACTACGCTGCCGTCCAGCTGGTTTCCGACGGCGACCCAGCCGGGCTTACCGACGTTGTGCTGTCTCGCGAAGAGCTCCAGGCATCGCGCGCCGGGCCAAAGCCTCTGCGCGACGCCGTAAATCTCCTCCGGCTTGCGCGAGGACTCGCGCAGCTCGGAGACGAGCACGTCGCAGTCGCGCCGGAAGCCGTGTTGTTCGGCGCCGAGCGGCGGGTCGCCTTTCACGCCGATCAGGCAGTGCTCTTTCGAGTGGTTCAGGAAATGGCCGGTTCGTCCGGTCCGCACGAGGTTCTGCATCAAGTTGAGCTTTATCCACACGAGCTCGGACGCGCGCGTGTACCCCCAGGCTGTCAACAGTCTTCGGCCGAGCTCCATCGCGCGTCCCGTGACCCACAAAAGCAAGTACCCGTCCGTCTGCAGGCTGGCGACGTCCAGCGATCTCAGTTGCGAGTCGGTGAGCGTGTCGTATGGGACGTCGATGCCGATGGCCCAAGGCGGATCGATGGTGATCACGCCAAACTCTCCGAGCGTCGCGAGGTCGAGACCGGTCGGGCTCAGGTCCGCGCAGATCCACTGCGGCTCGGGAATCGCGCGGAGGTGCGCGGGAACGTTTAACGCGGCGGCGGCGCAGAACCGGAGCGGCGGCGCGCTCGGGCGACCGCCGGAGGCGGCGAGCGCGTCGTCCAGTTCCCAGTGCTGGAAACGACACGTGGTGGTGGAGAAACGACACAACTGCAGGAAGTGACAGTCCGCGTTCGGCTCGCGCGCCGTCTGCGGGTGCTTTATCCGGCGGAAGTGCACGTCCTCGCAGCACCGCGGCGTGCCGCGCGCCTCCCGGCAAGCCTCCTTCGTGACGTGCGGGCAGTACCGCGTCAGCGGGACGGGCTCGACCGAGAAGAACGAGGAAGACCCCTCGCCTTTCGGCGCTTCCGCGAAACTCGGCGCGTCGGGGAGCACTTCGTCGTCACCAGTCTCGGGCGCGGAGGAAGACGAGCCTTTCGGCGCTTCCGCGAAACTCGGAGCGTCGGGGAGCACTTCGTCGTCACCAGTCTCGGGCGCGGAGGAAGGCGCGCCGGAAGGGAAGCGTGCGTCTCGCGTGCGCTCCATGACGCAGTCGCCACGAAGGCTCGGCACGGGTGGGAGACTCGGGCGCGCGTCGCGCGGTGTGGCAACGCGCGGGTCTCGTCTTCCGAGAGTCACGGTCGTGTCCTATCGCAAACAAAAGTCTCTCTTCTCTTTTTTCAAAGAATTTTTCTACCCTACCCTACGGTTTACCCGAACCCGAACCCCTCGCTCCCCTCGCTGATGGCGAACATCAGCCGGTCGCGCAGCTCTTCCTTCGTCGCGTACTCCGGCAGGTCCAGCTGGTTGAAGCACGTGTGCGCCGAGCACAGCCGCCCGCTCTCGGCGCCGTACGCGCGGTGGATCTGGAACTTCTGCGGCCCCGAGATGCCCTGCAGCGCCTTGAACCCGTCTAAAGGCACCTTCGAGGTTCCCGTGACAAACATTAATAAACGCGCGCGATCCTCCTCGGTCAGATCCTCCACCACCTCCCAGAACCACCGCACCTGCGGCGCGCTCGCGCTGTACCCCTGGTACTCCGTGTTGTTTTTCAAGTCCGCGACATCGATGGAGGGCGTGCCGCTGATCAAAAGCTCGAGCTCGCTCGGGTTTAAAATGCGCACGACGTCGTGTGGTACGATCTCGTTGAAGCCCCTGGAAAACGCCGCGATTTGGTCGCGGATGGAATCCGTCATGCGGTGCGCGGCGACGAGGTTCACGTACTCCAGCTTGTTCTCGTCCGTCACCGCCACGTTCGCGCCGTCCGGAATCAGCTCGACGTCCGTCTCGACGCCGAAGTAGTTCTTCGTCTCCGAAAACGTCAGGTGGTCTAAACCGCTCGCCGCGAGCGGGTGCTCGAGCATGAACGACAGGCTCTTGTGGAACTCCGGGTCAAACGCCTCCATGTCGTCGTAGTTCAAGGGGATGCCCAGCAGGTGCTTGTAGAAGGGGCGCGTGAAGTGCGCGTCCACCAGGTACCCGTCGAACACCGCCTTACCGATCACGCGCCCGATGAATCGGAAGTACGACAGGTGCAGCTCGTTCACGCCCGAGTTCTTGTACGGCTGGTACGACCCGTCGCCGCTCGGGCTCAGCTCGAACAACGCCGCGTCGGGGTTGAACATCTCGCGCGCCATCAAAACGTACCACTCGCGCGTCAACCCCCCCGCGTCGATGCCCTCCTCGCCCGCGAACTCGATCATCACGCGACCTCTTAACTCGCTCGGACGTAAGTACTGCAAACGCGCGAACGAGTCCGTCAAGACCTGTTTCCGGTTGATGGTCACGCGCGTCGCGCCGTGCGCGCGCGCGCGCGGGTCCTCCGCCAAACGCTTCAAGCGCGCGCGGATGTGCGCCACTTTGTTGTCGAAATCAATCAAACGAGGCTTCTCCAGCAGCACGCGCAACGATCCGTCCGTCTCATCCAGAAGACTCGGCTGCGACCGCACCAGCGCGTTGACGACCGCCCTGTGTTTGTTGGCGAAGTTCCACACGTCCGCCACAGCGGAGTCCGATCGTCGAGCGGTGAGCGTCGGGCGATGGGCTGAGCCCGTCTGCGGACTCGCCGCCGATAAACGCCGCGGCGCGCCGGCGCCGCTAGCGCCGGCGCCGTTCGGCGCGCCCGCCAACCCGAACGCCGGGCTCGTGACGCGCGCCAAGCCGAACGCGAACCGCTCGTCGTCCACCGGAACGGCGGGGCTCTCGGGAACGACCGCGACGGAGCTCGTCGCGTGGGTGCCACCGCCGCTTCCAGAACCCGAACCTGGACCCACGCGCGCGCGCTTCGGGTCCCGGCTCGGCGAAGAAACGCCGCCGGACGCGGCCTTCGCGGCGTCGCCGCCCTCGGTTTCTTCGCGTTCGGCGTCGCTCTCGGCGCGCGCGAGCGCCGACGCGAGCGCGAAGCGCGCCTCCACCGCGGGCAGGATACTCTTGATATCGACGCCGCCCACGAGCGTGTTATGCGCGCCCAGGTGCCTGGCGCGCGCGGAGGCGTCCGCGCCGCCCGCGGTGGCGATGCCGGGCGAAGCCTCCATGGCGCCCGCCGCGTCGCCGAGCGCCGACCACACCGGCTCGAGCGTCGCGGCAAACGCGCGGAGCGCGTCGCGGAGCGCGCGAGGGTCCAGCGCGGCGGGCGCCGAGACGCTCGTCGGCGTTTTTGACGACGGTTTCGTCATCGACGACGGCGATGACGGCTCAGGCTCAGACTTTTCTGACGACGGCTTCGTCGATGGAAGGTCGTTCGCCAACGCCTCGACGAAAGCGTCCGCGCGCGCGTTCGCCTCCGCCTCCGAGAGCTTCGGGTCGGCGGCGAGCGCGTCGACGCGCGCCGCCTCAAACGCCTCGGCGCGCGCGACGTCGGCGAATTCCTCCTCGAGCGCCTCGTCGCGCGCGAGCGCCGCCGCCGCCGCGCGCGTCAGGCGAAGCACGGCGGCGGGCGCGGACGCCAGAGCCGAGGCGCGCACGGAGAGCTGTGGATGAAGAGCTGTGGATGACTCGGGGGCGGTTTCAATCGCCGGCGCCGGAAGCGCGGCGCGCGTCTCGGCGCGCGCGTTCTCGGCGACATCCGTCGCCGTCGCCGTCGCCGTCGCCGTCGCGTCGCGCGCGTTTCCGCGGCGCGCCGCCGCCGCCGCCTCGGCGAGCGCGGCGACGGCGTCCGCGGCGCGCGCCTCCGCCTCCGCGGCGAACGCCGCCGCGAGCGGCGCGCGCGCTTCGGGCGCCGTCGCGCTCAGCGCGCGGACCAGGTCGAACGCCTTGGTCTGCGCGCCAGAGGTGAGCGCGTCGCGCGCGACGAGGCGCGCGAGCGCGCGCGTGGTGGACGGCGGCGCCGAGAGCACGGCTCTCCGAATCGCCGCCGACGAGAGCGGACGCAAGCCGCCGAGCGGAGCTCCGCCTCCGCTTCGTTCGGAGCGAGCCTCGCCTTGGCTTTTTCTCAACGCCGGTTCGCCTCCCGCTTTGGTCTCGCCGTCGCGGTCGTCTCTCGCGGGAGCCGCGGCGAACCCCAGACGCCACGGCTCGAGCGCGTCCGAGCGCCGCTCGCCGCGCGGCTTGGCGTCCGCTTTTGCTTTGGCGTCCCCGTCCGCGTCCCGAGAGGCATCTTTGTTTTGTCGCCAGTCGTGCGCCAGCCGCTCGCGCTCCTTCTTGCTCGCGGTGAGCACGGACAGCAGCGACGCGAGCGCGAGCTCGACCAGCGCCGCGTGCGACTCGAACGCGGGCGAGCCGAGCAGGCGCAGGAGCACCAGCGGCGCCGCCGCCGACGAAAAGGCGCCGGGGTCGCCCTCCTCGAGCGCGTCGGGAACGTTTAACTCCGTCTCGGCGCCCTCCGCCTGGATGCTCTCGACACCTTTTTCTTTTTCTTTTCGCGAGGGAGAGACGGACGCCCGGAGGGACCCGGAGGGAAGCGCAGAGGCTTTCTCCCGCGGTCTCTTGCCCTTGCGGTCCTGTACCACCTCGATCGAAGTCGTGGCGAGAGCCGCCGAACCCGAACCCTCTTCGCTTTCGTTCGCGCGCGCCGCTTTCGCGCGCGCGACGGTTTCGTGAACGTCCGACTCGCGCACGGCGACGAGCGCGACGCGCGACGCGAAGACGTGCGACGCGCGGGTCAGGTACGTCAGCGTCTCGAGCGCGCGTCTCGCCACCCAGCGCGCGGCGGCTTCCGGCGTCGGGCAATGCGCGTGCGCGTCGCGGCCGAAGAGCTCGCCGCATCCGGCGACGACGTCCGTGTCCACGCCACCATATATCGCCTCCGCGGTCTCGGTCGCCGCGCGCACCGTCGCGATCAACCCCTTTATGACGACGTCGCGCGTCCCGGCGTGCGCGCAGACGTTGAGCAGCACTCTGGGGAGCGAACCGGAGGACTTACTCGAGAGCGGAGGCGAGACGCGCAGAAGCCGAAGCAGCGCGAAGAGCGCGGCGCGGTCCACCGCCGGCTCGGCGGGCGCGGCGGCGAGCGCCGAGCGGTCCGCCGCGGTGAGCCCGAACGGGCCCGGGCCGCCGCCGCGGCCGCGCGACGGGCCGGGGCCGGAGAGACCGAGCATGGACCGGAGCTGCTCCGCGAACGTGCGCCCGGCGGCGTCGCCGCCGACGGCGGCGGCGACGCGGTCCACGCCGCGCGGGTCCTCCGGGTCCCCCTCGCCACCGCCGCCGCGCGCGAAAAAGCCCCCCTCCAGAAAATGACGCGCCGTCTCCGGGTTGCGGCCGCGCAGGTTGCCCATGTCGCGCGCCTCCTCCTGCAGCGCGGGGGGAAGAGCCGCGAGCGTCGCCGCGTCCGCCGTCATGAGCACCTCCGCGCGAATCTCGGGAGGGAAGGACGCGATGAGCTCCGCCTGCGCCTGCGCCGGGGTGGGCGCCGCCGCGGCGGCGGCGCCGGAGGCGGGCGGAGGCACGTTCACACCCACCACCGCGGCAGCCTCACGCGCCTCGAGCGCGCCGCGGCGTGCCGCCTCGCACGCCGCCGCGGCAGCCTCCGCGGCGGCGCGGCGCGCCTCGGCGTCCGCGCCAGGAGGGTCCGCTGGCGCCGCAGCGTTTAGCCGCGCGCGCTCCGCCTCCGCCTCGGCCGCGCGGCGGTCGGCGAGCGCGACTCTTTCTCGCGCGCGCCTCTGCACCTCGCGTGTCTGCTGCTGCACAACCTCCGCCTGCATGTCCGGGGGGAGCGCAGCGAGGAACTCGGGGTCCACGGCGTCCATGATCTCCGGGGAGTCGGGGGTCATCGCGGAAGCGGAGGCGTCCGGAACAGTCGCGGTTGCCATCGCGTCGCGCGCCGCGGAGGCGTCCGCGCCGCCGCTCGCCTCGAGCGCCGCGCGGTTGAAGCGCGCGATGGCGCGGTTGGCGGCGACCAGCTCGCGGCGCAGGGACTCGGGGAGCGCGTTCAGGAACTCGGAATCCACCTCTTCGGGCGCATCGGGGGGAGGAGGAGGCACGTCCTCGCGCGTAGGAGGCTCGGCGGGCGCCTCGGCGGGCGCCTCGGCGGGCGGCTCGGGCTCGGCCGCCGACGCCGGAGGCGCCGCCGCCGTCGCGGCCGCCGCCGCCGCCGCCGTCGCGGGCGCCGCGGCCTCCGGCGGCGCGACTCCCGCGTCGGCGGCGGCCATCTCGACGTCCCCCCCCCCAGTTTCCTTCCCCTCGCCTTTTTCTTTTTCTTCGGGCGCGCTCGTCGTCTTTTCCGACGTCGTCCGCAGCGTCGGCGGCTTCAACACCACCTCGAGGACCTCCTCGAGATCTTGCGCGGCCATGTGCGTGTCGTGCAAAGGGGACTCCTCGTTGGGCCCGAGCGCGGCGACGTCGCGCCACGTCGCGACGCGCGCGTCGAAAACAGACAAGCCGCGGCGCCCCATGTCGCCCGCGAAGCCCGCGCGTGCGCCTCCGCGGCCGTCTCCCAGCCCGTACCGGTCGCTCGCGCGCTCGATGCGCAGCAGAGACCCGAGCGACTCCACCTCGGGGAGGACCACGAACCCGGAGTCCGTGCGCGCGCGCGGCGCGCCGCGCGGCGCGCCGCCGCCGCGGAAGTCGCCGGCGCCGGGCGCAACCGCCAGGCGCGACATCTCGCCCGAGATGCTCGCCAGCACAGACTGAAGCGACGCCGTCTGCGGGCCGCCCCCGGGTCGCTCGCCGCCGCGCGCGGCGGCGGACGGACTGCCGGCGCCGGTCGCGCCGGCGTCCGGTACCGCCTCCTCCTCGTCGCCGATCCGCGGGCGGAGCAGCATGGGGTGCATGGCGGGCCCGGCGAAGGCGGCGTCGCCCGCGCTGCCCCACACCACGTTGGACTCGAACGCCGAGGGACGAGACGCGCCGGCGTCTCTCCCGCCGGCGCGGGACCGCGCGTGGTCCCCCGCGCCGCCGCCGTCGGCGTCGCGGCGCGCGTCGTCCAGCGACCTGCGCAGCGCGAAGATGTCGCTCAGGATCCCGCCTCGCCCGAGGTCGCGCGAGGCGTCGCCGTCGGCGCGCGCGCCGGGCCTCCCCGCGCCTCCGCCGTCGAACGGGCGGCTTCCCCGGAGAATCGCCGACCCGCCGCGCCGCGAGACGAGCGCGCGAAGGTTCACCGAGCCCGCGTTGGCGTCGCGCACGCGCAGCTCCACGACCGGCTCTTCGCCGCCGCGGCGCTGCGCCTCGGCGATGATGCCCTGCAGCCGCCCGGCGAGCTGGTCCGCGGCGCGGCGCTCAGCCTCCTCGCCCTCGGCGTCCAGCAGCAAGTCATCGTCGTCGGCGCCCTCGACGTCATCAGGCACCTCGCCGTCGTCGTCGACGGCGAACGCGCCGTGCCGGAACCCCATGGGGTCCTGGTCCATGCCGTCCAGGCCCATGCCCAAGGGGACGCCGTCCGCCTCCTCCCACTCCTCGTCGTCCACGCCGTCCGATTCCTCGTCGTCGTCGCCCATGTGGATCACGTCCTCGTCGCCCTCGACGTCGTCGGGCTCCTCCTCCTCCTCCTCGACGTCGTCGAGCTCGCCGTCCGCGTCGACGACGTCGTCGGGCTCGTCCTCGTCCTCGTCTTCGTCGTCGTCGTCGTCGACGCGTTCGGCGTACTCGCCGCGCGCGTTGACGACGTCGTCGCGGCGGCCGCGGTGACGCCCCGGCGCGTGACGCGCCTCGAGGTGGTCTTCGTCTTCGTCTTCGTCTTCGTCGTCGCGCGCCATCGCGGCTTCCTCGTGCACCTCGTCGTCTTCCATGGGGTCGATGCCGGAGGGGTCCTCCGAGTCGGACACCGAGTCGGACGCGTCGTCGTCGTCGTCGTCGGATCGATCCTCGTCCTCCTCGCCGGATTCCTCGTCGCCGGACTCACCGGAATCCTCGCCGACGGCGTCGTCGTCGTCCCCGCCCATCAGCGTGTCGAACATGCGGGACGCCTCGTCGCCCATGCGCGCCATCTGCGCGGGGTCGTGCTCGGGGTGCTCGAGCGAGGCGACGCGCTGCAGGGAAGGAGAGGGCGCGCCGGGACCGGGACCCGGCGCCAAGGGACCGGGACCGGGACCGGGAACCAACGCGCCGGACGCGCCGCCGTCGGTGGAGCGACGGCGTCGCGCGTCGCGCGCGCCGCCGCCGGGAGCGCCGAGGGCTTGCGCGCCCGTCGCTCGCGCGCCGTGCGCATCTCCTCGCGGCGCGGCGGGCCCCGCCGCGCCGGGTCCCGGCGGCGCACCTGTCTCGGTCGCGGCGGCCGGTCGGGTCGAGGGGACCCTGTCCCTCGCGGCGGCGCCCGGCTTGGTGAGCGTCTCCATCGGCCGCAGCATGGCGCGCGCCAGCGCCGGCGCGGCGACGTCGTCGAGGTCCACGCGGTCCAGCGCGACGCAGAGCGCGCGCAGCAGGCCGGCGTCGCGCATGCCCCGCTGCAGCTCGCCCGCGAGGTTCGCCTTGGACGCCGCCGTCTTCACGAGCGAGTTGACGAACTCGACCAAGGCGCGCGCCGGCGCTTCGGGTTTCCCCTCCGGCGCGTTCGGGTCCCGGTCCCGGTCCCGACCCTCCGAGGCCGGGAGCGCGAGCGCCTTGGCAACCTCCGCCAGCACGCGGCGGCGCGCCTCCGGCGAGCGCACGCACATGGCCAGCAGGAAATACGCCGCGCGCTCGCCCCCGTCCCACCCGCCGTCGCCGCCCACGAACGCGCCCTCGTCTTTCCTCTCGCCCGCTTTTTTCGGCGAGGGAGAAACCTCGGCGAGCTGCGAGTAGAGCACGTGCCGGAGCAGATCCGTCTGGGATCCGCCCGCGTCGGAAGACTCGCGGTCCGCGAGTTTGCCGTCGCCGCCGTGCCGCAAAATCTGCCCCGCGGCGGCGCTGTACACGAGCGTGAAGTCCGTCAGAAGGCGCAGCGCCAGCGACGCGCGCACCGCCGCGATGGTGGGCGCGGACACCACCTTGGGTTTCTCTTTGCCTTCGCCTTCGCCTTCGCCCGCCTCGTCCGTGTCCATGTCGGACGAGGTTCCCGCCGCGCCCGCGCCCGCGCCCGCGCCGAGGCGCGGCGGGTACGCCTTGACCGCGGCGACGAGCGCCTGGATCGTCGACGAAAACGTCGCCGGCGGCGCCGACCGTCCGTTCGCGCCTGATTGTTTCGGTCGCGACGACCCGGAAGGCGCGCCCTCCTTCTCCCTTTCCCGCTCCCGCTCCTTGGCCTCCTTGAGCTCCGCGGCGGACTTGAGCGCGATGGTGCGCTCGCCGTGAGCCGAGCTCGACATGTGCGCGCACTTCTCGAACGCCGTTAAGAAAACCGCGGGATCGCGCAGAAACACGGGGAGCATCGACTGCAGCGTCTCCGTCGCGGGCCAAACGTCCCTCCGCGCTCGACCCAGACGACCGTTGTTCACGTGTCCGGTGCTCAGCACGGCGTGGATCTCGCTCTCCATCGCCAGCTGCAGCGTGTGCGGATCCTCCACGACGTGACGCAGCACCGAAGCCGCGAGCGCGTCGTACGCGGGGAAGGCGAAGCGCGCCGGCAGGTCCAGAATCAAGCCGACGACGCCCTCGTCGTGCGCGCGCGCCGCGATCGCGTGGTCCTTGGTCAGGTGCACGAGCAGCTGCATCGCCGCCTGCACGCCGCCAACCTCCTCGTCCGAAGTGCGCGCGCGCGCGATCGTCGCGCCGTCCGGCTCGCGACCGCTCGAAACCTCCGCGCCGCCGCCGACGGCGGTGAGCTCCAGGAGACGAACGCACGCCGCCGCCGCGCGCGCGCGCGTCGACGGGTCCAGGTACCCGCCGGGTACGCCCAGCCTTTCGCGAAACGTAAGCTGCGCAGCGGAGCCGGTCCTGTCCATCGCCGACTCCATTGGCAAGCGCGCGCGCCACTCCGCGAGCTTGTGCAGCGCCAGGAACGACCCCGTGGCCCACCCCGGCGTGACCGCGAGCGCGCCCGCGGCGGTATCCGCGGCGTCGTTCGCGGCGGTATCCGCCGTCGCCTTCGCGGATCCCTCCGCGGAGGATCCTACTCGCTTTTTCCGCTCCGCCAGGAACCGCTCGAGACGCACGAGAAGCCGACGCGGCGCGTCCGCCGCCGCCGCGTCGCGGCGCGCGGCGGGCTCGGCGACCAGCACCAGGACCAGCAGACGCACCGCCAAGTCCAGGTCGGTCTCGTCGTCCGTCGCCAGCGCGGCGACCAGCTTCTCCATGGTGTTTCGCTTGACGTCCGCGGGCGCGCGCCGCAGCTCGCGCGCCAGGAGCTTGGCGCCCGAGTACGCCATCGAGGGGTTCGCGCGCGAGAGCGCGAGGATGGGCTCGAGGAGCTCGTCCGGGCGGGGCAGCGCCACGCGCGGCGCGGGCGGGTCCGGAACCGCGGGCGCCGTCTCTTTCGGCGTTTCATCCTCCCGCGCCCCCTCGGGCCGGTCCGATTTCTCGGGCGCGGCGGGAACCTCGGCGTCCACCTCCTCCTCGTCGCGCATGGACATCTGGAGCGCGCGAACGAGCTCGGCGTCTCCGTCCTCGGCGGGGGGCGTCGCGGCGTCCGCGGGCGACGCGGGATCCGCCGCCGCCGGCGTCGCCGCCGGAGTCGTCGCGACGTCCACCGCGGCGACGGCGGCGTCCACGGCGGCGCCGGAGCCGTCCACCGCCGCCGCCGCGCCTCCGCCCGCGCCGGCGTCGCCGGCGCTTTCCGCCGCCACCGCCGGCGGCGCGGCGGCGGCGGCCGCCGCCTCTTCGTCCGCGATGCGCGCCTCGTTCGGGTGCGAGAAGAGCCAGTCCATGGCGAGCTCGATGGAGCGCCCGCGCACCGCCACCAGCGCGGCGCGCGCCTGCGCCTCGCTGAACCCCATCTCCGCGATGGACGCCGTCATGGAGGGCGAGGGCGTGAACGGCGGCGGCGGCGGGCGCGACGGGCGCGCCGCGCCAACGCCGACGCCTCCGCGCGCCTCTCGGTCCGCGCGATCAATCATGGCTTCCAAGCGTTCACCCACACTCCGCGCGCCCCGCGACGCTCTGCCGGCGCTCCGATCGCGCTCGAGCCGCTTGAACTCCAGGTGGTGCGCGACGCTCTTTGGGAGCTTCTCCGTGCCTTTCCCCAAGTGCACGAGCGCGGACATCAGGTGCGACGCCGCCTCCCCCGGGAAAAAAGACAGCGCCTTCGAGCGCCACGCCGCCAACACCGCGGGCGCCAGGTTCGCGTGCAGGCGCGCGGCGAAGACGCGCGGGTCCGAGGGGGGAGGGTAGCTCGGCGTTCCCAAACCCTTCGCGTCTGTCGTCGGGACGAACCCGGCGGGCGCGACGACGTTCGCCGCGGACCCGCTCGAGCCGAACAGGACGTCCACGTCCACCAGCTGCAGGAGCAGAGAGGTTGCGGAGCGAAGCGCGGCGGCGACGTGCGCGGGGAGAATCTTCGTTGTCGTCATCGAGAGATCGACGCTCGGTTTTCGCGACGACGACGCGACGTTCGTTTGTCGTCGCGGCGCTTTCCCTTTCGCCTCGACGGAGCTTTCTCGCTCGTCGAGCTTTTGCGCTTTTTCGACGAAGACGCCCGCCTCGTGTTCGGCGACGCGCCACAGCGCCTCGAAGGCTTCGCGCGCGCGCTCGACGCCGAGGCACCGGTCCATGTAGTTGAGCACCAAACCTTGCGAGCACCGCCTTCGTTCGTCGATCAGAATCGCGTGCAGGGTCTCGAAGAGCCCGCACAGACGTCGTCGCGCGATTCCGTCCGACAAAACGCCCGCGTCCGCGACGGAACCGTCGCGGAAGCGAACCGCCGCGCCGCCGACGCCGTCCACGACGTCGGCGACGACGGCGCTCAGGCGCGCCGCGAGCTCGGCGACGGGCACGCGCAGGAACGCCACAGTCTCCGCCGAAGCTCTGTGTCTCGCGTTCGCCACGTTCTTCACCAGCGACGAGCAGAAGTAGTTGTAGGAGGCGCGGAAACGCACGCACTCTTGGTCGATGAACCGCATCGCCGACGCCGTCGCCGCGACGACGGGCGCGACGGAGTCCGTCTCCGTCGCGCTCGTCTCGGCGTTGACGGTTTCGCGCGTCCGCTCCGCGACGCTTTGGCGCGCGGCGTCGCGCGCCTCCGCACCCTCCGCCAAGATGCCCCCCAAGATCTCGACGTTGCGGTGCGCGTACGAGACGGCGTCGATCAAACCGCCGGGTTTCCACTCCTTCACCGCCGCCGCGCCCTCGCCGCCGTCGCCGAGCTCGTTCAGGAGCCCGGGCATCGTCCCCGGGCTCGACCGCAGCAGCGACGTCGTCAGGTTGAGCACGGACTGCGTCACCGTCAACACGCGCGCGACGTCCCGCAGCGCGTCCGCGACGCCGTCTTTCGGCACGCCCTTGTGCAGAAGCGCGTCCAACGAACCGAGGCTCGACGGGTCTTCGCGAAACTTCGCGACGACGTCCGCGACGTCGACGAAGGCCTGGCCCGGGTCGCTCTTCGCCGCGAGGCGAATCGCGCGCTCCACGTTGTCGTTCGCCGCGCGCACGCACTGCGTCAGCGCGTCCTGGGTCTGCGAGACGAGGATGGGCGAGTACGGCGACCGCCCCGCGAACGAGCGCAGCGTCACCGAGAGCGCGTGGCACGCCGACGACGTGCTGAACGAGTCAGGCAGGAGCGGCATCGCGTGCAGCCGGATCAGGAGGGCGACGCCGCCGCGCCGCACGAAGTTCTCCGCGCACTCGTCGGTGGGGAGCATGGAGTCGACCAGGCGCGAGACGTTCGCCACAGCCTCCGCCAAAAAATACGCGCTCACGGGGGGCGCCGTCGGCGCCGCGCGCGTCATGTGCGAGGTCATGTCCACGGAAACCGCGACGGACGAGGGATCCATAGGAACGTCGGTGGTGGCGGTGGCGGCGGTGGCGGCGGTGGCGGCAGGTGCGACTGCTGCCCCCGCCGATGTCTCCGCGCGCGCGGCGGCGTCCGTCTCCATGGGCGCCGCCGCCGCCTCGGCGTCGCCGGCGGCGCTCGGCGCGCGATCCGGCCAGGGCTCGGGATCGGGGGGGGCCGGGTCCATCCCACCAACCTCGAGCAGACGCCGCAGCACGTCGATGGCGAACCGCACGCCGGCGGGCTGCAGGTCGGGTACGTGCCTTAAAAGCTCGTCGATGTTCCCGCCGATCGCGCCGGCGGTCTCGCCGTGCATGGCGCGCTGGTACGCGCGCGAGGTGAACGCGGCGACGAGCGCGTCGAGCGCGCCGCTTTTTTTTACCCGAGCCAAGCCGAGCGGGCTCAGGCACAGCGCGCCCAGCGCGTTGGGCAAGCAGCACAGCGCGTCCGCGGACGGACTCGGACCGGGGTCGGGGCCCTCCCACGCGGCGAGGAACGTCTGCGGCACTTCTTGTTTCTCCAGCTCGGGGTAGCACGTCGGCTCGTGGTTCATCACGTCGCACAGCAAATTCGCGGCGAGCGAAAACACGCCGGCGCCGAACAAACGAGGGTTCCGGAACACCAGGTTCAGCGCGGCGCACAACGAGCCGTCCTCCAGGCCGGCCACCTTGACGTTGTTGGTCCCGGGCGAGAAGTTGGTCAGCGCCAGCGCGCGCATCAGCGCCTTGAGCAGGACGCGGCGCGTCGAGCTCACCAGGTACGTGGGCGCGGGCTTCTCGGGCGGAGACGACGGCGAAGGCGGAGAGGCGGCGGACGCCTCGGAGGCGCCGCGCGCCCCCTCCGACTCGGAAGGCGCCGCGGCGGAAGGCTCCGCCTGCGGGCCGTGCGTCGCCGCGTGCTCGGCGAGCGCATCCTCCGCCTCGTGCTTGAGCCTCTGCACGACGATCTGCATGCCGCCCAGGTCTCGGAACGCCGCCGCCGCCTGCGAGGCGTAGTCCATGAAGATCTCCAGGACGTGCACGGCGTGGCTCACCACGTGCACGTGCCTCGGGTTGCGGTTGCGCAGCAGCGGGAGCAGCGCCGGCAGCAGCGAGACGTCCCGCAGGAACAGACACCCGCCGTGCGTCGTGACCAGCGTCGAGAGCAACGCGACGAGTGCGTCCGCGATCGGCACGGGCGCGTCCGCGTCGGCGTTGATGGCGTCCAACTCGAGTTTCGGGAGGTTCGCCGCCGTGAGCGCCTCGCCCACGGGCGCGCGGGGCGCCTCGATCAGGCGCCGCGCCGTCGAGGAGACGAGCGCGGCGAGAATCGCGGGGTGGCCGCCGCCCCGCATCGCCGCCAGAGTAGACGCTGCGCGCGCGCGGTCTCCCGCGAGCGCGGCGAGCGCGCGAAGACACGCCTCCACCACCTCTTTCGGGACGCCCGCGCGCTCGTAGCGGAGCGCGCGGAACAGCTCCGCGACGAGCTCGGGCTGGTCCGCGGCGAGGAACGCCGCCACCGCCGCTTCGGCGGACTCGTCCGGACCCCCGCGCGCCTCGCCCTCGGCGGCGGCGCGGTCAACCTGCAGGAGCACAACGAACGCGTAAAGCCGGAACAGCGTCGCGCGACACGCCTCCGCGGGATCCGCCGAGGACTCCAGCCGCGCCAACCTGACGCGCGCGAACAACGAGAAGCGCAAGCCCGAGGGGACGCCGTGCGCTTTTGCGAGTCTCGCGGCGGCGGCGCGGTCGCTCTCGCCGGACGCCGCGAGCGTTGCGCGATCCGCCACCGCCGCGCGTCTCCCCGCGGGCCCGAGGTCACCGAGGAGCTCATCCTCTCCTCCCGGGCAGTAGAACGCGAATTGTACCTTCCCCAGGTTGGAGACGGGGGGATACGCGGGCGGGCCCGCGGCGCCGCCCCGCGGGGCGGGCGGCTTCCCGCCGCGCCTCGGCGCGCGCCGCGGCGGTGCCTTGTCGTCGGCGCGCGCCGCCTTCGAGGGCACGCCGAAGACGCGGACCGCGCCTCCTTCTTCGTCCCCTTCCTCGTTTTCCTCGAGCACGCGCGACCGAGCCGCGTCCTTCTCCTCCGCCGCGGCGGCGCGCGCGGCGTCCGCGGCGAGGTCCGGCAGGTCGCTGCAGAGCGCGAGCAGACGCGACCGCACAGACGCCGGCGCGCGGAAGCGGTTTCCGCGGCTTCCCGGCGCGCGGCGCGTGGCCACCGCCAGAAGCCGCAGCGCGTCCAGCGCCACCTGCGCGTCGTCGCAACTCAGCAGCAAACCGAGGTGCTCGCACGAGTCGTACACGTGCTTGTTCGCGCAGTTCTCCAAAATCACGCACGACGCGCGGACGATCCAGCGCGTCGGCTCCGCCGGGAACGAGGCGCTCGCGAATCCCGTTTGCGGCGAATTTTTTTTCGCATCTTCGTCCTCGCGCGCCGCGACGTGCGTCTCGAAGAACGCGTCGAAGTGGTTCAGGACGGGAACCCAGTGCATCAGGTCGCCCTGCGAGTTTGTTTTAAGGTGCGGAGAGGGAGAAGAGGCATGGACGCCGAAGGGAGGTGCGTGTTTGTGAGCGCGCGCGCGCTTGAAGAAATCGTCGCGTCCGAAAACGTTGCGCGACTCGGAACTGGCACTGAGGCGCTCGCGCGTGTTCGAAAGCTGACTGTGCGCGCGCGTGACTGCGCACGAAAAGCGCGAAAAGCGGCGAGAGGTGCGGCTGCGGCTCGGCCGCGGACGTCGCGCCGGGGGTTTCGGCGGGACGCGCGGCGGCGGCGTACCTTCCCGAAGGTCCACGCGAAGGGCGGGAACACGTCTGCGAGCTGTAACGCCGGGGTGGCGACCATCTTGTCCACCATGAGCTTCACGCTCCCGGGCTGTTCGAGGCGAGGGGAAGGGAGCGACGAGATCTGGGTTAGGGCACGTCGAGGGTCTCGCGCGGGCGAGGCGGGTTGAAAGACATCCCGAGGAGGTCACTTCGCGCATTCAGGGCGCGGGTCACGAGACACACCGTGTCGATCCGCTTCTTCGGCGGTGGGATCCTCATGGCGACCCTCCCTCCGCGGTGCGTGCCCCGAGGCGGCGTTCGCGTTCAAGCCTCGACGAAATCGACGACACGCGAAGCAACTGTTTCTCCTCCTGACGCCAGCGCTCGAGATCCAGCGCGTTCGCGTCGCGCACGGCGCCGAGCGCGCTCTGGGCGCGAATCGCCGACGCCAAGGCCCGATCCGAACGAACGCGAGCTGGGTGCGCGTCTCCCGCGTCACCTCTCGCGCCACGCGCCGGGTCGTGTGACGAACCCTCGCTCGTGCAGCCGCAGGTGCCCAGTTTGCAGTTTCGGGCGGCGGTGCGAAAGCCATTTTCGCGTCCCTTCTCGGTTGACGCAACAGCCAGACCCCCCAGTTCAAACGCGCGCCCCTTGGACCGCCCGGGAAGGGACGCGGAGGCCGCACGATGGGCGACGTGAGAGGTGCGCACCCTGGGCGCGCCCCGTACCCCGCGAACGCCACCCCCATCGCGCTCCGATGCCACGTCCATCGACCGCCGCGGTGCCCATCCGGCGAGGCGTCCGTTTCCAACGGCGCATTCCGTTTCGATTCCGCGTCTCCGCCGCGAACGCGCTGACATCCTCCCCCCGCGTGACCGGACGCGCCCCCGCGCACTCTGCGCCTCCCCAGAAAACGTCCCGGTCCCCCCGTACTTCGCCCTGAGCGCCGTGCTGGTGTACGTGGGCCTGCTGGTGGACATCTTCGTGTCCGCGTACCTGGACGTGAGCTACCGGTTCGACCCGCAGCTCGAGGTGATGGCCACCGTGTTCCAGGCGTGCGCGTTTCTGTTCACGGTGATGTGCCTGTACAACTTCCTGGGCGAGACCAACCTGGTGAAGCGGTCGCTGTTCTCGAAGCTGCTGGACGAGTTCGCGCCCGTGTTTTTCTTCGGCGCGCTGTATTTCCTGTTCATCGTCATCACCAGGATCTACCGGCTCGCCTGCGTGTTCGCATCCGTGCCGCACGTCGAGATCTGGAACAGAGAGGGGTACACGGTTTTGTACACCATGGGCAAGTGCTTCGGCGTCTTCTACTACGCGAGCGCCGTGTGGGCGACGCAGAAGGTGTTCGCGTCGCCCGAGCTCGTCGCCACCAGGGCGTCGTACATCTCCGGAGACGCGCGCGAAGCGGGGCACGAGCGGGGGCACGAGATGACGCGCAGGCGGACGCAAAGCCGCCGGTGATGAGCGGAGTCAGATGTAACGATAACAATAACGTAGACGATTGACGAGAACGACGCGCGGTAGATGACCGTAACGCGTTCACCACACGATTCTGGATTTCAATCGGGTTTAAGAGACGCATCGCACGATCCGATGATCGGCGCGCACAAAAAGCCGACGCGTCGTCACGCCGTCTTGTTTCTCCTGGCGACGATCTCCGCCTCCCACGCGCGCCCCGCCGGCGTCTGGAACTTTCCCGCGGTGGACTCGAAAAACTGCGACAGATCTTTCCCTTGCGCGCGCTCGTACTCGCCGGCTTGCATGATCATCTCGAGCTTGTCCAGGTCCTTCAGGAGCTTGGACTCGGGCGTGACGCCGTCCTCGTATTCGTGCCACAACCGTTCGATCTCCTCGCCGCCGAGCGCATCACCGAGCACGTCGCGCATCTTCCGCATCGCGTCGCTCTCCATCTTCCGTTTCTCCTCCTTGGTCACCGGGTCGTGCGGCGTGATGTCGCCGACGATGGCCTCCGCGAGGTCGTGAATCAGCGCCAGCTTCACGCAGCGGTCCTGGTTAAGCTCGGGCATGGACTTCGCCGCGACCATTGCCATGAGGGACATGCGGTACATGTGGTCGGCGATGGACTCCGGCTTGTCCACGCCATGGTTCACCCAGCCGGTGCGAGGGGTGGTCTTCAGCGCCTGCGTGAGGTGCAGGAAGTCCACCGCCCGCGCGGCGTCCGAGGGCACCGACATGGCCCGGGGCGCGAGACGAGACGAGCGCGCGCGACGCGGAACTGCGAAGCCGGATCTGGCCGGCGCGACCCTGGGAGACGATACGGACGCCGCGACCGAGCGGGCGCGCATCAAACGCCGCGTGCGTCGTTGTGGCGACGACACCACCGCGACGTGCAGGTTTTATCGGGACTTCATGGAGACATGGAGCGAGAAAAGACAATGACGATGGGTCATCACAACCTGTGGCGCCGTCGAGACGACGTGAGGGCTTCTCTTCGCGCTTCGCTTCGTCGTTCTCTCGTCTCCGCTCACTCCGGCGTGGCCTTGGCGTACGTCATGTACGCATCGGCCGCCGCCGCCGGCACGTCCGGCCTGTCCTGCTGCTTGCGCGCCAGGCACCGCTGGATGAACGCCTTGCCCTCGGCGCTCACCTTGGGCCCCGCCGGCGGAAACTCCACGCCGCGCGCGTTGAGGATGGTGCCGCTGTGCAAAATCTGTTCCTGCGACTGGTCGTGCCCGAACGGCCGACGCCCGAACAGCATCTGGTACAGAATCACGCCGCACGACCACGTGTCCACCTTGCTCGAGATGCGCGGCGGCGTCGGCCCCGTCTCGAAACACTCCGGGGGCAAGTACCAGTACGTCCCCGCGCCCTGCGACGTCAGCTCCATGCCGCTGTCGCCCATCAGGCTCCCGCCGCCGTTCGCGCTCGAACCCGCGAGCGCGCCGTTCGCGCCTCGCTCGTCAACCTTCGAGAGGCCGAAATCCGTGATCTTCACCCTGCCCGCGGCGTCGAACAGGATGTTCCCCGGTTTCAGGTCGTAGTGGATGATCTTCTTCGGACCCTGGTTGAGGTACGCCAGCCCGGCGAACACCTGCGCTAAAATCGCGCGCGCCTCGCGCTCGGGAACGGGGCCCTGCGACTTGAGCCGCGCGTCAAGGTCATCCCCCGTGCACAGCTCCAGCACGGTGCAGAAGCTGTCGCGGTCCACCTCGAAGACGTCGATCATCTCCACCACGTTGGGGTGTCGCAGACGCTTGTGGATCATGCACTCGCGCTGCGCGTGGCGGACGTACGTCTGCTTGCGCGCTTCGCTCCACTGCGGCGAGAGCTGGTGCAGCTTGCACGCCACCTCGCGCATCTCCACGACGTCGAACGCCTTGTACACCTCCGAGAATCCCCCTCGGCCGAGCATGTTCATCAGCACGTACCTGTTCCCTAACAGCGGGTGCTGGTTGAACCGGCTCGCGTCCTCGTCGCGCACGCGCTTCAACACGCGTATGTGCGCCTGCTTCTCGCGCTCCAGAAGCTCGCGCTCGTTTTTGATGCCCTCCTCCTCCTTCTTCATCGCCGCCACGCGCACCTTGTGGATCTCCTCGGAGAGCACGTACTCGGCTTGCCTGGCGGCCGTCTCCGGCGTCGCCTCCGCGCCCGGAGGAGGGAGCAACTTCTTCACCGCCTTCCTCTGCTCGTCCGCCGCCTCGCGCGCGGAAGCGAGCTCCCGCGACCGACGCGCCAAATCCGCAAACGCGCGGCCGTCCTCCCAAACCTCCTGCAACGCGGCGCCCGCGCGTTGCACGGAAACCGTGCCCAGCCGCGCGCCCACCTCCGCCATCTCCCGCCGCGCCTGCGCGCGCTCGTGCTGCGCGAGACGCACCGCCAGTTGTTTCACGCCGTCCACGCGCGCGCGCTCGCGACTTAACGCCGCGTCTTCGCGAGCTTTGGCGTCGCGAGCGTCGCTCGCCGCCGCGTCGGCGCGTTCGCGCGCCTCGGCGAGCGCGCGCTCGACGGTCTCGGCGCGGCGGCGCGCCTCGTCGGCTTCCTTCTTCGAGCGGCTTGCCTCTTCGCGCGCGGCGTCCAGTGCGGCGGCCAGGTCTCTGTTGCCGGCAGAGTGCGCGTGCGCGTGAGAAACACTCACGCTCCTCTCGCGCGAGCCGGGGGGGTGGTTCTCCTTGCGGCCGGAGGCATCGTGCGGACGCCGCGGCGTCGGCGTCGCGAACAGCGCGCCGCCGACGGGCGACTCGCGCGATCCCCCAGGGTGAAGGTGGGGCGCGGCGTCGGCGTCCGCGGCGGGGAAATACGCCTCGATGTGTTGAGAGCCGGCGCTCGTCCCGGGAGGAGGCATCTTGCGTTCGGAGGATTTGTGTCGGTCGCCGGGCGAGACGTCTCTCCCGATCTTCTCTCCCGACCTTCTCCGTCGCTTCTCCGGGTGCGAGTAGTGCACGCCAAAGTCCCTCTGCTCGTCCTCGTCGTCGTCGTCCGACGCCGCATCGGGGCCTCCGGCTCGGACGGCGTCGGACATCTGCGCCGTCGCGGCGGGCGGGCGCTTCATGCGCTCCTCCAGGAGCCGAAGCTTGGACTCGTTGGAGTTGGCGGACTCGAGGAACGCCTTCTCGTACGCCTTCGCGGCGCGATCCGAGGCCACCGCGGGTGGGGAGATGCCGTCGGGCCCACCCGCCTGGGGGAAACCCTCGCGCGAGTTCATGGCGAAACCCCGCGCGTCAGACACGAGACACGCGCGTCGCCGGTCGACTGTACCCGCGCGCGCGACCGGGCAGTCGCGTGCGGCGAGGTGTGCGCGAGCGCCGAGCAGATCTCTCTCGGAAGCGAGACGACTTTTCAAACACGACGAAAAAACCGCGAAAAACACGTCTCGACTTTTGCGGGTTTTCAGTCGCAAAGTTCCGAAAACGAGATGGATGCACTCTTTCTCGACATGTGCGAGAGCGTTTTCGTTTTCGTTTTCGACACAAAGTTCTTATTCGCGTTTTCGTCTCGCCGCGTCATCCACCACCTCCGCGTCGTCCCGCGCACTCACCGCATGCCTCCTAAATAGACGCTCACGACCGTCGCACGAACGGCAATTTCATCTCACTGGTAGAACGCGACGACGCCCTGCTTGCCGCAGTCCGCCGGGCGCACCTTCAGGTCGACGACGCCGCGGTGCCGCACCGCGATGGCGTCGAACGCGATGTAGGACAGATCTAAGTGCACGGCGTCGCCGCAGCACCAGCGTTTGTTCCCCACGTTGGGGTGGTGGCACGGGCAGCTGTCGCTGATCTTGACGGTGACGGACTTGCGTCCCGACTCGACGCAGCCACCCCACGGGCCGAGATCGCTCCAATCTAAACCGCGCGTCGCGCCGTCGACGCACAGCACCTCGTAGCACTGCCCGCACTTGTCGGTGAGACCCCAGTCGTAGCCGCCGTCCGTCTGCCACGCGCTCACGAAGTGGTTGCCGAGGTTCTGCCCGAACCCGCACGAGCCGGTGTAGATGCTCATGCCGTCCGGCCCGGGACCGTCCTTGCCTCCGTACCACGTCGCGCGCGCGTCCATCCAGGAGTCGAGCTCGTTCAAACGACGGCGGTCGCGACGCTCGTGAGGCACCGCGCTCCAGTTGTGCGCGGGCGCGGGTTCGGCAAGAACACGGCGCTCGAACTCGCGCGCGGGCACGCCGAGCGCCGCGGCGGAGGCGGCGAGGTCGATCGTCTCCGCACGCGCGGGCGCGCGCGCGCCGGGATCGGCCGCCGCGGCGGCCGCGGCGTCGCCCGCGGGGCCGGGGCTGAGGCGCGCGCGAAGCGCGGCGAGGGGGGAAGTAAGCGCCGCGAAGGCGGCGGAAACCGGCGACGCGGAGGTGGCGGGCGCGGCGTCCACCGCGAGGGCGGCGGAGAGCACGGCGAGCGCGCTCAGGCGAAGGCGGTTGCCGGAGCGCGCGGGGGGGGATCGGGGCGAGGGCATGGCGGGAAAGCGCGTGTCGTGCGTGTCCGCGTGCGCGTGTGTCTGCGGCTGAAAGAAAAACACGCCTTGCCCACAACCGAGAGGCGTGTCTGGGCGTTCTGGGAAGACTCGACCGAGCGCGCGGGCGAATCAGATCCGAGAACGCGCGATCGCTCGTGGCGGCGCGAGACGAGGGTATCGCGAGCGCGAAGCTCTCGGACGGACCGACGAGGGGCCGATCCGACCGCCGCGTCGGCCGCGGATCGACGGCGACGACGGCGTCTTCCGAGGAAACGACCTGAAGAAGCTTTCGAGCTGCTGTAAAAAATCACCGCTGCTTTTTTTTCTCCGCCGTTTTCGCGACGCCGCGCGCCGCCGTTTTCGCGACGCCGGTTCTCGACGCGCGACTCGTCTCCCGAAGCGTTCGTCTCTTCGACGCCTCCGTTTTCGATACGGCGTTTCTGTGCTTCGCCGCCGCGAACAGAGCGCCTCCGGCGACGACGAGCGCCGCCGAGAAGACACCGCCAAAGTCCAGACACTGCCTCGCGTCGTCGGCGCAGAACAGGAAATGACTCAGGACGACGATGACGCTCGCGCGCGTGACCTGCGCCAGACTCAGCGCGGTGCTCCCGCCGACGCGCACGATGCCCATGATGCCCTTGCTGGTCAGGCCGCGCGATACGGCGTGCGTGGCGTACAGAAGCGCCGTTTTCCAAACGCCCAACTCGCGCGTCGCGGAGATAAACGGCGCGCGCACCTTTTCGTGAAAGTCGGGAAGCGCGAAGACGACAAAGTAGAGCGACCACGCGACGAGCCCCGTGACGCTCATCTGCAGCGTCATGCGGTCGCCGGAGGGAGGATTTTTCGTTTTGCTCAGGTACTCCATGGTGACGCCGCGCATGGCGTACCCGAAACACGACGCGAGGACGAGCGCGAACGCCTCCGCCGGGAAGTCGGCGTCGTCCGCGAGGAGCGCTCGCGCCTTCACGGACAGACCCAGCATGACCACGCCTATGGCGCTCAGCTGCTCGTAGCTGAACCGCGTGCGGAGCAGCAGGACGTTCAGCGCCGCGCCGATGGGAACGCTCGCGCCCCCGACGGTCTGGTGGAACCCGCTCCCGGCGACGCGAATCGCCTCGAACGCGACGACGAGTCCGAACAGGTCGAACACGGGCAGCGCGTACAGCGCGAGCCGGGGGAAACCGGCCAACTTCGGGCGTCTCTCGGGCTTTCTCGCGCGAGACTGTTTCTTTCCCCGCGCCGCGCGTCGCCGCGACCACCACCCGCTGAGCACGCAGAAGCTCGAGTCCGAGAGGCACATCAGGCCGACCATCTGCCGGACGTCGGGGTGGACGAAGCCCCGATTGATGATCGTCTGCGCCGAGAGGAAATAATACGCCCCCGCGGCGAGGAACTGCAGGAGAGGGGGGAGCAGGCCGTCGCCCTCCATCGACCGCGCGGAGGGTTTACGAGGCATGTCGGAATCGGTATAGCCTCCCGGCGGGGGCGGAAAGACCACCCGCGCGGTCAGATACGCGCCCGAAGTGCGAGTAGGGTAACTCTTCCGCGTTCATTTGTCGACAGGCGTTTTCCCGGCGAGAAAAAAAAACGCGCTTCGTCACTTGGCGTATGGGCATTTAGTCTGAAGCCGAAATCGACGTGGGTGCCGCTTTTTTTTCATCGTTCGCCGCCGCCTTTCGACGTCGCCATTGTCGAGGACACCGCGGTGGGCGTCATGGCGGACGATTTCGGCTTCGACGCCGGTTTCGAGTTCGACGTGAGCGACGATGAGCGGTCCGGTCCCGCGCAGGCGGCGTGGGACTTCTCCGACGCCAAGGACGAGATGGCGCGGGAGCTGCGCGCGGCGAACGCGACGTCCGTGGACCAAAAGATCCGCAACGCGCTGAAGAGCGGCGGCGGCGGTAAAAACGCGAACGCACGACGCAGAGGCGACCTGGACGAGGACAGCGACGCGAGCGGCGAATCCGAATCGGACGAGTCCGGCGACGCGCGTCTGCCCGGGGAGGAGGAGGAGGAGACGGACAGCGACGAGGAGGAGATCGAGGACGACGACGAGGACGACGATGAGGATGAAGAAGCTTCCGAAGAGGAGGCATCGGACGAAGAAACGGAAGAGGACGAAGCTACCGCTTCGGACGACGAAGAGGCTTTGGAAGCGTCTGACGAGAAGGAGGAGAAGGACGACGGCGTGTTCACCGAGCGCGCGGTGGTTCGCGGCGGCAACGGCAAGGACACGACGTTCTCCGCGTCGTCTTTTTCCGAGCTGAACCTCTCGCGACCGCTCGTCAAGGCGTGTACGGCGCTCGGATACGACGCGCCGACCCCCATCCAGGCGGCGGTGGTCCCGCTCGCGCTCACCGGGCGGGACGTCTGCGGGCGCGCGGTGACCGGTTCCGGCAAGACCGCGGCGTTTATGCTCCCGTTACTGGAGCGCATGCTGCACCGCGGCCGAAACCCGGTGGCGGCGACGCACGTGCTCGTGCTCGTGCCCGTTCGCGAACTCGCCGTGCAGGTGCACTCGATGACGGAGCGGCTGGCGCAGTTCACGTCCATCCGCGCCGCGCTGGTGGTCGGGGGGCTGAGCGCGAACGTCCAGGCGGCGTCTTTGCGCACGCGCCCCGAGATCGTCATCGCGACGCCCGGACGGCTCATCGACCACGTGCGGAACACGCACAGCGTCGGGCTGGAGGACCTCGCGGCGCTGGTGCTGGACGAGGCGGACCGGCTTCTGGAGATGGGGTTCCTGGAGGAGATCCGCGAGATCGTGCGCCACTGCCCGCGGCGGCGGCAGACGCTGCTGTTCAGCGCGACGCTCACCAGCGGCGTGGAGGACCTCGCGGAGTTCTCCATGAAGAACCCCGCGCGGCTCTCCGCGGACCAGATCGGCACGACCCCCGGGACGCTCACCGAGGAGGTGCTGCGGCTCCGCCCGGGGGCGGCGGCGAACAAAGAAGCGCACCTGCTGGCGCTGGTGTGCCGAACGTTCACGAAGCGCGTCATCGTGTTCGCCCGGACGAAGCAGCAGGCGCATCGGCTGAAGATCATCATGGGCCTCAGCGGGCTGAAGACCGCGGAGTTGCACGGAGACCTGACGCAGACCATGCGCCTCGCGGCTCTGGAGAGTTTCCGCACGGGCGAGGCGACGCACTTGGTCGCCACCGACGTCGCCGCTCGCGGGCTGGACATCGCCGGCGTCGACGCGGTGGTTTCCTTCGACGCGCCGCGCACGCTGGCGTCCTACTTGCACAGGGTGGGCAGGACCGCGCGCGCGGGTAAGAAGGGCACGGCGGTGACCTTCATGGAGGAGAGCGACCGCAAACTCGTCAAAGCCGTCGCCAAGCGCGGGTCGAAGCTCGTGGCGCGCGCGCTTCCCCAGAAAGCCGTCGACGAGTTCCAGGCCAAGATCGAAGGCATGGCGGACCAGATCAAGGAGGTGGAGTACGAGGAGAAGGCGGAGAAGCACTTGCGGCGCGCGGAGATGGAGGCGACGAAGGCGGAGAACCTGGTGGAGCACTCCAAAGAGATCCACGCGCGGCCCGCCAAGACCTGGTTCCAGTCGGAGCGGGAGAAGAAGGCGCACTCCAAGGCGTCGCTCAAGGCGTCCGAGCGCGAGGACGTGGACGAGCTCGAGGACGTCGTCGCGGGGCGCGCGGGCAGAGCCGCGGGTCTGGTGTCCGGCGGCAAAGCGTCTGGAAAGACCCTCAAGCGTATCCAGAAGGAGGCGAACGAGAAGGTGAAGCTCCCCGAGGGGAAACGCGCTCGGCGCGCGCTCGCCGAGGCGAAGCTCCGCGAAAAGGAGAAGCGCATGTGGGGCGGCGCGGAGGAGTTGGACGACCAGATGCTCGGCAAGCGCAAGGCGAAGACGGTGAGCGGCGTCAAGTCCGTGAAGCGGCTCGAGCGCGACGCGCGCATGACGGGCGGCATCGCCAGCAAGGTGCTGAAGAACTTCCGCGAGACCGCGTCCATCGGGAGGAAGAAACCGAAGCGCGCGAAGGTAAACGACGACGACGACGACGATCCGGGCGGCCGGTTCCAGGCGCACGGCCGCGGCGCGGATTACGGCGGGAAGAAGCGCGGCAACTTCTCCGACGGGCGCGAGCTCAAGCCGGACGCCAAGAAGGCTAAGGGGAGCAAGTTCAAGTCCAAAGCCAAGTACAAGAGGAAACGGAAGTGAAACGCGACGGTTCCGTGAGCGTGATATTAATACGCACAAAGTCAAGTACTGTACTGTAGTCGTCTCGGAGAGGAGGTTCGGCGACGCTCACGCCATCAGCCCTCGCAGGTCTTCCAGCTGCCTCGTGAGCGCGGCGATGATTTCATCCTTCTGCCCGATCGCCTCGCGCACGCGCGACTCGAGCGCGGCGGTTTCCACGTCGCGCCGCGCCTCCGCGCGGCGCACGGTCTCCTCCGCCTCCAGCGCCCTGTTTTCAGCACGCGTCACCGCCCGCGTCAAGGAGGCGATCTCGTCCGGCGAACCTTTTTCGCCGCCCCCCGCTCGCGCTTCGTTCTTTTTCTTCTCCTCCTCCGCCTCCTTCTCGAGCGCGCGCACGCGCTCCTCGGCCACCGCCAAGCCGAGCTCGGCGCGTTCCGCGCGCCGACGCAGCGCCTCGTCCGCGTCGTGTCTCCCCGCGGCGGTCTCCATCCGGAGCTTCGCGGCCACAGCCTCGATCTCGGCGTCGCGGCGAGCCTCGGCTCTCGTCGTAATTTCAGCCTCGCGCGCCTTGACGCTTTCGCGCGCCTTGGCGGCGACGCGCGCTTTGAACGTGGCGCTCTCCTCGTCCAGCCGGAGCTGCAACGCGCGCAACTCCGCGGCGTGTCGTTTTTCAGTCGCGGCTTTTTGCGAACGCATCAACTCCGCGTGCTTCGCGTCCCGAGACGCCGCCTCTTCCGTGAGTCGCTCGATGACTTTTTCTAAGCGTCTCCGCTCGTCGCGACGCCCGGCGTCGTAGCGCTCCGCCGAGGACGCGTCGAGCGAACTCGCGACGCGTCTCTGTTCCGCGAGCTGTGTCTCGTATTCAGCAGCCTGGTCCCGCAAACGCACGCCCGCGGCTTCGCGCTCGAGCTCCAAAGCGCGGTGGTGCTCTCGCTTCAAAGAGTTGCGCAACTCGAGCGACTCCGCCTCGCGACGCGCCTCGAGCTCCACGCGTTGCTTTTCCAGCGCGGCGCGGAATTTGTCCTCCGCCGCGGCGGACGCCGCGCGGTGGCCGCGCACGAGTTTCTGAATCTCCGGCTCGAGCCCGCGAATGGTGAGCTCCTTCACCTGCTTGGTCTTCTCCTCCTCCCACACAACGCGCTCGGCGTCCCACTTCTGCCGCTTGAGCTTGAGCTCCGACGCGAAGGACGCCCTCTGCTGCTCCAGCGCCGCCGCGTGCTTCGCCTCGCACAGGTGGAGCGCCTCGGAGAGCTTCGCGCACTCGTCCGCCAGCGTCGCCTTGTCCGCGAGGAGACGGTCCGCCAGGTCCAGGTGGCGCTGCGTGGCGGCGTCGTTCGCCGCGCGCTGCTCCGCGAGCTGCACGGCGGTCGTCGCCGCCGCGCGGTCGTACGACACGCGCAGCTCGGCTTCGAGTTTCCGCACAAGCGCGTCGCGGCGCGCGAGTTCCGAGCGAAGCTCCTCCATGCGCGCCTTGACGGTGTCGTACGTCGCCGCGGCGATGCCCAGCGCGCCCGCCGGGGAGACCGGCTGTGGTACAACATCGTTCGCGATCGTCGTCGTCGTCGTCGTTTCTTCTTCTTCTTCTTCTTCTTTTTCTTTTCCGTTCGCAGAGCCGTTCAAGATGGGATCCCGCGTTTCCGGATGCGCGTCGCGATCCTTGGCGCGCTCCGCGAGACGGTCCGCGGGCGACGCGTTTCTCGTTTCCGCAAAAGACGACGTCTTTCCGACCGAGGTGGTCCGCGCGTTCGTCTCGCGGTCCACCTCGTCGAGGTACCCCAGGATACTCCGCAAGGGGTCGGGGCGCGCGACGTACGAGTTCACGGAGTCGTTCACGACTCCGTCGTTCTTCCGCTTCTCGGGGGGGGACAACCTTCGTTTGGCGTCTTCGAACGACGCGTCCGACGCCGCCTCCGCCGCCGCCGACGCCTCCGCCGCCGCCTCCACCGCGCCGCGCAGCATCTGACTGGGCATCACGCGCGGCGACGGCTGGGGCGCCTGCACGACGTCCCGCGGGCCGCTCTGGGGGGTCACGACCGGCTCCTCGGAGGAGGAAGGCGACCACGCGCCGCGCGCGGGCGAAGGCGGATTTTTATCGTCGCGCGCGCCGGACGAGCCGAGCGGACCCTCGGCTCGTTCCACGGACCGGCGCGTCTCGACGGGGGACGCCACGCCCGCGCGCGCGCACGCCGCCTCGACGCGCCGCATCTGCTCCGCGGACCTGCTCGGGGTGACGCGCGTCGCGGGCGAGCGGGACCCGCCGGGTGCGTTCTCTTTACCCTTGGGCGAGGGCGTCTGCGAAGAGGAGCCGAAGGCGACGCGCGATTTCTCGGGCGTCGCGCGCGTGGAGGAGGCGCGTCGCGGGGCGTCCGAATCCTCGGGGGCGCCCACCACCGAGGAGACGCGACGCGACGCGTCTTCCTCGCCGGAACGCCGCGGCCGGGCCGGCGACCGCCGGTCAGCCTTGGGAGACGTCCGCGCGCGCATCTTCGAGGGCGCGCGTCGCCGTATGCGTCCACCCGGCGCGCGGGTCGTGCGAACGAAGAAGAAGCGATTTGATTTCTCCTCGGACGACTCGGCTGTCCCGCGCGCGTTCGTGTTGGCCGAAGTGCCCCGCGACGGAGGCCGAGGCGGCAAGCCGAACGGTCCGCGCGTCGGAGTTTTTCGCGGTGTGAGTCGGGGAAATTTAGACCGTCGTTCGGGGTTCGTGCGAAAAATGTTGGCGGGGTGCCACTCTGTCACATGAAAATCTTTCCGATGCGCTGCACGTGTCACACGCAGCCCAAGCTTGAGGCGGAGTTCGGTCGAAGGTTGGCGGCCCGAGACGAGTCGGTCGCGCCGCGCCGCGTCACCGCGCCATTAACGCGCGCGCAGGCGATCGAGACGGTGGACAGGAGTCACCGGAGACGCCAGAGGGAGCCCGCGGGGGGCGTAGACGGGAGGCCCTAGGGCGGGCGCGGGAGAGACGCACGCGCGTCGCGGGAAATCTCTCAGGTCCTACGTATTGTTACTCCGCCGGAACCGTCGCTTCGGTGTGAGGGAGTCGGTATGTCGTGCGCGCTCGGGGCGGCCGCGGCGGCGCCTGCGCCGCGGGCTTCGCCGCGCGCGCCTCGCGTGAAGCGGGATCTCACGCGCTCTAGCGCGACGACGCAGCGTCACGGTGGCGGGTCGAGCTGCGCGGCCGGCTCCGCGCGTAGATCGCGCGTCTCATCCGCGCCTCGCTTCGTTTCCGGGATCGCGCGACGCTCGCGCGCCTCCGCGCGACGCGGCACGCGCGCTTTCGCGAAGGTGGAGGACGGCTTCGAGGACGACTTTGAAGGCGCGGATGAGCTCGAGACGACGGGCGCGCCCGTCTCGGGATCGAAGGGCGGGACCGCCAAGGCGGAGCGGACCGCGTCCGACCGCGCGACCGATCGGTCGGGCGCGTCGCCCGGCGCGCCTAAACCTCCCGAGCGCGACACCGGCATCAAGCGCGAGCGGGACATGAGCATCGACTTCGAGGCTGAGGAGCGCAACGAGGTGGACGCGGAGGGGAACGCGTACTTCCTCAAGAGCGGCGTCGACGAGGGCGACGACGGGTACCGATGCCGCTGGACCGTGCAGGGCCGCACCAGCCGCGACGGGGTCTGGGAACACCGCGAGACGCACTGGGAGAAGGCGGACGCGCGCGGGTACAAAGAACTCGGCGCGGAGCTGAGCGGCTTCAACGAGGAAGGGGACACCTGGTGGGAAACGTGGAGGGAGGTGTACAGGCCGGGACGATCGTCGTCTTGGTCTGTTTCTTCCGCGTCTTCTTCTTCGGGCGCCGCCGGCGACGACGACGAGTCGGAGCGCATCGAGCGGAGCGCGGATAAGTGGGCTCGCGACGCGACCGGGAAGGAGTGGCACGAAAAGTGGTGGGAGAAGTTCGAGGCTTCCGGCGCCTCGGAGCGGTCCGTGGAGAAGTCCGGAAGACAGGGCATCCAGGCGTGGTGGGAAAAGTGGGGCGAGCAGACGGACGAGGCTGGTCCGGGTGCGGAGACCATCAAGTGGACGGACAAGTGGGCGGAGAACGGCGCGGGCACTCGGTGGGGGGACAAGTGGGAGGAGCGCTTCTCCTCCGAGGGCGCTGTGAGCAAGAAGGTGGGCGAGACCTGGCGCGTGGGCGCGGGCGGCGAGCGCTGGAGCCGAACGTGGGGCGAGACGATCGGGAAAGACGGCGAAGTGCGCAAGTACGGGCAGAGTACTTCGGGCGAGCGCTGGGACACCGTCGAGGCGCCGGCGGGCTCGAACCGCGAACGAACGAACGGCGCTAATTTCGACGCGAACGAAACCTCCGACGACCGACAGAACGAGAACGAGAACGGCGACGGATTCGGCGACGCGTACGGGTGGGAAGACGCGCTCGCGGACTCGGCGCGTCTGCTCGCCATAGACATCGGGGACGACGGAACGAACGCGTGACGCGGCGGCCGAGACGACGCGACGAAACGCGATCGACGCCGTCGACGACTTTTTTGATGAACGACCGTCGGTTCTGAAAACACTTTCTACCGCGACCTAGAACGACTCAGCGCGTCGTTCGTCTACGCCGCCGCTTCGCTCTCCGAAGAAACGCTGCGTCTCTCACCACTCGGCGGTGGGCGCGTCGGCGGCTTCCCGCGCCTTGGCGCCCATCTCCTCGCGGCACTCCTTGTCCAGCGCGTTCCAGAAGGTGGTGTTGAACACGTCCACGGCTTTACCCATCGCCGTAGCCTCCACCTTGCCGCCGTTGCTGTCGTGCTCGTTCAGGATCTGCGCCACCGTCGGCACCGCCATCGGGTCAAACTCCGCCGCCGTCGCGGGGTCCATGGGGACGCACACGCGGCCGGTTTTGGGGTGCACGCAGAACGGCGCCTTGAGCAAGTGGTTCATGTGCTTCGACACCTCGACGTCCAGTCTTGGATACACGTGCGCGAAGACGATGTCGTAGCAGCACCTCTGCAGACCGCGCGCGGTGGCGAAATCCTTGGCGTTGGTCGCCGTCGCAGAAGCCTTCCGCACGATGGACTCGAGCTTGTCCCAGCGCGCCACGGAATCGTCGCTCTTTTGAAACGCGCTCTCGACACGGGACCGAGTCTGCGCGTCGGGGATCATGTTCAGCAAGTTATCCCGCGTCTTGTCGTCCACGAGGAGCTCCTGGTTGGGCAGGATCGTGTCTCTCCAGTACGGCAAAAGCACGTCGTCGTACGCGCGCTTGAGCGCGGGGTGCAGGGGCACGGTGAGCGAGACGCGCTTCGTCACACCGCTGGCGTCCGTGCCTTTATACACAGAGAAGTACTCCGCCACGGCGGCGCGCGCTTCGTTGGACAGCCGCCGCGCGCGCTTGTCGCACACCCAGACGTGGATCCCGCGCCTGCCGGAGTACACCCACAGCAAGTGTTTGAACCCGAAATCCGCGCGTAAGCCCGCGTCGATCACCTTCACGGCGATCGTCATGAGCGGCCAGCACTTGCCGCAGATGTTGGCGGCGGAGCAGCACGTGCGCACGTCGTCGTAATCCGTCATGTCAATGTCCATCACGAGCTCGCGCTCGACGGGCGCGAACACCGTGCCCCCGGAGGTGGCGCCGCTGTACGCCGCGCGCTTCGTCGGGTCCACGTTGAACACCGGCCCGAGGTCGATCTTCGTGGGGACCTTCTGACGCAGCGCGGTCCGCAAGTCCTTGGCGTCCTTGAACGACTGGTAGCGCGCGAAGACGTCGCCCTCCAGCGTGAAGCAAAACTCCCTCCGCTGCATGAAGCCCTGATCGGCGGTCGGGCGCTTGCTGTCGTTGCCGTAGGCGAGCCACTTCATCATCGCTTCCGCGGGGAACATGTGCTTGTAGTACAGAGGCATCAGGTCGTGCGTGTCGCCCTCCGTGTACCCGGGCTTGCCCGCGGGCACCGCGGACGCGTTCTCCTTCCCGGCGGTCGGCGAGTCGTGGTCCATCGCGGCCGCGCCATCGAGCTTGGGCTTCTTCGAAGCGGGCTCGGTCGCAGTGGTCATCGCGTGGCGTGCGCGTTCAGACTCTCTCGTTCGAGAAAAGAGGAGACGCGAGCGTTCGCGAGGGAGGCGTTCGCGTCGTCGCCGCGCGGCTCGATGTGCGATCTCGGCGCTCGGGGGTGGGCACACCGCTCAAAACTCCGTTTTCAAACTCGAACGCGCGCTTCGCGCTTGTTGGCACCCCGCAAAGTCGCGCGCACGTACATATGAGCAATCAGTCAGCTTTGATGTGGCGAACCTCTGAGTTCGCGTATGCGTCTTCGGTCTCGAAATTTCCCGAAATCGATGTGCGCATCGAATCTGCGAATCCAAGCGCGGCGGTAACAGGCCGCGCCGAGGCCGCGGCTTCCCCCACTCATCGCCGCGTCGGGTGGGACGCACGAGCTGCTCAGACCTACAGCGACCATGGCTGACGACCAACCGGTGCGTTTCCGCGTAGCGCGTCCATCTCGTCCATCTCGTCCGCGTCGCTCGACTCGCGTCGCCCGCGGTGCGGGCCGCGCTTCCGCCGCCCCGATCGCGGAAGCGAACAACAAGTCGTTTCCGAGAAGTTCTGCCTCCGGACGCGCCGCGCTCCGCCCCTCCGCGTCCCCGTCGCGTCTCGCGCGTCGCGCAAAGAGACAGCCTCTGACCATTCCACCCCTCCCGCCTTTCGTCGCCGCCTCGACAGAGCAAAAAACGCAAGACGGAATCCACCCTCGAGGCGAACCGCGCGGTGTTCTCCGAAGATGAGAACGCCATGATCGACCTCCTGCTCGGATGCGGGCAGGACCACCTGTTCGAGTCATGGCCCGCGCCCGGCGAGAAGGACGACGACAAGAAACGTTTCCTGGCGCAGGCCCGCGTGTGCGACCAAGGCTACCCCGGCGGCATAGCGGCGTACGTGAAAAACGCCAAGAAGCTGCTTCGCGACTCCAAGGAGGGCGTGAACCCGTTCGACGGGTGGACGCCCTCCGTGCCCGCCGGCGTCGTCGTCGAGTACGGCGACGAGACGCACGTCGCGCTCGAGAAGACGGGCATGGAGGAAATCGGCGACGCGGCGTTCGTGCTCGTCGCCGGCGGACTCGGCGAGCGGCTCGGGTACTCCGGCATCAAGGTGGAGCTTCCCTGCGAGCGCGCCACGGACGCGACCTACCTGCAGCTCTACGTGCACTCCATCCTGGCGCTGCAGGCGCGCGCCGGCGAGGGGAAGGAAATCCCGCTCGCCATCATGACCTCGGACGACACGCAGGCCAAGACGTTGGACTTGCTCGAGCGCAACGCGTTTTTCGGCGCGTCTCCGGAGCAGGTCACGCTCATCAAGCAGGAGAAGGTGCCTTGCCTGACGAACAACGACGCGCACCTGGCGCTGGCGAAGGACGACGCGTACGCGTTGCAGACCAAGCCGCACGGCCACGGTGACGTGCACGCGCTGCTGCACACGAGCGGCCTTCTGAAAAAGTGGGCGGCGGCGGGGAAGAAGTGGATCGTGTTTTTCCAGGACACCAACTCGCTGGTGTTCCGCGTGGTTCCGGGCGCCCTCGGTGTGTCTAAAGAGAAGGGCTTCCAGTTCAACTCGCTGTGCGTCCCGCGCAAGGCGAAGGAGGCCATCGGCGCCATCGCCGAGCTCGCGCACACGGACGGTCGCAAGATGACGGTGAACGTCGAGTACAACCAGCTCGACCCTTTGCTTCGCGCGACGATCAACCCCGACGGCGACGTGAACGACGAGAAGGGCGGCTCGCCGTTTCCCGGGAACATCAACCAGCTCATCGTGTCGCTGCCCGAGTACAAGGCGCAGCTGGAGAAGACCGGCGGTTCGATCGAGGAGTTTGTCAACCCCAAGTACGCCGACGACACGAAGACCAAGTTCAAGTCGCCCACGCGCTTGGAGTGCATGATGCAGGATTACCCCAAGGCGCTGGACGCCTCAGCGAAGGTGGGCTTCACCGTCTTCGACAACTGGGTCGGGTACTCACCCGTCAAGAACTCGCCCGCAGACGGCGTCGGGAAGTTCAAGGGGGGGAACCCCACGCACACCGCCACTTCGGGCGAGATGGAGCTCTACGGTTGCGGCGCGCGCGTTTTGGCTTTGGCGGGCGCGAAGGTTGCGGAGAGCGTGGATTTCGCCGCGAACGACATCGTCGTCCCCGCGGGGCCGCGCGTCGTGCTGCACCCCTCGTTCGCGTGCACGTTCGACGAGATGAAGCGCAAAGTCGCCGGAGGCGACAAAATCAAGATCCTTTCCCCTGAATCCGTCCTCGTGGTCGAGGGCGAGGGAGTTGTGCTGGAGGACCTAACGCTGGACGGCGCGCTGGTGGTGAAGGCGTGCGCGGGCGCCAAGGTCACCGTCAAGGGCTTGAAGGTGAGCAACAAGGGGTGGACGTACAAGCCCGCGAGCGGCGGGGACGAGATCGACGCCCTGCGCGGGTTCGTCGTGGAGAAAAACGAGACCGAGACGCTGGTGTTCGACAAGCCGGGGGAGTACGTCGTGCCGTGATGATGTCATGTCATGATTGATGAGAGCCGTACGTTTTTTATGCCACCGTGACGCGTGCCTTTCGTGAAATGTCGCCGCCCGGGCGTTTTCTATTCGAGTCGTTCGTCTCTTCGTCAACGACGATCCGCCTTTGGGTCGCGCGCGCGCGCAAACGCTGCGGCGCAGGTCGCGGGCACGCCAGCCGAAGCCTGAGTCGCAGAGGGCAGAGGAGAAGCGCGAGACGACGCTGGCGTCTCACCACCCGCTCGCGCTCGAGCCATGGCTGCGAAGCCGCTCCCCCCTCCCCGGGCGGTGTACCACGAGGCGCGTCTTCGCGAGGTGTGGGATTTGGTCACCGCGGGAAGCGACGGGGTGACCGAGGCTGGAGACAGCTCCGGCGTCTCCCTTTCCTTCGCCGTGCTGAAGCGCCAGCTGGACGACCTGGAGATTGATTTCGGGACGTGCGGGCTGGACACCGCGAAGATCAACCGCGCGGTGTTCCAGACGACGGAGACCGATCCCGATCGGCTCATCGATTTCGTCGCCTTCTGCGCGTTCGCGGCGCGAAACGGCAAGCCGCCGGGCGGCGTCGACCCCGTGCTGGAGACGCACGCGTACTTTGAAAAACACAAGCTCGGCGCGCTTTTCGAGAGCATGACCGCGTCGTTGATGGTGGTCAAGCCCGATGACCCGAAACAGTTCCTCACGGAACGGTTGCTGAATCTGAAGCGAAACGGGACCCCGGTGGCGGAGTTCAGCGACGCCGAGCTCGGGTCGCTCTTCGACATGAGCGACGCCGCCGGCGCCGGGCACGTGTCCGGCGCGAAAGCCGCGAAAGGACTCGAGGTGCTGGTCGGTCGCGTCCCGCCCGAGGTTGCCGAAAACCCAACGCGGCTCATCACCAGAGAGCACTTCATCAGGCTCGCCAGGGGGTTGCTCGAGACGTTCGGATCGTGACGCCGAGACGAAGAAGAAGCGCGCGCGGTTTGTACATGTACTAACGTATTCCATTCGTAGCGACGCGCGATCGGGATCCCGATCGCGCGGGCTCCTCTCGCTCCTACAGTTCGTCGCCGGTGATGAGCGCCCTGGCTTTCGCGCCTTGCCACGCGTTCATGGCGCCGATGAGCAGCGCGGAGAACGCGAACACCGAGCCCGTGATGATTTGTTTCGTGTCCGCGTCGTGCGTGCGCTTGTTACACAGCGCGGCGACGGCAAACGCGAACCCGACCCACGTGAGCCCCTTCCACTTGAACGACATACCCACGAAGCTGCACATCAGCGCCCCCAGGCTCCACAGGTCGGGGGGGATGTCCTCGTACGCCAGTTTCTGCACAGGCGATGCGGTGTCATCGGGACGAGCGGGTTGAGAATCGAGACGAGTGGACGGGGACGCACCCGGGGACGGTCGCGCGTGCGCCGGGGATGGAGCAAAAGGAAAACCTCGGACGAAACGTTCGGGATCGGGAAGGGTCCATGGAGGCTGCACGCACCGGTCGCTCGAACTTTACCACCGCGTCGGGGTCCCGCGCATCATCTGGGAGCTTTCCCTTGGCGAGAACCATCTCGCGCGTCGGGGCGCACTGCGTCTTGCGCGCTCGGGAGTGGAGCGTGCACCCACCGAGGACGCGCGAAAACCTTCACCGCTTTTTGGGGCCTCTGAGTGGAAAATTTTCTCGGCAGTTCTCATCAGGCACTCGGCACTCTTCTTCGCCAGGGGCCCAGGGCTCGGGACGGCACTGGACGAGGGCGCGGCACGGGCGGTGGACGACATGGACGGGTTCGAGGATCCTCCCGAGGAACCCGATGTCCCCGCGGATAAGCGCGATCTGTACGCGAACCTCGGAGGTGCGTTTCGCGCGCGAGACCGCCGCGGTCCTCGGGCAACGGCCGGCATCCGCGTGCGCTTTTCGCGAACGGCGAGTCCGCCTCGCGAAGAGGCGGAAGGGAAACGCGCGCTCTCGCCGAGACGCCGCCGCGCGTCGCGCGTTTACCTTCGCAGAATCTCGACGAGACCGACATCGTCTTTCCTCGCGTATGCGCGAACCGCTGACCCGCGCCCCCGCTCGCTCCCTCCCCGCCTCCCCCTCACCCGAAAAATCACCATCCTATCGGCCGCAGTGTCGCGCGACGCGTCCGAAGATGACATCAAGAAGGCGTACCGCGCGCTGGCGCAAGTCGCGCACCCCGATAAGCACTCCTCTTCCGTGCTCAGAGAGGCAGCCTCTCGGTCTTTCAACACGGTGAACGAGGCGTACGAGATCCTGAGCGACAAGGAGAAAAGGCGCGTGTACGACGTGTACGGCATGGCGGGCGTAAACGCCGGCCTCGAAGTCGGGTCGCGCAGAAAGACTCTGCGCGAGATCTCGGAGGAGTTTGAACGCGCGCGCGCTAAAGAGGCGAGGGCACAGATGGAGGCCAAACTGAACTTCCGCGGGTCTTACGGGTTCAGCTTTTCCGCCGCGCACCTGTTCGACGAGCACGTCGCGCACCGAAGGACTTTAATCGCCGCGAGAAGAGGCGTAGTGAACCAATCGCCGTTTCTCGACTTGAACGGCGTCGACTTCAACTCGGTGTTCGACGTCCCGACGTGGTCCGACGACGCCGTCGCGTACGTCGGCGCGCAGGGCCAGATGAGCCGCGGCGCCGGCGCCGGAGGGCTCATCGTTGGACTGCGGAAAACAGCCAGCGAGCACACCAGCTGGGAGTGCGCTCTGGTGGCGGGGTCCATGCAGAGCGCGGCGACGTTCCACGTGCAGCGGCAGCTCAGCGCGCGCGCGGCGGGCACGCTCGCGTACTCGTACGCCGCCGCGCAGGGCGGTTTGGGGCTGGAGGTTGGTGTCCAGCGGGCGCTGTCTGAGCACAGCAAAGGCCATCTGACGTGGAACGTGGGTCCGGTCGGGGGTCTGACCACCGGCGCGCAGCGCGCGAAGGGAAAAACCAGCTGGAAAGCCGATTTCTCGGTGGGACCGGCGTCCACCGGCGTCGCCGGGTTCATCGCGCGGCGCCTCTCGAAAAAGTCCACCTTCCGGCTCGGCGTTCGTCTGGGCACGACGGCGATCGACTTCGACGTCGGGTGCACGCGCAAGATGAACCGCGAAACAGCGCTCGGAATATCGGTGAGCGTCGGAATCAGGGGCGTGCACGTGAAACTGCGATTCAACCACTCGGGACAGAGGTTCCAGTTTCCCGTCCTGATCGCGCCGAGAGCGACGCCGATCAACGCGCTGGCGACGTTGACGATTCCCTTCGCGGCGGTGGGTCTCGCGAAGCGGTACGTCGTCAAGCCGTACGCGTTGAAGTTGCGCTCCAGTGAGCAGGCGGCGTTGCGCTCGAAGCACGCGGCGCAGGTGGCGGCCGACAAGAAAGAGGCGCGCGCGGCGCAGGAGCTCCTCAAGGCGCAAGCCGCCGCGCGCACGGCGAAGGAACGCGAGCGAAACGGGCTCGTCGTCGAACGCGCGGTGTTCGGTCACTTCCCGCGACGCGCGCGTCCCAAGGCTGACGATCCCATCGTGGAAGGGTTTCGCGAGGAAGGAGAGGCACCTCTCGCGGACGACGCTCGCGACGCTGGAGCGACGGGGACGAGCGGGGACGGAAACGGGGACGGGGATCGGGACGGCGCGACGAAACCGGCGCCCGCGCCGTGGCTGGACGTGACCGTCGCCGCGCAGTTCATGGTGTTCGACTCGCACCTCGACGTGCACGCGGGCGCGCACAAGCCCAGCCTGTTGGGGTTCTGCGACCCGTGTCCAGACGAGAAGGCGTACCTGCGGGTCAGGTACACGTACAGAGGCGTGCTTCACGAGGTCACGGTGGGAGAAGACGACCCGCTCGCGATCCCGAACAAAGCGCACGAGCTGCCGAGATGACCGATAGAGTCTGGACGTCGCGAGCGAACGTAGTCCTAACGAAACGTTTGAAAAAAAACGTCAAAAGCCGTCGCGTAACGTAACGACACGACGCGGACCGCGCCGTGTCTGTTATATAAGAGACACGCCGTCGCACGTGCGCACATCACGCGTCTGAGCACGTCAGCGGGTCGACGGGTACACCGTTTCGCCGCACCTCGAAGTGCAGGTGCGGCCCGAACGACCTCCCCGTGTTCCCCACCTCGGCGACCTTCTGCCCCCGCCGCACCTTCTTTCCGACGACGAGGCGTTTATCTATTTCGCGGCAATGCGCGTATCGCGTCTCCCAGCCGTCGCCGTGCGCCACGCGTAAAAGCCACCCGTACCCTCCTTGGTCGAACACGCGCTCCGCTACTGTTCCACCTTTAGACGCGCGAATCGGCGTACCCTCGTTCGCGGCGAGGTCCACACCCGCGTGTAGTCTGCCCCAGCGCCACCCGAACCCGCTCGTTATAAACGCGTCGTGCGTTTTCTTCACCGGCGCGGCGAACTTTGGGTGCCATTTGGTTGACGATCGACGCGGCCGCCGATCCTCCCACGTCATACAGACACGCGGTCGTTCTCCCGAGGACGATGCTCGTATCGCCTCGTTCACCTTATCGCTCCTTTCCGTGACGTTTGAATCGCTCCTCCCCACGCCCGCGCGCCGCGAGAAAAACTCGCGCGCCTCCTCCCCGCGCGGCTCGTAGCGCCAGCGCCACCGACGCCACGCGCGGTCGACGTCGCGCGTCGCGTCGTTTTCGGCGTCGCGCTCGAACAGGTGTCTACGCGTGCGTCTGCGCAAACGCGGCGCGCGCTCGGAGAAACTCAGCCGTGTGACGCGCAGAGACTGGCCGACATCCAGCGCGTCGCTCGTGATGCCGTTTGCGCGTTGTAACTCGCGGATGCGCAAACCGTGCGAAGACGCGACCGACGCGAGACTCTCGCCGGGCCGAGCGGAGACGCGGCTTGGTTTTTGATCGCGGCGGTTTCGCGGCTGATTCGTCTCCGCGCCCGATGGGAGGCGGATCAGCCGCCAGCCCAGAGAGCTGGTGAGCTCGGAGGCGACGCGCAGGGTCGCGTCCACGGTGGCGTTCAGGAGGCGCGCCGGGAACAACGCCACCGCCGACAACCCGCGGGACCCGCGGGATTCGCGGGAAGGGACGCGCGTCGGCGCGGCGTCGAGCTCGGCGTCACGCTCGGCGTCGCGTTCGTCATCGCGTTCTTCGCGCGGAGGTCTCGTCGACGCCGTCGGCATCATCGCGGTCGCGTCGCTTTCTGACAGCTCTTCCGACGCTTGCTCGCGCTCGCGGCGCGCGATGATGGCGTTGGTGCCTCGCAGCACTCGCAACTCCCTCCCGGGGTGAATCACGTCGTCGCCGGCGAGCCCGTTGAGCGCCTTCACGTGGTCCACGGGCGCGTCGAATCGCCTCGCGATGGAGACGAGGGTCTCGCCGGGAACCACCACGTGCGTCGTAGACTGGAGCTGCGTCGGGACCCGGAGCGTCTCTCCCGGGTAGATGATCGAGTCGGGGTGCAGGTCGTTCAGGCGCTGGATCACGCGCACCGGGGTCTGGTACATCTCGCCAATCAGACCCAGCGTGTCGCCGTCCGCCACGACGTGCTTGGCGTCGAGGACGACCGCGGAGGAGGGCGGCTCGGCGAAGGTGGCGGGTGGGCCTCCATTGTCGACGCGCGGCGGCGAGGTCGGGGGATGCGCGTCCACGGAACCGGGCGGGCTCGCGAACGCCGACTCGACGTCCGCCTGCTGGCTCGACATCGGCGAAGCAAACGGCACGATGCGCGATTTCCCGAGAGCGCCGAGGTCTGGACGGAACGCCTCACCGCTGAGCCCCGGCCGGCCGCGAGCTCCCGCGCCCCCACAACACGCGCCGGTGACTCCGCGCGCGTCGCGTGTCGCCCGCCTCGCGCGCCCTGGTGTGCTGACCCTCGGGACGGGCGACGCGGGGTTCGTCCGATCCCGCGAAACGCCACCCGAACTTTACAGGAAATCGCGACGAGCCGTTTCAGATTGTCGATGCGACGATGCGATGGGGCGCTCAGTTTGTGGAACGACATGATTTCAGTGTGTCGACGTTCGTTCGCGCGCCGCTTCTCTCGCTGCACTTCCCACGTCACGCGCTTTCCTGCGCGGCTTTCCTCAGCGCCCGCGTGGTGGTCGCGGGAGGCAGGTCCGGGGGGACGAGCTCGTGCCCTCGCGCCTCCACGTCCAGCACCCCCACGAGCTCGCCCCCGTCGAGCACGACGGCGTGTTCGGCTAAGTTCACCGTCGGACAGACGTGCTCCGGGACGACAAACACCACGTCCCCGCGTCTGGGGAGATCGTCCCCGGAGCCGTCCCGGTTCAGGCGTTTGTCTTCGGGGTCGTCCTCCTCAAACCGTTCGGTTTCCGTTCCGGTCAGCTCCCTCTCAGCGTTCTTCTCCGCGCGTCCCGCACCGTCGCGGGATCCCCAGGGACGGTCCCCGCGCGCCGCCGTCGCCGTCCCCGGGCCGTCCTTGGGGAGCGCTTGGAAGCGCTTCGCGAGAGCGACGTCCCAGGGCCTAATCCGCTTCGACGCGAGGTCCTCCGAGCCGACGTACGCGCTACCCGCGTCGATCCCGGAAACCTCCCCGGCGACGATGGAGCCGTGCGCCTCCGGGAGCCTTGCCGCGGCGGATTCGCGGTACGAGCAATTCGTCGAATGACCATATATGGCGAGCGGCATGTGCTCCTCCGAGCACGCGAGCGCGCGCCATGTCGGGTGCCCCAGCACGTATCCCGCGGGGTCGCCCGCCTCCGCGGCGATGGCCTTGGAGCCGCAGTCCAGCGTGGCGCGTCCTCCGGCAGGCAAAGACACCACCCGCGCCATCAGCACCGCCGCCGGCGTCAACTCCAGCCCCGGGTTCTGTCGCTCGCCGCGCCAATCGTGGAACACCACCGTGCCCGGCGACACGCGGTGGCTCAAAACCCAGCCGCCGACGTGTTCGGGGGTCTCGCCCGGCTCCATGCCAAGTACGAGCGCGTTCCGAACGTCAAACTCCAGCGCGTGCGTGAACCCGGGCGTGCCGCTGGTCACGAGCTCGATAGGGGGTACGCCTTTGACGCGAAGATACGTCAGAAGCGGCGCGAGCACGTCTTCGTACAGCGCCGCACACGCGTCGGCTCTTCGCGCGCGCGCGATCTCCGTCTCGACGAGGCTCGAGCCGGCGTGCGCGACACACGCGGACAGGTGGCCCTCGTAGAAGTGCACGCCGCGAAAACCGAGGTACGCCGTTTCGTCGGTGGGGTCGTTCACGCACGCGCGCCATATTTTCGCGTCGAAGGCGACGTCCCGCGCTCTCGCGTCCGCGCTTTTTTTCGACGCGCCGTCGCGCCTCCGCGCCTCCGCGCCCGTGCGGTGCATCCCGGGGTTCACGTCCACGAAGTACCCCACGTTATCATCCTCGAAACGCCTTTGGCGAGGGCTTTTTTTCTCGTCGTCAGACGTCGCCGCGCCGGTTTTTCGTCTCTTCTTGAAGGAGGACGCGTTTGTCTTCTCCAGACCCGCCTCTTCGTCCGTCGAAAACGCTTCCTCGGCTTCGATGAGGCAGGACCAGCGGATCCAAGGGAACGCCTTGGCGATGCACGAGAGCCTGTCGCGCGCCGGTCCGCAGAGCGGGTACGCGACGAGCACGTCGAACGCCGCCTTCTCCTTCATCAAACGTCGCCGGAGCCGGTCCTTCGCGTTTTTCGCATCCTCGAAGGTGGTCTCTGTTTTTTTCTTCGAGTCGTCGCGGTCGAGGTACGTCTCCAGCGTCACCGCGAGCACCGCAGCCTCCTTCGTCGTGGCCACCTTGAAGTTCTTGACGCCAGCGCGCACGAGCTCCAGCCACACCACGGACATCTTCGTGGTCTTGAGGTGCGGGCGCCACCGGTTCAAATCGCCGCCCAGCGCGCGTTTCACCGCCGCGACATTCTGGCGCACTTTCTTCAGGTCGATCACCAGCGCGGGGGTGATGACCTGCGACGCGAGGCCGTCAGGCAGCGCCCACTCCTCGGGGTCGACGTCGGGGAACCAAGTGCCGCCGACGCGGGACGCGTCGGGGAGAGCCCCCATCGGGAAGCGCGCGCGACGGGACGAAGTGTTGTTACGCGCGCCTCGAGAGTTTTTTGGTCGAGATTCTTGGGCAGTTCGCGAGGCAGACTGAGCCGAAACTTTCGCCGCATTTGTCGGCGCGGTGCGCCACTCGAGGTGACGCGCGGTTCACACGTCATGGGTCGCGATGGCGGCAAAGGCGGCCGAGGGCGAGGCCGCCGCTCCGATGAGAAGGGCGGCGGCGGTCGTGTGAAGATGGTCGACCGGGAGATCGAGGCGCTCGAGGCTGCCATCGAGGTGCGTGTCGCGCGACGAAGCGCCGCCGACGGAACCGCCGCCACTTTTTACGGACTTCACGACATCCTCGTCCGAGACGCGAGGGAAATCCACCGGACGTGACCGTACCCTTCTCGTTCGTTTCGTATCACTGACGACGCCCGCGTCTCCGTCTTTCCCGACCGCCCATCTCCGACGCGAACAGGCCACGAAACCGGAACCGGGCACCAATCCGCTGAGCGTCGCGCCTCGGAAAAACAGCGAACGGGGCAACGCGGACGTGTCTCTGATCGGCGTGCGCAAATTTAAGGACATGCCTCTTTCGACGCCGACGCAGCGAGGCTTAGCCGCGGCGCGGTTCAAGGAGCTGACCGCGATTCAGAGAGCCACCATCCCGCACGCGCTGTGCGGCCGGGACGTACTCGGCGCGGCGAAGACGGGCTCGGGGAAAACCTTGGCCTTTGTCATTCCGCTGCTCGAGAATTTGTTCCGGCAAAAGTGGGGAAGGCAAGACGGGCTCGGCGGACTGGTCATCGCGCCGACGCGCGAGCTGGCGATGCAGATCTTCAAGCAGCTGGTGGACGCCGGGTCGTACCACACGCTCAGCGCGGGTCTGCTGATCGGCGGCAAGAACGTCAAGGAAGAGAAGGACACGGTGAATAAGATGAACCTGCTGGTCGCGACGCCGGGCCGACTGTTGCAGCACATGGACGAGACGCCTCTGTTCGACTGCGTGACGCTCAAAGTGCTCGTTTTAGACGAAGCCGACCGCATTTTAGATCTCGGCTTCGCCGCCACGCTCAAGGCGATCTTAGAGAACCTGCCGAAGAAACGCCAGACGCTGTGTTTCAGCGCGACGCAGACCAAGTCTGTGAAGGACCTGGCGCGGCTCAGTCTGAGGAACCCGGAGTACCTCGCCGTGCACGCCGAGTCGGCGAGCGCGACGCCGCCGAAACTCACGCAGCTCGTCGCGACGTGCGAGCTGGAAAAGAAGATGGAAACGCTGTGGGCATTCATCAAGAGCCACCTCACGAGTAAGACACTGGTGTTCTTGTCCAGCTGCAAACAAGTCAGGTTCGTGCACGAGGTGTTCCGCCGCATGCGACCGGGCGTGCCGGTGGCGATGCTGCACGGCCGAATGAAGCAGCAGGCGCGCATGAAGACCTTCGAGAGCTTCGCGCGCGCCAACCACGTGTGTCTGTTCGCCACGGACGTCGCCGCGCGCGGTCTCGACTTCCCCGCCGTCGACTGGGTCGTGCAGGCGGACTGCCCCGAGGACGTCCCGTGCTACATCCACCGCGTCGGGCGCACGGCGCGATACACCGCCGAGGGGAAGGGTCTGCTTCTGCTGACGCCGTCCGAGGCCAAGTTCGCCGAGGAGCTCGCCGCCGCGAAGGTACCGCTGAAGACCATGCGCCTGAACCAGGCGAAGAACGTGTCCATCACGTCCAGCATCCAGGGTCTGCTCGGGAAGGACTCGGAGCTGAAATACCTCGCGCAGAGGGCGGTGGTGTCCTACCTCAGAAGCGTCTATCTCCAGCCGAACAAAGACGTGTTCGACGTCGACGCGCTCGACGTCGAGAAGTTCGCCAACTCCGTGGGGCTCCCGAATCCGCCGAGGCTGCGCTTCCTCAAGTCGCAAAAGCAAGCCGGCGCCGGCAAAAGCGACGAGGACGAGGAGGACGAGGAAGAGGAGGAGGAGGAGGACGACGGACACGACGCGCGAGAAACGGCGGAGGCTTCCTCCTCCTCCGACGACGCGAGCGGATCGGAGTCGTCGGACGACGATGGCGCGGATGAGACCCGCGACCGGGGCGTGGTCAAGCGCGCGGGCGGCGGCCATTTCGGCATCCAGATCGACGGCGCGGACGAGGACGACGACTTGATGACCGTGAAGCGCGCGAACCATTCGATGGACGGCGAGAGCGACGATGACGAGCGAAACTTATCCACCGCGGCGCGCGCCGCGCTCGCCGACGGCCCCGCGGACCTGGGCGCCGCCTTGCGCGCGCGCGCGAAGAAGGGCAAGCTGCGCATCAAGACTGGCGGCCACGGAGGGAACGAGCGCACTGTGTTCGGCGAGGACGGCGAGGCCATGGCGCCCCTGGAGGCGCTCGGGGACAGGAACGCGGGCCCGGTTCCCGAAGGCGGCGAGGCGCTCGCCGCCGCGACCAAGGCGCACTACGACCGGGTCAAGAAGCAGAGGCTCGAGGCGGACGTCGCGGACCGCGCCAGGGAGAAGCAGAGGCTGCGGGACATGCGCGACAAGAACAAAGCCAAGGCGCGGAAGTTGGCGGGCGACGACGACGAGGGCGCGGGCGTCGCCGTGCTTGGCGGCGGGTCGGACGACGACGACGCGTCCTCGGACTCGGGAGGATCAGGGCGCGACTCCGGGGGTTCGGACGACTCGGACTCGGACTCGGACTCGGACTCGTCCGACCGTCCGAAAAGGAAGCGCGCCAAGACGGATGTCTCCGTCGCCGGCATGGCGCTCAAGTCGGAGACGGTCGAGTCCATGGAGGAGCGCGCGATGCGACTTTTGGAGGGGAAGTAGAGTTTGTTTCTCCCTGTTTTCGTATCCTCGCGACAGTCAGAATTCGGTATCTCAAGCGACTTCGCTCTCTCGCTCGCCCGGGTCGCGTCCCGCGAAATGTACAGCGGCGTCGCTGGGACGCCCGGCGGCGTAATCTCAATCTTCGAAGCGGAAGCGCGCGGGAGCGTCGGGTCGTTCGGCGTCCGCGCGCGCGACGCTCCTTATGGTACAGCGTCGTTTTGAAAGGGAAAAGTAACGGCTTCGCGCTCTTTCCGCGTTCACGCGGGGGCGAGGCCGGTCAGACCGTTGTCCACGAGGTGCTTCGCCTCCCAGTTCGCCTTGGCGACGCGGTGCTTCTCCTGCTCCTTCTCCGCGGTGCGGATGTACGCGTTCTTCTTGCCATCCGGGAGCTCCTTCCACTCGGACGACACGACGCGCGAGACGTCCGTGAAGGAGAGGTCGGGCGAGGTCTTCTTCAGGCGCGCGCGGCAGTCCTCGGCGAAGAGCAGGTACGCGGTCCGCGGTCGCTTGGGCTTACCACCGTTCGCGAGGCTCTTCTTGCCGTTCTTCCCCTTCGCGGCGTACACGGGCGGGACGTACGCCTCCTTGAGCTTCTTGTACTCGTCCTTGCACATCTCCGCCTCCAGTTTGCACTGCTCCAGCTCGCGCGGGTCCACGTTCTTCCACATCTCGGCGAGCCGAGTCGTCACCGTCTGCATCTCCTCGCGCGTGAACTTGGAGGTGGGGTCGGGGTGCACGTCCTTCATGATCTGGTTGCGGTACCGGTCGCAGAAAATCAGGTACGCCGTGCGCGCGCGCTTGGGCTTTTCTCCCTTGCCCTCCACGAGAATGAGCTGGTGTTTCTTTTTTCCCTTGTCGCGTTTCAACGCACCCGGGGGGAGCGCGGCTTTCGCCGCGTCGTACTCATCCTTCAGCCGGTCCGCAGTCGCCTTGCAGTCCGCCAGCTCCTCGGGCGCGATCTGCTTCCAGAGCTCAGCCAGCCGCGTCGTGACGCTCTGCATCTCCTCGCGCGTGAACTTAGCCGCCGGGTCGGGGTGCACGGCGCGCATGATGGAAGGGCGGTGCTTATCGCAAAACACCAGGTACGCCGTGCGCGCGCGCTTAGGAGGTTTGGGCATAGACGCCATGCGCTCGGCATCTCTCTGCAGGTTCGACGACGAATCGTTCGTGATTGAGGGGGAAAAGGACGGGGCGCGCCGGTCAGCCGCGGTTTTTTCATCGCATCTTCTCATTCGCGCACGAAAAACGTGACGAAACGAAACATCATACGACGCGTTTCAGGGTCTGTGATTGGAGTCTTTTCCCCAACGGGCCGATTCCATCGCGCGGTTCGACAACCCGAGGGGGCGGCGGGTGTGGGGACGCGCGCGCGTCCCCGGCGCGTGGGGAGACGCCGGAGAGGTGCCGGGGTCGCGCGCGACCGCGCGCGGAGTCGCGGGGGGGAGATTCGCGCGCACCTTGCCACCCATAGTGTCGAGACTGCTAGCAGCACCTGAGGCCTGCGCGCGAACTGCGAGAAAAATGAAGAAAGGCGGGAGAGAAACGTCCGTGAGAATGAGGAACGGCGGCGGAGGCGGCGAGGGGTCATCGGAACGCCGCGAAACGCGCGCGCTCGGTTCAGGGCACACGACAGGGTCTGCCCTCGGGCGCAGACCCGATTCCAGCGCTCGGGGCGTCTTCCAGACGCGCCCACCCGGACGCATTTCGCGCGGCTTTTTTCTTGACGACGCGCGAAAACCAAAAAGAACATCGCGCTCTTTTCAAGGCGAAGGCGTTCCGCATTTCGCCCCGAGCGCGCAGCCGCGGCGCGCAGAAACGCGCGCGCGAGCGCGGGAGAGACGCTTCGCGGCGTGACCGAGGGGATGCTCACCTCGGGGGATACGTCGGCTTGTCGGCGACGTGAAGAGTGGGCCTCGGGCCGGGCTTCCCCAACGAGATTTGGAAACGCTTTCAAGCGTCGTGGCGCGTGCTCCAACGGGATAGAAAACCATGAAACCCTGAATTAAAATCTTGGCGCAAATCTTCTGGGATAGAATCCCAGCCATGGCTCCGGTGAAAGGTCGCCGCGCACGGCGCATCGCGTCGAGAAAGCGAAAAAATCCGCGACGACAGAAACAATACAACTTGTAGAAACGTCCATCGACGATTTGGAGGCTCCTCCGCTCGCCCGGACGGCTGTCGCGAAAAAAGAGGATGAGTCCCCGTCCCGTCTATCCACGTCCGCGCGCGACACCCCCCACGACAACCAACATGAGTCTCGCTAAGACGTACCTCTTGGCGTACAACGCGTCCCTGATCGCGGGATGGTCGTACGTGCTCGTGCTCGCCGCCGCGGCGTTCGCCGCGGGCGGCGCGGGTGCCGTGTACGCCGCGGTCGAGATCCCCCTGCTCGCCGCGCAGACCGCCGCGTGCCTGGAGGTGGTGCACGCCATCCTGGGCATCGCGCGCTCGCCCGTGCTGGTCACCGCCATGCAGGTCTCCTCGCGACTGATGGTGGTCTGGGGCGTGCTGTTCGTCTCCCCCCCCTCGCGCACCGCCGTCCTGGCGTTCGGCGAGGTGGGCGGCGTGCAGCTCGGGCTGGGCGTGCCGTCTCTGCTGCTGTGCTGGGGGATCACCGAGGTGGTGCGGTACTCCTTCTACTTTTTCAAGCTCCTGGGGACCGTCCCGCACGCCATCGTGTGGGCCAGGTACACGTTCTTCATCGTGCTGTACCCGCTCGGCGTCTCCAGCGAGCTGTGGTGCGCGTACAGCGGGTTCGAGCACCTGGTCAAGTCGGGCGCGTTTTCCGTCGCCATGCCGAACGCGTACAACATCGCGCTGCACTTCCCGTCCATCCAGGTGATGTTCTTCCTCGGCTACGTCCCCGGGTTCCCCATGCTGTACCAGTACATGCTCAAGCAGAGGAAGTCCGTGCTCGCGCCCGCCAAGCCGAAGAAGGCGTGAGGGAGGGAGGCGAGAAGGCGAGGTCGAGGGAGTCCGGCTACACAAAAACCGCGACGATAATACGCTCTCGGTAGATACCAATATCACGGCGCGACGCGTATCGCTCGCGCGCGCTTCACTTCGTCTCTGCTTCCCTCGCCGCTTCCCTCGCGCGCGCCTGCGCTATAGGTCCCAGCAAAACCTCTTTCTTGCTCATGCGGTACCGCACGGCAACGGCCTCGTCGTCGGTCAGACCGCCGCCGTCCAGAAGCGCGCGGTCCTCCTTGAGCGTGGTCGGAAACGCGCGGAGCAGTTCCAAGCACCTCCCCTCGACCAGGGGACGCCAATCGGGCACGCCCAACAAACGCGCGACTTCCAGTATCTCGGGGTCTATGCCCTCGCGCGTCAGCATCATGCGTCGACGCGCGGCGGTCGACGAAGTGGACCTCACGCCGTCGGTTTCGGTCGAGCCGCTCGAGATGGAAACCTCCTCCGGCGCTTTCGTGTCGATCAACCCGAGCCGCGACGCGCACGCCTCAATCTCCGTCGCGTCGGCGAAGAGCGCCACTGTGTCGTTCGGGTTACGATTTGGAACGAACCCGAAGTACAGGAAGAACGGGTCGTTCGGCCACGGGCCGTAAGAGATTGTGATCTCCGACCCTTCCTCCACGCCGTCTTCGCACGCGCGGAGCTGGAAGAAACTTTCCGACTTCTCGATATTTTCGAGATGCTCCGCGTCCGCGATCTCAAACGTCGCCGCCGCGCCCTGGCACGCGTCCGGCGACGTCACGACTCGCACCTGCGCGGTGGGGTTCTCGAAGCAGTGGTTGCACATGTCCACTCCGGGAACCGCGAGGTGCGTGCCTCTCGGGCCGTGCGTGAAACACCGGCTGTGCAGCGCTCCGGCGGCCCATCGCAGGTCGTCGGCGTCGCATCCGACAGACGCCAGTCGCGCGTTTAACGCGACCGCCGCCTCTAAGTGCGCGGCGCGCACTTCCTTCGCCTCCCCGATTAATAATGGGTCATGGCACGCCTCGATCGCCTCGTCCGAGTACTCCAGCGGAGGCGTCGAGACGAACGAGGGTAAGCTGTCGATCCAGGTTTTGAGTTCCGGTCGGTCGACGCCCGCGCGCGCCTCGAGGAGGCGCATCGCCATCTCGGCGGACCAAGGGAGCCCGTCGTCGTCGCCATGCACGTTGGCTTCGCTCGTCTCGAGCGCGTTCCGCGCGTCCGCGGAGGATGAATCATCCTCCGCGAACACCAAGCTGAAAGGCACGTTGAAGATCACCTCGTCCGGGGTGAGCTGCCTGAGGGCCACCAGGCTCCTGCCGTACGGCCCATCCGCGAGGGCGACGCGAGACTCCAAGCCCGCGTCGTTGGTGACGCGGGAGAGCCAAGGCAGAAGCGACGGCGCGGCGTCGCCCGTCGACGCGCGCGTCGCGACCGCGCGAGGGGACGCGGACCGCGAGCGGACCGCCGATCCCGCGACCGCCGCCGCGGATGTCCCGGCGGGCGACATCGACGCGCGCATGGCACACTGATGAAGACGAAACTCCGAAACCTCGGACGAAGAAACGGCGCAGATCGAGTCGAGGCGCGCCTCACAACGCCACGCACGTCACATGCGTCTGGCCCGGTTGATTCCCGTCGTATCCCGCGCTTCCGCCACGCACACCACCGCGTGCGTCCCAGGGCGCCTCCGACCCTCCCCCCGCGGAAGCCCCGCGTCGAGACTCGCGCGGGTGCCTTCCCGCGCGCCTCCCCCCGGTCGCTTCGCCGAGATGACCATCGCGGCGACCGCCGGCGTGCCCCGCCGCGCCACCGCGAGCGAGAGCGTGTCGTACCACTTCAGCAGCGCGTTCGACAGCGGCAACGGCGAACTCGTCAGCGCGACGCCCGACACGTTGACCGTGGCGATGCGTGCCGAGCCGTTCACCGAGGCTGACGGCCGCGCGCACATCCAGTGGTTCCACTTCCGCGTCGTCGGGGCGGAGGGCCGAGCGTTGCGCGTCGTCGTCGCCAACGCCGGCGACGCGAGCTACCCCGAGGGATGGCACGGGTACGAGGCGTGCGTGTCCACGGACAGGAAGACCTGGCGACGGGTTCGGTCCACCACATACGACGAGCAAAAGGGTGAGCTCGTGATTGACTTCGGCGCCGAACCCGGCGGCGTTCCCGGCGATTGCGTCCACATCGCGTACTTTATCCCGTACTCGAACGAGGCGCACTTGGACCTCGTCGCGCGAGCGACAGGGTCTGTTGCGAAAGACTCCAAACACCGCGCACTTCATGTGGTGTTGGGCGAGACCAACGACGGGAGGCCGCTCGATTGCTTGATCTTCGGAGATTCTTCGCGCGAGAGCGAAAACGACGCGCGCGCCGCGTTTGTGCCGGAACCGCGGTTCGCGGGCGCGAGCGAGAAAGACGCGGCGGCGGCGCGCGCGCTCTTCGACGACGCGTCGCCGTGGGAGCGCGACGGCGGCGCGAAGCGCGTGCTGTGGGTCATCGCCAGGCAGCACCCCGGCGAGACGATGGCGAGCTGGTGGATGGAGGGCTTCGTCAACAGGCTTCTGGACGAAGAGGACCCCGTGTCGAAAAAGCTGCTGCGCCGCGCCGTCGTGCACGTCGTGCCGAACATGAACCCCGACGGCTCGGCGCGAGGGCACCTGCGGACCAACGCGCTGGGCGCGAATTTGAACCGCGAGTGGGCCAACCCCCGCGTGGATTACTCCCCGGAGGTGTTTCACGTGCGAAACGCCATGGACGACACGGGCGTGGACTTGATGCTGGACGTGCACGGCGACGAGGCGGAGCCGTACTGCTTCATCGTCGGCGGCGAGGGGACGCCGGGGTGGGACGAGGAGAGGGCTTCCACGCAACGGCGGTTCAAAGAAACGTACGCGCGCGCGTGTCCTGATTTCCAAACCGTGTTCCCGCTCGAGTACGGGAGCGCGCCTGTGGGGAACGTCGTGACCGCGAAGACGCAGGTCGTCGTGCGGTACCCGCACGCGATCGGGATGACCCTCGAGATGCCGTTCAAGGACAACGCGCAGCTGGCGCAGAAGGACGGCTGGACGGCGCGGCGCTCGGCGATGCTCGGCGCCGCCGCGATCGACGCGATGCTCGACGTCCTGCCGTTAATCGGCGGCGGGGAATGAGGAACGCGCGGAATGGTGGAGAGACGCGACGCGAAACCGGCGCCGCTTTGTTTTTCGTCGGCGCCGTAGACTACGCGTTACGCGCGCGAAACGACGACGCACGCGCGCGCCGTCGTTTTGTAATGTAGTCTCTAAACCGTGGTGTCGTAGTATCACACTCGCGCGCGCCGTCGCACGCCGCGCCCTCTTCTATTTCTGCGCCGCGAAGAGCGGCATGTGCTCGCTCGCCATCGTGCTCGGCTTCTTGTCGCCCTCGCCCATGCTCAGGAACCAGTTGAGGAAGAAGTGCGCGCCGAAGATGAGGCCGAAGAATCCGTTCATGTAGAAGATGGTGGTCCAGCGGAAAAAGTTGAGCTGCTCGTACGCCCAGTTCTGGAAGAACACCTCGTGCTGCAGGTAGTTGACCACCGCGAACAGCCCGAAGCAGAACAGGGGCGCGGAGAGGTAGCACTTGGGGAAGGTCAGGCCGCCGATGGTGGACTCCATCAGCAGCAAAAGCAGGTTACCCATGAACCCGATGAGGTAGTTCCACTCGAAGTAGCACAGGCGCGACGTCGGGTCGAGCAACGTGCTCATCTTGCTCCTGAACGTCTCGGAGACGCACTGCGGGTACAGCAGCAGCTCGATCCACACCAGCCCGTCGCACACCAGCGCGGTGGTGAACGCCGCCGAGTACAGAGTCAACAACCAGTGCCCGAGCGTGTTGCACGCGCCGTTGTGCCCGAGGAACTTGTCGTACCCGCCGTTCGCGCCGGCGACGCCGCGGACGCTCACCACCGTCCCGAGGCCGAAGAACGCGGTGAGCAAATAGAAGCTCCAGTCGTGGAAGTTCATGAAGTTCGCGACACCCCCGCCCGCAGCGATGTTGGGCCGCACGATCTGCGTGCAGGTGAACCACGCGCACCCCGCGAAGGCGGCGGCGCGGAAGACGAGCAACGCCACGCCGCCTTCGTTCCAGCTGTTCTTCCACAGCTGCTTCTGCGTGCACCCCCCCGCGAAGGACAACGAGGCGTACGACCTGTGGAACTGCAGGTTGTCCCCCGCGAACCCGATCCACGTGAGCATCGTCACCACGCACACCGTAGCGAACAGGTACTTCAGCGGGTGATCTTCCCACTTCACGAAGGACTCGAAATCGTCGCTCAGCGAGAAGGATCCCGTGGCGTCGCCATCCTTCTTCATGAACCAAAGCGCGTGCTCATCGCCATCAACCTCCGTGCTCCACGAGCGGGGCGCGTTCGACGCCATCGTGTCCGTCGCGAGCGTCACGCGAGTCCGACGCGCGCGTCTCGGACGGGCGCGCTCGCGTCCCCGAACGCGAGGGTTCCGAGACGCGGGACAGACGCGCGCCTCACAACACCTCCGACCGCCCGCGACGCCCTTCGACTCGCGCGCCGAACGGAGCGATCGAGCGCCGACGCCGGTCTCGCGTTGACGTGTTTCGCGCCTTCGTTCCCGGGGGAATGCAGCGCGCGCTCGAGAGTGTCGAGCTCGGGTGTCGTCGGGCGGACGCCGCGACGCGCACTGACGCCCCGCGGAAGATTCGACCTATGATGTTGCCCAACTCCGATGTAACACCTGTAAGGTCGAAAACGGGAAATGCCGACTAGATAGTCACTGAATGCATAACATTGTGACTAATTGCTTGTCAAGTACGTCTTTGCAAAAATGGTATCGTTCAAAAGCCGTTGAAAGCGATTTTCTCCGATCAACACGCGATCAAGGCACGACCGGTCGGGCGATTTTTTCATCGGGGTTTCAAAGGGCGCGGTTGCTTGTTGGATTGACGGAAAGGCTCGATGAATGGAAAATAACAACGCGCGCGAGGCGCGCGACGCGCGTCGACGCGAGCGACACCACCACCTACCGAGCACAGTTTCGTGGCCACCACTCCACGCCTATCATTCATTCCCTGGCTCTCTTCGTCTTCTTCTCCAGGCGTTCGCAGACGATCTCCGCGACCGTGGCCTCGACGGTTCGTCCGTGTTTCATCTTCAATCCGCGCAGCGCGCCGAGCAGCTGCGCCCTTCGCGACTCCACCACCTCCAGGTCTCGTTTGTTGAGCGCTTTCAAGTCGTTCTTCTCGACGCACGCGCGGCACTGCGACGGGGTTAAGAACGGGTTCTTGATGTGCTCCAGCCGCGTCGGGGGCGCGCACGCGCCCACCTCGGCGGCGACGATCTCGCGCGCGCGGAGCATGAAGTGCGCGAGTCGAAAATCGTCCGTCACCAGCTTGCGTCCCTCGCCCAGGTCGACCCAGTCGCGCAGACGGAGGAACTCGTTGTGGTGCTGGTTCATGAGCCGGTCCGCGACGCGGCATTTGACGTCCCCGGGGTACGCGGGGCCGCGGCACTGCAGCGTCGGCGAGCTCGAGACGGTCGCGAAATCCACCTCGAGGCACTTTCTGTTGTACTTTGGCGTGCCCTTGCTCGTGGCCTCCATCGCGGCCCACTCGTCCAGGAACTGCGCGACGAAGAAGTCGGCCATCGCGTCGAGGGGAGGCGGCGAGCGGACGCGCCGGTCAGGGTCGAGGACGTGCGACGGGGCGTCCCGGGACTGAGCGCCCGCGCGAAATATCGCGTCTCAAAAGTGACAAGGAAGCTGACTCGGACGCGACGGCCATTTTCAGGTTTTCCGAGACGCGACGCCGACCGGCCGAGCACTCAAAGACGCGCCGAAGCGCTCCATCGAGCTCGACACTTCCAACCGAGATGCCCGTCACGCTCGTCTCCGCCGCGATCGTCGCCCCCCGCGTCGCGCGCCGCCCCGCGGGCGCGCGCGCCGCGCGGCGTGTCTCCGCGAGCCAGGTGCGCCATCGCGTCTCCGCCTCCGCCGGGGACGACGCCGTGGCCCCCGCGGCGGTCTCCCGCCGCGAGGCGGTGAGCCTCCCCGCGACCTCGGCTCTGGCCGCGCTCGTGGCGAGCGCCGTCTCCGCCGCGCCCGCGCGCGCGCGCGGCCTCCCCGAGCTCGCGTGCGACGGCGAGCTCGTCACGGCGCCCTCCGGCTTGCAGTTCTGCGACGCGGTCGTGGGGTCGGGCAAGGCGCCCACCGCGCGCACGACGATCAAGGCGCACTACACCGGTCGTCTGACGGACGGGCGCGTGTTCGACAGCTCGTACTCCAGAGGCTCGCCTCTGCAGTTCAAGGTGGGCGCGGGGCAGGTCATCAAGGGGTGGGACGACGGCATCTTGGGCACGGAGGGCGTGCCGCCCATGCGCGTCGGCGGGAAGAGGATCTTGGTCATCCCCGCGAACCTCGGGTACGGCGACCGCGGCGCCGGCGGGGGCTTGATCCCGGGAGGCGCCACGCTCAAGTTCGACGTCGAGCTCGTGGACGCGCCGTGAGTGATTTTTTTTCTTTTCATCATACACAAGGGAGTGGGGCAGAGGGAGCGCGCCGCGGCGGTAGCGAGCGGACGAACAAACAATCACATCACTCACGACAAAAACAAACGTTTCGATCCACGTGTCTCGACCCCGAAACTACACGAGCGTCGCGACACTGGATCTTGCGATGCGACGTGAAAATCGAGGGCGAAAAGCCGTTCGCGAGGCGGAAACGCCCTTTTTTCCCCAAGAAGGTCCACAGTCTCGTCAGTATGGAAAAAAAGCGAAAACAAAACATCGAAAGTTTCGGACTGCTCTTTCATACCCGAACCTCTCGAAGTCGATCTTAACTTTTTTTTCGCGCGAGTCCGCGGCGCAGTTTCGCACGCAGTTCTACACGCGTAGCTTTCGCCGCGCGTTCATTCCTCGGACCGCACGCGACCGCTCGCGTACGCTCCGCCCCTTTCGTCGGTTACGCAAGTACCCGCACGAACACTCTCGTGGCGCTTGCCTAAGGTACGTCCGTCGCCGGAACGCGCCTATACGACGTCGCGCGCCCGCGTTCCGCCTCGGGCGCGTGCGCGATGCGCCGCTTGTCGGACTACTACGTATTTTTTTGTAGGGGTGTTGTTTGCAGATCCGCGCGCGGGGAGGCGCGCGCGCCGGCACGCACGCGCGCTCGGGTGGCTCGACGCCCCGGATTCGGCTGGGCGAGGCATTCCGAGGCGGGCGCGCGCCTCGGGGGTGGCGTGGCGATCGCCCGCGCCCCCCTCGGGCGCACCCTCGCTCCACGAGAGCGCGTACGAGAAACCGTCGCTACCGCGTACAAAAAACGTTACGCTCTACTCGAAATGGACGATCCGACGACCCGCGCTGACGTCCTTCCCATCCCCACCTCCCTCATCGCATCACCACACCAAACCGCAGCGTTTATCGAGACCCGCATCATGTCTCGCCTCGCCATGAAGGCGGCGATCATCGCCGCCGGCGTCTCGTCGGCGTCCGCCTGGGCGTCGATGGTGGCGCACGAGGGCATGGACGAAGGCGGCGCGCCCGCGATGGCGCCCGCCGCCGGCCCCGCCGCCGGCCCGGGCGCGGCGCCGGCGCCCTCGCCCGCCATGGGCCCCGCGCCCGGCCCCGCGCCCGAGTTCGACCCCTACGCCGAGCCCGAGTTCCCCGTGGACCACGGCCCGTCCCACGGCACCATCAAGAGCGACACCAAGTACGAGCCCAAGGCGAAGGGCGACTGCATGGATTACACCTGGGACGAGAACGGCATCATGACGTACGGCCCCGTGCCGTGCCCCGCGGAGGTTGGCCCCGACGGCACCGACTTCGGCTCGTTCATCGACATCCAGCCCCTGCTCGATGCCATCTCCGACGCGCACACGCAGAACTGCGCGCGCGTCTTCGGCGACGCCATGATCTCCGGCGAGACCGTGACGGCGGCGACCATCGACTTCCCCGCCGACTCGGAGGATGAGGCGTGCCACGCCGCGCTCGACCTCATCGGCGCCGCCGAGGACGAAGGCGTGTGCTGCGAGTTCATCGACACGCGCCGCCGGCTGAAGTCCAACACGTACGTGGTCACCATGTTCTTCAACCCCGCCGTCATCGACGAGCCGACGTTCATGAAGTACGAGGCGGCCTACCACGCCGCCGACCTCGCCGTCGAGGTGACGCAGATCGAGCCCCAGGAGGAGCTCGAGCGCCTCGACATCGACCCCGAGGCGGTGGCCGCGTTTGAAGACGCGGTGAAGAACGGCGAGATCATGCCCATGACCACCCCCCCCAACGTGGTGGGCGCGCCCCTCACCGGCTGCTACGAGATCGACTCCGCGCCCCCGGAGGGCTACATCCACGCCGAATCCAACCTGGAGTTTGACATCCAGCGCGGCGAGCACGAAGGCGTCAAGTTTGAGGTTGAGTCGGAGAAGTTCACTTCGCTCACCTGCTCCGAGGCGCCCACGCACCACTTCCAGGAGTCTGACTACTGCAAGGGCACCGAGAACTGCGACGAGACCTGCCGCATGATCATGCCCCCTAAGTGCAACACCACCGAAGCTTCTTTCGGCGTCTGCGCGCCCACCGTGGCCACCATCTGCGACGACATGGACAACTCGCGCGCCACCTGCGCGCTCGCGTCGCAGAAGGTTCTCGGCGCCACCGTGTCGTACAACCACCTGGACGTGCAGAACTCGCCGTGCGTCTCCTCCATTCACAAGGTGACCGCGGACGCGCACGAGGCGTACCGCGTGGCGTACGACGAGTGGGTGTTCGCGTACAACAACGCGAGCCACTCGTGCAAGATTGGCACCGCGATTCGCGACTACAACGGCATGGCGTTTGTGCAGCACCACCAGAACATGGAGAACATCCGCAAGGTTTCCGAGATGGTGTGCGACGAGGAGGGGTTCTTTGACGAACACGCGCAGCCCAAGCACAAGTCGCGCGCGCTGCTCGCGACCGAAACGAAGCAGAGCGAGACGTGCGACAACATCAAGCAGCTTATTGACGAGATCAAGGCGGACACGGATCTGGCGTCGAAGCAGATTCAGTGCTTCGCCAGCGAGTGCATGATTTCCAAGTCTCTCGAGGCGTACAAGTTCAAGGCTCTGCAGAACAAGTTTTTCGACTACAACCAGACTCTGACGTCGTACCGCGCCTCCGTGGAGACGTTCAACAACGCCGTCGCGGACAAGTTCCTTAAGAAGGCGGCCGCGGAGGAGGCGTTCGAGGCGTTCCACCCCCTTAAGGCGGACGCCACGGCGAAGTTCCACAAGGACCTGGAGGTGTACATGTCCTTTGCGTCGGGCGCCGCGGAAGGTGCCTGCGGTTTGACCGACTGCGAGATGTCGGCGGTGTGCGCGTTTGAGATGCAGTACAAGTTCTCCGACTACGTCACCAAGTCCGAGAAGGGGTGCGTGCGCAACGACACCCCCATCGCCGAGCTGTGCTACGCCGCGGAAGACGAGGAGTCGCGGTAAACGGACGGTTTGAAGATGATTGGTGGACGTGTCGTTGACGCGCGCGCGCGTTTGGGGCGAGAAGAGAAGCGCGCGAACTAGGACGGTGACTTGTACATACAGGCCGTCGATTCACACAAATATTTCGGGAAATTCGCGACTGCTCGCGCGATCGCGCGCCAAAAAAAAAAATCGCCGATTGGCGCGAGAAATCCACGCGCGATGTGCGCCGGACGTTTCCGCGTTCGGAGTCGACACGTCATCGCGATACGCCACATCTCACGCGCGCGGCAGCTTCTCCCGAACGCTCCCACCCCAGTCGAAATGGCCCCCATCTTCTGATCCATCAAGACCGCGTTCGACGGAGCGCGGTACGCCGTCGGCGCCACCGACACCATGCAGGGCACCGGCGTGTGGAGTTTCGTCAAGGCGGAGCGCGCCGACAAGGCCACGAAGCCGCCCGCGTCGAAGGCGGCGAAGAAGCCCGAGAAGGTGAGCCTCGGAAAGCGCAAGTGAGAGCGCTTCGAGACGACGCGCGCGCGACCGCGAACCGGTCGCCGAGACGGACGAGACCGATACGACGCATCGTGACGGAGCTCGCCGCATTCGCGGCCTAGCAGCCAACGAAGGCGAGCATCCCGAGAGCGTCCATCTTTCGACGAGCTTTTCGCGTTTTCACACGCGTCGCTCCCGCGGAAGATGCTCGACCGAATCGGACGACGGCGTTCAGCGGAAGCGCGCGCGCCGGCGCCACGCGCGCAGATTCTTTTAACGATTCTTTCAACACGTAACACGCACGACGAAGTCCTAAACGAATCGTCTCTAATAACCACGTCGCTACGCGCGGGTGTTCCGCCCGATCCCGCCCCGGGGGGCGTCTCCGCCCGTCGTCGTCTTCCCCCACGTCTCGCGTCCCCGCCGCATCTCCGCCGGCGCCGGCGCTCGCGCCGGCCCGTTCACCACGGAAAGAGGCGTCGGGCGCCCACCGATCACGCCGCCGTCATCCCGCGCTTCGGTCGGCGCGGAAAACAAAGAAACGCCGTTCTCGCCGTCCCGGTTCGCGGCGTACGCGGCTCTGAGCCCTCCGCCCGCGCCCGCGCCGAACCCGCCGCCCAGGGGCGAGCCCGCCACCGATCCGACGCCCCCCGTCCCCGCCGAGCGGAGCAGCGCGGAAATGTCGCCCAGGCTCACGGAGTCGTCGCTTGTATCGCTGTCGGAGACGTCGTCGCGGCTCAGGTCGTTCTCCGCGAACGCGCCGTTCGCGCCGCCTTTCGTTTTCTTCTTGGGCGTCGTCGCCGGGCTCTTGCTCTCGAAGAAGAAGTCTTTGTACTTGGGCATGTCGCGCATCTCGTACGTGTGCGCGCCGACGAGTTTGTCCGTCATGAGCGCGACTTCGAACGTCGGCACGCCCTCGAACGTCAGGTCCTCCGTCAAACACGGCAGCGTCGATAAACAAGGCAACACGCTCTTGAACGTCGCCCAGAAGGTGCTCAGAATCTTCAGCGCTATAAAAGACGCTAAAAAGAGCAGCGCGGCGAAGAAAAACGGAAACCCGTTGGCTTGAAGGATTCTGCGGTTGATTTCGTCCGGAATGGGCGCGTACCCGGCGCGGCGCGACGCGGCGGCGGTCTCGGAGGCGTTCTTGGCGATGGCCAAGATCTCCTCTAACGACGCGCCCTGCGCCAAAACGGTTGCGAACGCATCTCTTGTAGCGTTCTTCGCGATCGCCGCGTCGTACGGGTCCTCGCCGAACACATCGCCGTACCCGCCGCCCGCCGCGCTCGCCACGCTGGGCGTCAAAAAGTGCGTGTGCATCCACATCCCGAACAGCAAATGCACAAACCCGGACCAGGGCACCACGGCGAGCGCTAAAAACGCTAACGACGTGCCGTATCGCGGCGGACGGCGACACACGCGCAACAGGTGCCTTTTATCGAAGTACGCGATGGTGACGCAGAAGAAACACGCGAACGCGTACAGCAAAGGCATGCCGCTTCCGTACATCATCGTCACCGTGACGCACATCAGGACTTCGCCGTAACGCGTGGCGATGTCAAACTCGGGGCCGAGATACGACGCGTCCAGCGCGTGCTGCGTCCACGCGGTCATGCGGCCTAAAAACCGGTTGACGCCGCCGAGCAGCTCAGCCGCGAGGTTTCCCCCGACCGGGCCCACCGTGTTGACGAACATCGTGACCATGAGCGGCCCGCCTATGCTCTCGTACCACCGCTGGTCAAAGTCGCGATGCACGCCGTTGAACACGGCGCCGTCCAGAAGCGGAACGCCTCTAACGAGCTCGGGGAGCGCGGCGTTGATCACCAGGCTACTCACCGCGGTGTTGAAGAACTGCGCCGCGAACACCTTCTCCGCGATGTTTTTCTGCAGCTCGATGAACGAGTCCGGCCTCTCGAACGCGCTCACCGCCTGCACGATCATCTTCAAACCGGAGTTGACGATGGTCACCGCCGCGACGGCCAAAAAAAGCAAACCCCTCTCTAACGAACCGGGTTCGGTGAGAAACGCGTCGCACTGCTCGCGCAGGTCAGCGACTTCCTTGTCCGTCATCGCGCTCACAACCAGGTCCCCCGCGCGGTGCGTCTCCGTGGACGTCGGAAAGCGCGCGTACTGCAGACCCGCGCAGTAACACGCGTGACACTTGCGCGTTTTTTGCGCAGCCTCGCCGCGCGCCGCGGAGCATCCCCGCGGATCGCGCGCGCACGCCGCGATTTCCTTCATCAGCGACTTCACCTTGACGAGCTTCTCACTCTCGGACATGGGGGAGACCACGGAGACGACGTCGAGGGGCGCGCCCCACCGCATCACCGAAAGCAGGCCGCTATCGGAGTACGCGCTCTCGCACAGCGCCAGCTCGGGCTCGCACACCGGCCGGAACGCCGTCGTGCCGTCGAAGTCGTCGCGCAACGTGATGGCGTCGGGCGTTTCGCCGCCCGCCGCGCGCGACGCCGTCGTGCCGAAGGCGCCTCCGCCCTCGCCGCCTATGTCCAGCGCCAGCGCCCTGGGGTCCATCGCCGTGCTCATCGACAGACGCACCTTCAGCACGGAGATGGCGGTGATCGCGGCGAAAGACAGCACCAGGAGCGCGAGCGTCACCAAGACGATGACCAGCCTGCGGTAGAAGCGCGACCGCGGCGAGACGTCGAGGTTCTCGAACATCACATCCGTCGGCGCCGGCGCCTCCTCCACGGTGTACGCGTGCGTGCCCCTGAACTTCTCCTCGGGGGGCATCATCCAGCGCCCGAGCCACGTTCTTGGAGAGGCTTCGAGGCAATCCAGCATGCTCTCCTCGTCCGAGAACGTCACGAACGCCAGCTTCGTCTTGAAGTTGCGTTTGGACTTGATCTTGGCGATGCGCTTGTCGATGTCGGCGATTTTCCCCTGGATCTTCTCCATGAGCTTCTGCGCGGACTTGGCGCCCTTGCGGATGTACTTAGAGTGCGTCTCGTCGTACTTCATGGAGAGCGCACCTCGTTTGCGGTACAGCGTGAGCAGAACACCGTCGTTCTTCGCGAGCACCGCGTCCACCACCTTGCCGAACTTGAGCTCGAAGAAACACCGCACCTCTTCCTTGTCCGTCGCGTCTTCGGGGAGTCCCTTCACCGTGACGGAGTAATCGCTGATCTCGATCGAGTCCTCGTCCACTGATTTAACAATAGCCTTCTGTCTTCGCCGGAAGAAGAACATGACGACGAAAAACAGAAACACGCCCAGCAGGTCCATCGCGGCGCACCCGTACAGGAAGTGTACCTTCGTGACGTGCACGACGAAACCCCACGACTTGAATCCGTTGTAAATCAGCCAGTCGCCCTCCTCGACGTCGTCGGGCGCGATGGAACCGAACGTCGTGCTGGCGAAGTCGAAGTCGCCCGCCACGGCGCCGTCCCACACCGCCTGGTACCCGGTGCTGTTCCGCGAGGCGCTGAACGGGCCGTAGTACTTCGCCGCGTTCGCCACCAGGATCGTCGGGAAGTTTAACAAAAAGAGCACGAAGAACATCACCGCCATCCACTGCAAAAAGTTGAAGTACAGCGCTATTCCCGGGCCCATCTCGACGCCGAGGTCGCCCGTGCCGATGCTCAGGGGGTACGGCTCGGGGCCGCGCGGACCCTGCACGCGCGGGTGCTCCTCGTCGCGATTCTCCATCGCCTCCTCCACGGAGGGGGGGATGTACACGCCCCTCAAACGCGCCACGGCGCGCTTCGAGAGCTTCTTCCCGGTCAGCGGGTCGACGCTCGGGTCCTTCGCGCCTGCCAGCTTCGAGGCGCTGCCGAAGCCCCGCGTCAGGCGGCCGAACATCGACCCGGGGGTGGCCTTCGCCGCCGAGGCGGGCGCATCTTTCGTGGGCGTCGCGGGTGCCTTCTCCGCGGCGTACCGCTCCTTGGACGGGCGCCCGTACGCCATCGCGTCGCGCGCCTAGGAAACGGCCGCCCGGCGTACTCGGGTCACCGCGAACGAGACCAGATGGGTGTGACGCGAGGCGCCCCGTTCACGCCATGGCGGCCTCTTCGCTCGCGCCGAAACGCCTCCGCGCGGTGTGCGCTCGCGTCGCGGAGCGCCGACGCCGCTCGCAGACCGCGCGTGTCGTTGTGAGGGAGGGGCGCGCGGACAGGCAGGGCCGCGGACCTTGGAAGGCCATTTCAACAACGGCTTGTCGCGTGTGCGACTCGTAATTTTGGACCTCTTGCTCGGGAAAGTGCTCGACCGAAAGAGCGATTACGTGCCCGGCACAGCGAGGCGCGTCGGCGGGACGCGCGGCGGCGGACGCGGCTCGTCGACTTTTCTGTCCGCGGCATGTCGTGGCTCGTCGACGCGGCGAAGAACGCGGCGAACAAAGCCGAGGCGGCGCTGCAGAAGCTGGACAAAGACGGAGGGGAGGTTGTCGTCGCGGCCAAAAGAGAACTCTTGGCTTCGAGCGACGATTTCTCTGCGTCTCCCGCCCCGCCGCCGCGGCAGCTCCCGCGACGGCAGAGCGATGCGCGCGCCTCGGCGCCGCGACGCGACCGACTCACCCCGAGACCGCCCGCAGAACGTTCCGCGGCGCCCGAACCCGCGACGCGGACGCCTCCCGAGGCGACGACGCGCGGAAACGATGACACATCATTCGGTGTCGACGTCTCTTCGTCCGTCGCGGGCGCGAAGGCGAAGACGACGACCACCGACGCCGTCTCCGACGCCGCGGCACGCGCCTCGCGACGCGCAGCGCGTCGTCTCGCGCTCCTCGACCACGTCGCCGCGCTCATCGCGCGGCAAAACGCTGAGGCCAGCGCCGCCGCGCGCGACGCCGCCGCCGCGCGCGGCGCGCTCGCCGCCGAGGCGGCGACGACGAGTCTCCGCGGCGACGCCGCCGCCGGCGACGCCGACGCCGCCGCCGCGCGGCTCCGCGCGCTTCGCGGCGCGCGCGCCGCCGCGCAGGATGCCGCGGACGCGCGCCTTGCCGAGCTCGCCGGCGTCGGCGGCGAGCGCGCCAGGCGTCTGGCCGCGCAACAGCGCGCGCTGGTTTCGGCGACGAGGAGGAGAGACGACGCCGCCGACGCCGTCGCCGCCGCCGAGCGCCGCGTCGCGGCGGCGCGAACGGTCGATGAGCGCCTCGAGACGCAGACAGACGCGCGTCTCGAGACTCGCGCCCTCGCGTCCGAGGCGTCGAACACGCTGTACCTCGAGGAAATCGCCGCGCTCGAGACGAAGCTGCGGTCGACGCGCGCGGACGCGGAGGCGTGTAGCCGTCGCCTGGCGACGCAGTCGTCGTCTATACGTCGCGATCATACGAACGAGAACGGATCGAACGAACGAACGGACCCCGCGGAACCCGTCGCGTCCGCGCGCTTCGCGCTCGAGAGTCGTCTTCGAAGCGTCGCGGACGCGCTCTTCGCGGAACAGAGCCGTTGCGATTCTTTGAAGAGCGATAAGGCGGCGTTAGCGTTCCGCCTCGAGTCGGCGCGCGCGGAGATTTCACGCATGGACGCGACGCGCGATGAGCGCGTTCGCGTTTTGGGTCCCTCCGCGGACGCCGCCGAGGCGTGGACCGACTCGGACGACGACGACGACGACGTGGAATCCGCGTTTTACCGTCGTCGTTTCCGTAAAAACGAACCTCAAAGAGGCGTTCGAAACACACGCGTTTCACACACGAACGTCACTCCGAAGGAGTTAGCGTACAGAGCCGTGACGTTCGTGTTCGGCGGTAGCGCTCGGAACGAACGCGTCGCGCGCGAGGTTTCCGAAGCCGTCTCGGCGTTGGATCGTTTGACGCTTCACGCGTTGTCGGCTTGGGGAAAAACCAGAGTGGCGCGCGTCGCGTTTTTCTCGTACGCCGTCGTCATGCACGCGTACGTCTTCGCGCTGCTGTGGTACGGGGGGGGCGGGCCTAGGGCGACCGACACGGAAACCGCGACGGGCGTCGGGTAGCGGAAATATTTACGTGTGACGATGAACTTTCGCCGTCGTCGCGAAGATTCACGTTCTAAAACGTCCATCACAATCGTCCAAGTCGAGGCGCGCACGCCGCGCAGTTGCGTTTCAGCTTGCCGTGAGGGCAGCCAATGCAGTCCATGCATTGCCTCTTAAGCTTACCATGCGGACAGGGGGTGCAGTATACGCAGCTGTCTTTCCGCTTGCCATGCGGGCAGGGCTTGCAGTCCGCGCAGCTGCTTTTCCGCTTGCCATGCGGGCAGGGCTTGCAGTCCGCGCAGTTGCGTTTCAGCTTACCATGCGGACAGGGGTTGCAGTCCGCGCAGTAGCGTTTAAGCTTGCCATGCGGGCAAGGGTTGCAGTCCGCGCAGTTGCCTTTTAGCTTGCCATGCGGGCAGCCGCGGCAGTCCGCGCAGCTGCTTTTCCGCTTGCCATGCGGGCAGGGGTTGCAGTCCGCGCAGGCGTATTTCAGCTTGCCATGCGGGCATGGGTTGCAGGCCGCGCAGCTGTGTTTCACCTTGCCATGCGGGCACCGCTTCACACCCATCACGAGCCGCTCGCGCCTCCTTCAAGAA